>MWWI01000269.1_pt1 | contig 11249 bp, 9 predicted proteins | sample 1047321 | NCBI WGS metagenome assembly MWWI01 (sample SAMN06349966, study PRJNA376086) | soil metagenome | isolation source: FI-1 sample Antarctic (ecotone) soil | place: Antarctica | reverse complement strand
TTCCATTGCCATAGTTTGCATATTTAATGCCCCAACTTGAAAACCTTTGTGCTGTCCTGTGAGCCTTACTCCTCCCAATACTGGGACTATTAAACCCTGGCTTCTTCCGATATTCCTAGAAAAAAACAACCGGGTTGGACCCATATTAAAATTGAAATAATCTTCTGATTCCAGGAAGAAGGCTCTTTTTTCTGGAAGAAATACATTAAAGCGGGTAGTGTTTATAATTCTGTCGTCTACTTCAGCTTGAGCAAAATCGGTATTAACAGAAACATCAAGAGTTAAATTTTTACTCAGTCCCATTTTAAGATCTGCTCCAATATTACTTAAGATTTTATCTGTTACTGATTTTTCAAAATAATTTTTCCTGGATATGGCTGAATAGTTGGACTCATATTGAGACCCTGTGCTGTTAAGTATTTTATTCTTCTGAATATCTGAAACAATATATGGAGTAAAATATACCGGCTTTTTACAGGTGAGATTTTCAAAAATAATATCCAAGGCAAGATCAAGACGAAAGTGTGGATCAGCAATGTTCTCATCAAAAGGGGGAGCTATTATTTCTTCATTTAGTCTTCTTATGGTTCTTAATACTTTAAAACCCATTATTACTTCTTCTTTTTCAGTAAATCTTAAAGAAGAAAAAGGAATTTTAAATTCTGCTATCCAACCGTTTTCAGTTATTTTAACAGCTACATTCCAAAAGGTATTAAAATCTTCATTTATTCCTTCGCCATTTTGAGAAATTTCAATATCCTGTCTTACTCCCAGTGGATTTGTGGCAAATGCAATTCCATTGAGATTATCATTGTAACTGTCTATGATTACTACAACATTGTCATCGTCTTCAACATCACTGTCACGCTCCATAGCGGTGGCTATCATTTTTTTTGGTTCAGGATCAAAAAGCTTTATACCAACAAAGAGGTAAGTATCATTATAAAGCAATTTAACCTCTGTGTTAAATGATGGCTTTCCTCCCGGCACTGGACTTATCATCATAAATTCCGAAATTACAGGGGCCTTGTTCCAGGTGGGCTCATTTAAAATTCCGTCTGCTTCTATTTCTTCAGTTATCCTTAATGGGCGTATCTGCTCCTGTGCATATATATTCTGATTTGTGAAGAACAGCAAAGCAAATAAAAGCACGAATGTTTTTCGGGCAATAGAAGTATAATACAAAATCATAATTAATTGCAAATATAATTTATTCCCTGAATTGCATCAGCAGTGTGTTTTGTTTTTTATTTTTGCAAAACAATTAATATCAAAAAGTGAAAAAAACAATTAATTTATTCTTTCTTCCCTTTGCAGGAGGGAGTTCTTACTCTTACAGTAATTTCTCATCCTTGTTGCTGCCACATATAAATTGTGTTCCTGTTGAATTACCAGGAAGAGGCAAGCGGAGCAAGGAAGAATTATTAACTGATGCGCATATTATAGTGGAGGATATTTATATTCAGATTAAAGAAATTATTCATTCAGGTGAGGAATATGGGATTTTTGGCCATAGTATGGGGGCATTGCTTGGTTATCTTTTATTACATAAAATAAAACAAAACAACCTTCCATTTCCCATTCATTTTTTTGCCTCAGGCAGAGGTGGCCCATCCTACCTTAATGAAAGGGAAATTTATTATCTGCTTCCAAAACAGGAATTCAGAGAAAAATTAAAAGAGCTGGGAGGCAGTCCAAAAGAAGTGCTGGAACATGAAGTTTTAATGGATTATTTTGAACCCATACTAAGAGCAGATTTTCAGGTTGTAGAAACCTATCTTCATAAGGAACAGGAGAAGTTGAAAGTACCCTTTAGTGTTTTTTTAGGTGATGAAGACAAAATAAGCCTTGAGGCTGCAAAATGTTGGCAAATGGAAACAAGTTCCCCCATAAAAATCCATCAGTTCCAGGGAGATCATTTTTTTATATTACCCCATGTTAAAAGTATATGTAATATAATCTCTGCTGAATTGGATAATGATAAAGCAAAAGCAAATTGATAAGCATATTCTATACTTATTGTAAAGAGCCGTTTTCTAAAGAGGTATGGAACCACCATTTACAAAGCCTTCCTGTTGCCCTTCACGAAAAAACAACTTCTTTTAAAAGATGGCAGGACAGGCAATCTTCTTTAATAGGTAAATTACTGCTAAAAGAAGCATTAAAAAGAAACGGATATTCAGGAAATAGTTTACAGGACTTAAAATACAATCATTATAACCGCCCTTATTTTGACTTACCAATGGATTTCAATATTTCACATTCCGAAGAACTGGTAATTTGTGCATGGAGCAATAAGGGAAAGATAGGTGTTGATGTGGAAGCAATAAAACCTATTGATTTTAATGACTTAAAAAAGGCAATGAATGAAAAAGAATGGGCGTTGATTCAAAATTCAACAGATTCATTAAGGGAATTCTATAAATACTGGTCAATTAAAGAAAGTGTTTTGAAAGCGGAGGGAAGCGGCTTGTCAATTTTACTCGAGGATATGGTTATTAACGATGATGAAGTCATTTTGCAAAAAAACAAATGGCATATTCAGGAACTGCTCTTGAATAATAACTATAGCTCCTGGATTGCCTTTAATGACACCATTGATACTTTGCAAATTGAAGAAATAGTATTTTATGGCAGTGAAATAATAAATGCTAAAAAATAGCTGCTTTTTTTAGCATTTATTCACAACCTGGATTTAGAATTATGAACAATCTCTACAGGAAAATACTATTTTTATTACGGGTATTGGTCTCATTTTGTGCGGTCACTAAAACCTATGGGCAGAAAGATAGTAGCATAAATAATTTTATAAATAACTTGAACCGCTAGTAGTGCATTGCCAAAAGTTGTTATAAAATGGGAGAAAGATCGAACGTATATGCCAGCATAAGATGGCTAAAACAAAAGCAAATCCCAAATTATTTTCGCACTGGAGATTGGTGCACCCATAATTTTAATACTTTAGTGTTTTATAAACATGAAGAGCCATGTGAAGGAGACTTTCAAACACGGTTCCGTGCGATACGTAAGTGTTAAAAATCACGAATACCAATTAGAAAAAATATAAAATTTGTAAATTCCCTTGCGTGACTCGATTACCTGCAAAGCTAATCGGACCTCAAAGATTAACATAAAAACGGAATGAATAAAAGAATATACATTAAAGACTGGTTGCTGTTTAAACCATATGACAGTCAAACAATAACAGATAGTTATTATTTAAAACTGAGCAATGACGTTAAACAAGCTATCACAACCCATAAACAATCATTTGTACTTCAAATATATTTAGGCAAAGAAGAGGTTAATCAATTGGCTTGTTTTTTAACTTCTTATTTCGAAGATATTATCTCTGGAACTAATATTTGGAACAGTTTTATTAGTGTACACAAACGCTTATATAAAAAACAACTACCGTTTTATAATATTGACGAGTACTACGAAGAGGAAATAAATGTTCAAGACGTAAGTCTTTTAACATGGTATTTCTTAAATACAATACAAGAAGAAAAATTCATTGCACCTTATAATGATTTTATTGTTAAAACAGCCGAAAAGGTAATGGATGTTTTTGACAAAGCATGGGAATATGCCCCCGAAAATGAGTACCTTAAATCATTTTATCAAATAGATATTAAAGAAGATGATTTTTATGTTGCTAGAAATTTGATTGACACTATTTTATTTAATTCATATTTATTTTATACAGATACTTTATTCGACTTAAAAGAAAAAGAACTTGAGATAATTGAAGAAAGTAAGAATGACGAAAATATAATGATCTTTTTAAACGAGAACAGAGATGCATCACTTCATAAAAGCCACACTCGTTTGCTTAGCCTAACCGGAAAAGAATGGGTATCGGAAATATTAGGTAATAATCATCCTCTTAGTGCTGATTATTTAAACATTTCTAAAAGAATAAGAGGGTATTTTTTTTACAAAGGACAAGACCATAAAGATATTTTTCTTGAGCATATTGCATCAAGTAAAAAATTTAAACTAATAAAAAAATCATTTGACTATTCCGATAATTTAAAAGAAATTGATACCATAATATTTATGGGAATTGTAAAATGGAAAGACGAATGGTGGTTTTCGGGAATACAATTTCAAGCTCCATTTAACCCTGATTTAGTTTTAGATGAAAAAAATTCTCTCGAAAGCAGAATGGCAGTTAATTTCCTAGACCATCAAAAAAAGGAAGTTGATGAAATGCTCGAAAAACAACTAAAAGCTTTTAAGGACTTTAATAATGGTTCGCAAATAGCATTTATTCCATCAGATAAAATTAATGACTTTTATAAAGCCTATACCGAGTTTTTTAACAATTCCCTAAATCTTTCTGATAAAGAAATTGAGGAAGCCCACAAAAGAAACCGTAATGATGGATTTTTTGGAATTGAAAATAAACCTGAAAATTATTCTGAAGTTGCTGAAACAGGATTGGCATTTTTCAATCCGAAGAGCGGAAGTGAAATAGCTTTGGCAGTTAATTCGGCATTCCCTTTATCAAACAATCCATATTTTGAAGAAGAATCCAGTGAAGACCATGTTATGCGGTTGTTAATGGACGAAAGTTTATCTACTGAATTGGTAATGTATTGTATTGATAACTGTAAAAAAGAATTACCTTTTTTTAATAAAGGTGTTGGCAAAATGTATTTAGACGATATAGACTTTTTACTTCGTTTTTGGAAGAAAAATAATTATCACTCTAAACCATCAATAACTTTTACTGGACAAGATGAAAAATAGTCAGCAGGTAATCTAAACGGCCCCACCAGAAACTGACGGGGTGCACCTCTCAAATGCAAAGCGTTCATGAATACTTATAAATATAAACACACATTAATACAACACTGTATCCCGATAAATATCTAGACAGGCTGTACGGGTCTTCCCGATATTAATTCGGGACAGGCTGTATACAGCGGTTCGTTAAGCGTAATATGGTCTTGAGATAGCTTTAAACAAAAAACAGCCCCATTAAGAGGCTGTTCCCGTTTAAAATGTTACTTGTTTTATAATTAATGGGAGGATAATTCCTTTTCAGTAATTACTCCCATTTGCATAAGCATACCTAAATTATCACCCACTCCCCAATGTTCTGAAATAATAATAGATAAAAAAACAGCTGCTTTTTTTTAGCTGAAAAATAACTTATTTTTGCACCACTAGCGCAATCACCTATATGATTAAAAAAATCACACTTTTACTATTTTGTTTTTTATGGATTGGTTTAACATTTTACCGTCCAGCAAATTTATTTCAATCCCTGGGAGGACTCTTTACATACTCTACCGGGGTTTTTTCTTTACGTGCTCCTGATATGCAATCCGGAACAATTGAATTAAAAGGTTCTGGAAAGCATGAGGTTACAATCCATATTGATAGCATTGGGATTCCACATATCTATGGTAACAATTCAACTGATGTTTCTTATGGGATGGGTTATATGCATGGCAGAGACCGTTATTTTCAGATGGAGATAATTACAAGACTGGTGCAGGGTAGGCTTGCAGAGATAATGGGCAGTAATACCACAGCATCAGATGTTTTTTGGAAACCACTTGAAATTGAGGAGAAAGCCAAAGAAGTGATGGAAGAAATAAAAGCAAAACATTCTGAGGTGCATTCCCAGCTGATTGCCTACAATGATGGAATAAACTTTTATCTTAATTCTGAAAAACCAGAGCACATTTCCCCTGAATACCGTATGTTGGGTTTCCAGCCCCGAAAATGGGAAACACATTATCCTATAATGTTATCCTGGTATATGAGTTATATGCTTACCTATAAAGATAATCATACCGAACGCCAACACCTGCTTAATAATCTGCCTATGGCTCTTGTTAATTCTCTTTATGGAGCAGACAATGAAAATTATCCTTATATAATTCCCGAAACAGTATTTACAGTTCCAACCATCCCTGATTCAGCCCTTTTTATTGCTCCTGGAATGCTTGACCAAAAAGCCGAAACAATTAAAGAGAAGGAGTTAAGGCAGACTATAGGCAGTAACAACTGGGCAGTGGGCGGAAAAAAGAGTCTTTCAGGCAATGCAATGCTTTGCAACGATCCTCACCTTGACATTTCCTTGCCCAACCCCTGGTATGAGGCCCATGTTGTTTGTTCTGAATTTAATGTTTATGGTTTTTCTATTCCCTGCAGCCCTTTTATTATTTCTGGATTTAATGAATATATAGCATGGGGAGTTACCAATTGTGAATGGGATTTAACCGATCGTTTTCTTTTAAAAATCAATCCTGACAATAAAGATGAATACTGGTATGAGGGAAAATGGGTGAAAATTGAACAAAGGGAATATACTATTTCAATAAACGGTGACAAGGATACAGTTGTTAACCAACAATATACAGTTTTTGGTCCCGTAATACGAGGGGAAAACCAGGTATATGCCCAAAAATGGTACCCACTTGCCAAAAATCTTTCCGTTGCTTCTTTTGACAAATTAGCAAAGGCTAGGGGATGGGAAGATTTTAAAAATGCCCTTTCCATTTATTCCTATCCCCCCCAGAATTTTGCTTATGCCGATAAACAAGGTAACACAGGAATTATCTCAGCAGGAAATATGCCTTTACGCTATGCCGGGTACAGTGGTGGATTGCTGGACGGAACTCGTTTACATACTGAATCTTTTGTTCCTTTTAACTCCTTGCCACAACACTTTAATCCTACCCAGAATTTTGTCTATTCAGCCAATCAGAAACCCGCAAAAACCGATTATTACATTGATTATGAGTGGCATGATTATTACAGGGCTGAACGAATCCGCCAAATGCTTGCTCAGGACAAGCAGTTAACTGTTGAAGACATGAGAGCAATACAGGCAGACCGCAAGGATATTTCTATTGAAGATTTGAAAAAGCTGATTAAAGTTTACAAAATAAAAAATGAAAACTGGAAACTACTTGAGCCTTTGGAGAACTGGGACGGAGAAATCACTGCATCATCCCGCGAAGCATTGCTGCAAAAATATTTTACCTATTACATGGGAATTCATTTTTATGAACTATTAAAATCAGAATATGAAATTACAGAACATGTTCCAACAAGTAACTTGATTAATTTTCTTGTAAAAAACGATACCCTTAATATTGGAAAGCAGGTTGTTTTAACCAGCCGGTTTTTTGATGAATGTCTAATGTCAACAAAGCTACAGTTAGAGAAAGATTTTGGAAATGATCCAGAAAAAGAGAACTATTCACATTTTGCAACATTTGATATTAAGCACCTGGTTCGGTTTCCCGGTCTTGGTTCTAAAGTTACAGATGCAGGTGGAAATGCCAACACTCCAAATGTTAATACACAGCGCGTTCATGGAGCCTCAATGAGAACAATTATTGTTATGAGTGAAAAAACCGAAGGTTTGGCTATTCTTGCAGGTGGGCAGAGTGGAAGGCCCAATAGCCGGAATTATAAAAACCAATTGGAAGACTGGCAGAAAGTTAAATACCATCAAACCCAACCAACTGCAATACAGGGAGAGTTAAAGAATATTAAAAACATAATTCATATTAAAGCAAATGAATAAATCATTAGCATTTTTACTGCTGTGTATAGGACTTATTGTTCCACAGCTATTTATCACAGAATATTGGCTTGTGCTAACAATTTGGATTATAACCGGCTTTTTGTTGAAAGGAAAATTCAAAAGAATTTTTTTAACTGTCCTCATCATACAGTTATTTGTTGGAACAGTACTATTTTTCCTGTGGTCTGCAGAGCCATCAGGGTTCCTGCATGGCATACCTGTAGCATTCGATCTTCCGGGTTTCCTCCTGCCTTTGTTTACAACACTATTTAACTCCCTTAATGCCGCTTTTTGCATGTTGGCTGGAGCTTTAATAGCTCAAATTGTTCAGGGAAAAAAGTTCGCATCAGAAATTAATATTTAATTATTTTTTTAGATAAAGCTCTAAAAGCAGGTTTTCCTAGGAGGTTATGATTAGGAGCCGAGCAATAAAAGTAGTACTTAGGGATATTAAAAAAAGACAAAGTATAAACATATAAATCTTCCACTTTATTTAATTATATTTATTCCTTTTCAAAGTCAAATCTCCGATTTGCCCTTTGATCCTTATTCGGACCTTTTTGAATTGTACACATAACACAAAATTTATTAGTTAAAATTTCACGCTTTACGGGATGGGTTAACCAAAACGTCATTGGTTTTGTAGTTGTACAATCATTTTTCGGAAGTATTGATTTCTCCTATAACGGGCAGAATTTTCTATTTGTTACATCAGAAAGCCAACTTTTTTCAAAAACTGAAATGCTCCCTCTATCAGTTAATGTAACAATCAGGCATTTTTAGGATTTTACGTCTTTTTTTCTGTACGCTTTTTTGCTCAGGATTTTGGTGAAACATTCATATTTTTAGGTGAAACAATAGCGAAACAAATGCTGAAAAATCCTGAATTTTTATGAAGGATGGCAAAGCAAAAAAGCCTGTAAATCTTCTGATTTACAGGCTTTTGAACCGTTTTGAAGCTTTTTGAAACTTCTTCCGTGATCCAGCTGGGACTCGAACCCAGGACCACTACATTAAAAGTGTAATGCTCTACCAACTGAGCTACTGAATCAATAACCCTTTGTTTTTGGGAGTGCAAATATAAAATCTATATTTATAAATACAAAATCCTTTTTTAAAAAAAACACATTTATGCTTTAGGATGCTGAATATCAATGATAATTCTTTTTTATTTTATTTCAGGAGCCCTTTCAAACTGAGCATTTTCATCAAACAACTTTCTGAATGTGGCCATTGTCCTTATTTTTTTTGCTCCAAGGCCTTCAATTATCTGTATCATCTTTGGATTAAAATCTCCAATCCAGGTAATAATTAAGTCCTGGTATTTCATAGTAGGCTGGATGCGTTTACCTAATTCATTAAAAATGGCTCCTTCAATTCCTTTTCCCTGAAAATCCGGATCGATTCCAAAAGCTACACCAAAAGAAGTCGTACATTTTCCTCTCCAGCGATGAAATAAGAATTTTAATTTCCCAAGCCAATTAAAATTGCCTTTTACGTATTTAAAAAGCTGGTTGATTTCAGGCAAGGAAATATAAAAAGCAACTGGTTTTTCTTCAAAATACACAAAGTAAATAAGATCCTCATCTATTACAGGTTTGATCTTTTTCATAAGTGCAATGGCTTGTGCTTGTGGCATTCCCTTATGGTTATCATGCTTTACCCAAGCCCTGTTATAAATAGTGCGAAAATCTTCAGCATATTTTTCTAATTTGTTCTTCTCTATGCTTCTAATGCTATACCTTGAATCTCTGGCAACTCTTTGCGCCCTTACAACATATTTTTCCTGCAGAGGATCTTTTACATTCCTGTGATAAATAAACTGCTTGAAAAATTCTTTAAAACCATAAGATTCAAAAAAAGATAAATAATATTCAGGATTATAATTTTGAGCATAGTAAGGGGGCAGGTTGAAGTTTTCTATTATTAATCCCCAGTATTTATCTCTCTCTCCAAAATTTATAGGCCCATCCATTGCCTGTATGTCTTTTAAAGCAAGCCATTCCCGGCACTGATCAAATAGTTTAAAAGCTGAATCCTTTTGATTTACACATTCAAAAAAGCCAAAGCCACCAATGGGCAGCCTGTTTGGTTTGATGTCTTTTTTATTGATAAATGCTGCTACGCGACCAAGTATTTCACCCTTGTCATTTTTTAATACCCAAAAGCAGGTTCAGAATATGCCCAGTTTAACAAGACACAAAAAATTATTTCTGATTTTGACAAAGAGATTAAACGACTGAGAGATTAAAAGATTTATGATATCATGGTATTCCACTTCGGGCACGGCTAATTACAGAGCACTTTCTAAATCTAGGAGACAAAGAATTTATTTACCTCAACCGATTAAAATCCATAGTCCTAATAAATTTAACAATCACTGATTGGTTTGCTATCAATGGTAACTCCTGATTTAAAGGCTGCATAGGCTGACGCATTGTATTTACTCCATGATTTATTACAATAAATAATTCTGTTCCCTCCCTTGGATTATATCTAAAGCGAAAGTTTGAACCAAAATTATTACTCATATCATCATATTGAACCAGGGCCTTCATACTAATTTTTGAATTAAGCTGGAAGTTTAAAATCAGGGTTACTAAGTGCGTTTCAAAAAGCGCTTCCTGATTCAGTATATGGAAATCATTAGCAAACCGGATATGATTATAATCATAAGAAGTTTCAAACTGAAAATATTTGTTTAAATTGAATTTTCCGCCAATCCAAATATTGTTCATGTGGCCCCCATAATAATCCCCCTTCTTTGCATAAGATTCTAATTTATATCTTTTTGTTGCCGGTGAAGACATATAAACAGATGAAAACCACATAGGATAATTACCAGCCGGAACTATAATATCTGAATTCATGTTCCAGGAAAAATTAAAAGTATCCTGGTAAAATTCAAATGGGGTTAATTTTATCATGGATCCATTTTTAAAATGCAGTAATGGTGAAACATTAATATTGGAAATTTCGCTTGCTCCCGTAGAGGAATTTCGAGCATTCATTAACACACTTTCCAATTTATAACCGGCAATATGTTTGCTGTTCTCGGTTACCCATGAATAGCTGTTTACACTTCTAAACTGTGTTAAATTATTAAAGCGCATAAAACCCATGGCCGGATCAAAATCTTCTCCAAGATATTTAGCATCTAAAATATGGCTAAATCCTCTGTTTGATTGCTTTACAAGTTTAAATTGCGCAGCCATATTATTTCTGGTAAAGGAAGTTTCTTCTCGACTATTGAAAGTTCCTGAAAAAGCGCCACTGGTAAACCATTTCCTGTTTATCCTGTGCAGGTAATCAACTCCGGCTACCTGATTTGAAACACTCAAATCGCTTATACTAATTCGGTTTGTTAAAATTCCTCCTACATACGAACCATTATTATACAACTCTTTTTTTACCCTAAGTACAGAAAAATTCTCTGAAGGTAAGCCCTCCTCTTCCATTGCCATAGTTTGCATATTTAATGCCCCAACTTGAAAACCTTTGTGCTGTCCTGTGAGCCTTACTCCTCCCAATACTGGGACTATTAAACCCTGGCTTCTTCCGATATTCCTAGAAAAAAAACAACCGGGTTGGACCCATATTAAAATTGAAATAATCTTCTGATTCCAGGAAGAAGGCTCTTTTTTCTGGAAGAAATACATTAAAGCGGGTAGTGTTTATAATTCTGTCGTCT
>MWWI01000268.1_pt1 | contig 11283 bp, 10 predicted proteins | sample 1047321 | NCBI WGS metagenome assembly MWWI01 (sample SAMN06349966, study PRJNA376086) | soil metagenome | isolation source: FI-1 sample Antarctic (ecotone) soil | place: Antarctica | reverse complement strand
ACTTTCCGTTCTGGAGAATACAGCGATCTAGACTTTATACGTGGCGGTTACGACATATCTACCAACGAGCCCTACACTGACGAACGAATCTTTGACATCAAATCCAAGATTAAACAATTTGGACTTAACCAATCAACGCTTTCATCTCTCGGACCAATTTCATTCCAATTATATGAATTCACCGACCCGAATGCGCCGTCTCTTCCAGCTGATTTAGATATTTCGCCGCAAGCCAAATTAGATCGTGATAGCCAGCGCCAAAGTACTATCAAAAAAATCGGCTTAGCTTTGGTTAAATATAAGCCAAAGTTCACCGACCAATCTACCGAAAACCAAATCCTCGAAACTGGTATCAAAGTTATCGACCTTATCTGTCCAATTCTTAAAGGTGGTAAGGTTGGTCTATTTGGTGGTGCCGGTGTAGGTAAGACCGTACTGATTCAAGAGTTAATCAACAACATCGCCAAAGGTCACGGTGGACTTTCTGTATTCGCTGGAGTAGGGGAACGAACTCGTGAAGGAAATGACCTTTACCATGAAATGAACGAATCCGGCGTTATCGATAAAATGACAATGGTGTTCGGTCAAATGAACGAACCACCTGGTGCCCGCGCTCGCGTAGCACTGTCTGGTCTCTCGATGGCCGAATATTTCCGTGATAAAAATAAAGCCGACATTCTCTTCTTTATCGACAACATTTTCCGATTCACTCAAGCCGGTTCCGAAGTATCTGCTTTGCTCGGTCGTATTCCTTCAGCGGTAGGTTACCAACCAACTTTGGCAACAGAAATGGGTGAATTACAGGAACGCATTACTTCAACCAAAGAAGGTTCGATTACATCTGTACAAGCAGTTTACGTACCGGCGGATGACCTTACCGACCCTGCGCCTGCGACCACTTTCGCTCACTTGGACTCTACTGTGGTACTATCCCGCGCTATTTCCGACCTTGGAATTTATCCAGCGGTAGATCCTCTTGACTCTACTTCTACTATCCTCGATCCAAACATCGTTGGTGACGAACACTATGAAGTTGCGCGCGGTGTTCAAAAGACTCTTCAACGCTACCGAGACCTCCAAGATATCATTGCCATTCTTGGTATGGAAGAACTTCCAGAGGAAGACAAGCTTATTGTTTCTCGCGCGCGCAAGATTCAACGTTTCCTTTCTCAACCATTCTTCGTAGCTGAAGTGTTTACTGGTTCTCCTGGACAGTACGTATCCATCTCGGATACAGTTCGCGGTTTCAAAGAAATTCTTGATGGTAAACACGACGCTATTTCCGAGCAAGCTTTCTACATGAAGGGCTCTATCGATCAGATTAAATCCTAACGACAATGGCAAAGCTGAGCTTACAATTAATCACTCCGGAGCGCACCGTGGTCTCGGAAGAAGTCCGTAGTTTGTCGTGCCCAACTCAAGAGGGGCAGATCACTATTTTACCTGGTCATGCTCCCTTGGTAGCAAACCTCGAAACTGGCGAACTAATAGCTCGCAAAGGTGGGGAAGACCACTATATTCACGTCGCTGGGGGATTCATTGAAGTTAGAAAAAATAACCAAATTGTCATTCTCGCAGACGCCGCCGAACATCATTACGAAATTGATATCGCCCGTGCTGAAGAAGCTAAAAAGCAAGCTCAAGAACTTCTCAAAAATCAACATTTAGCTGATGAAGAGTATGCAACTGCAGCGTGGATGTTGCAAAAGAATCTAACTCGCATTAATATCGCGCGCAAGCACGCACATCGTCGCACCCGAAGCATTACAAGTGAAGGTGTATTCCGTGAATAAATTTTATCCTGAATTATGTTCAGGATATTTTTTTATCTAACATGAAACAACTAAAAGTAAAAAATAATTTCTTTGTACCAAAGTCACAATACGAACGTTTTGCGCTCGAAGTTTATAATTTGCTTGTGGAAAACTTTTATGATACTTTTTTTGTTGGTGGTATGGTTCGCAATTTATTTTGGCAAAACAAAGTTGCCGACATAGATATCGCGACTATTGCAGAGCCAAATCAAGTCGCAAAACTCCTTCAGAAGCATGGACATCAACTTAATTTAAGTGGTAGAAAGTTTGGCGTCATCAATGTGATGACTGGAAAAAAGGGAGTACAGATCACAACGATGAGAACTGAGCGCTATTCTAATAGCCGTTATCCAGAAGTAGTATTTACCAAGTCTCTGCAGTTAGATGCTGTCCGTCGTGATTTCACTGTAAATTCCCTTTATTTTCAACATAAAAAGGGTATTATCCTTGATCCGTGCGAAGGACTCGCAGACATTGCATCTAAAACTCTTCGTACAGTTGGTGAGCCAGAAATAAGATTCCACGAAGATCCTTTACGGATAGTTCGAGCGTGGCGCTTCCAGCATGAGTTTGGTTTGCATTTTGATAACGAAACAAAAATTGCTTTGCATCAGTTACAACATCTGACAAGTAAGTTAACAAAAACGAAAGTGCAATCAGAAATAAATAAATCAGTGTCGCAAAATGTAAAAACTTTCTTGCAAAATAAATTCGTTTAACTCTTGATTTCTTTTCAATTACTCCTTATAATTACACTAGTTATTGACGCATAGAAAAAGAAACAGAAACAATACAGAAAAACAGAAACGAAAACATTCATTCACTACTTACCTTAAAGCAATGCTTTAAGTAGTAGAAAATTAAGAAGCCAATCTGTGTAGATTGGTTTCGGGAGACTAGCCCCAATGGCAGCAAAAAAGAGAAAAGCAGCAAAGCGTCCAGCTAAAAAGGCCGCTAAGAAAACTGCTAAGCGCCGCCCAGCTAAGAAAGCTGCAAAGCGTCCAGCAAAGCGTAAGGCCGCGAAGCGTCCTGCAAAGCGCAAAGCTGCAAAAAAGCGTCGTTAATTCGTACGCTACTCATACCACATGACCGTCGCTCGGTAACGAGATTGGCGGTTTTGTGTTTTATGGCGAGATAATATTCTATGAATGATTCAGCATCAAAAAAACATCCAAACTCATGGATGCTTTTTGATGGCGGACTGAACGGGACTCGAACCCGCGACCTTCCGCGTGACAGGCGGACGCTCTAACCAACTGAGCTACCAGTCCAGATTGTATTCTCCATGCTAACCGCTCGAAGTAAATTCGAGCTTCAGACTTTCTCATTGACCAAAATGCTGTCTATATCTTACTGCCGCTACGCGGCTGGCCAACTGAGCTACCAGTCCAAATTTTGGTCACAGATCCCCGCTAAGCGGGGCCGCTCCTCGTTCGCACCCGCAGAGCGGGATGCTCACTTACTAAAGACTATTGTGACCTACGGCCACTATTATACTTAAATTACTAATGGCTCGAAATGAGTAGCCAGTGGTACCGGCGGTTGGAATTGAACCAACGACCTGAGGCTTATGAGTCCTCCGCTCTAACCAACTGAGCTACGCCGGCATAACGAATTAGTATCTACTACAAGTTTTTCACTTGGCCCGAAGGGTTAAATGAAAAACATGGAAGGGTAGAATCCTGTAGGCTGCAGTGACTTCGACGAAGTCGGAGGCACAAAAGCCGAAAGGATGAATAACCCTTGGTTGCGGGGGTGGGATTCGAACCCACAGCCTCAAGGTTATGAGCCTTGCGAGATGCCAATTTCTCTACCCCGCGATAACTAGAATACTTAGAGATTATAATATAAAACCCCATAAAAATCAAGGTTGGGACGAGGGCCCGTATCCGTATAAATATCCACATACCTGGACTTGCAGGTCATATTATGGTCTGATAATATATAAGAGGTCTTCGGACCACGAATGATAAATTCCAAAGCATGGCTTCTAGAGGGCCATGCTTTTGGTTTTGATAGCCTTACTTTGATATACTACCCACATGGACACTTCAATTTTAGTGATTATCGGTATCCTCGTTGTGGGGTTCGGAATAGTCTTTTATATACTCAGCCGGAACAACAAATCCACAGGCTCAAACTCAGACGAACAAGGTCTGAAACTTTTATTAGAACAAATGAACGAACTCTCGCGGGTTGTCGATCGTAAGATGGGGGAGACGACTCAACACATGAGCGAGACCATGCGGGTGCAATTTTCCGAGTCAGCCAATCTCATAAAGAACGTCACAGAAGGGTTAACCAAACTCGACGAAACTAACAAACAGGTTGTCTCTTTTGCCGACCAATTGCAAAACCTACAGGACATTCTCAAAAATCCGAAGCAAAGAGGAATCCTGGGTGAGTACTACCTCGAGACTTTATTGCGCAATGTTCTAGCCCCGAAGCAGTTTCAGATGCAGTACATGTTTAAAAGCGGGGAGATTGTCGACGCTGTGGTGTTTGTTAAAGATAAAATCATTCCCATCGATTCGAAGTTCTCCTTGGAGAACTACAACAGATTAACCGAAGCCGCTGATCCTTCCGAGAAACTCCGACTCGAGAAGTTATTTCTTAACGATCTAAAACTCCGCATCACTGAAACTGCAAAGTACATTCGACCCGAAGAAGGGACGATGGAATTTGCCTTTATGTTTATTCCTCACGAAGCTATCTACTACGATTTGCTCATTAACAAGGTTGGAGCAGTTACCGAAGATACAGAAAACTTAATACAACGTGCAGCTGGGAAGTATAAAGTTATTATCGTTTCGCCGACATCTTTCTTGGCTTACCTGCAAACTGTATTGCAAGGATTGAAAGCGATGCAAATTGAAGAGTCCGCTAAGCAAATCAAAGTAAATGTTGAGAACTTACAAAAGCATCTCAAATCCTATGAGGAATATCATACCAAGATTGGTTCTACTCTCGGTACAGTTGTGAATCACTACAACGCTTCCACGAAAGAATTCGTGAAAGTCGATAAAGATATCATGCGCATCACAGGTGACAAGGTTCTCGACGAAATCGCTCTACTAGATAAACCTGATATAAGACAAGATTAAATTTATTAAACTCAAATTATGTCCATAAGAAACCCAGACCAACGCATCGGCGTGTTCGTTGATGTACAAAATCTCTACTATAGTGCGCGCAATATCTACAACTCCCGTATCAATTTTAATGCCGTCCTCGACGCGGCCGTCGCTAACCGTAAGCTTATCCGCGCAATTGCCTATGTGGTAAAAGCTGATATGCCAGAAGAACAGAGCTTTTTCGACGCTCTTGAAAAAGCCGGGTTCGAAGTAAAAGCTAAAGACCTTCAGACTTTTGCTGGCGGTAGTCAAAAAGGAGATTGGGACGTCGGCATCGCAATGGATATCATCAAACAGATGAACAAGCTCGACGTAGTTGTCTTAGCTTCTGGTGACGGCGATTTCGCGCCACTACTAGAGTATCTTCAAATGACCGGACAGCTCACCGAAACAGTCGCTTTCGGCAAATCCACTAGCAGTAAAATTAAAGAACTCACCGATTACTTTATCGACTTAGACGAAGATCCAAAAGTATTTTTGCGTCCAATCCGCAGCGGTAAGGCTGGTTCACGTTCAAGTACAAGAAAGAAGTAGAAAGGTGTCATTGCGAGCAAAGCGAAGCAGTCTAGATTCCCGACTTCGCGGGAATGACATCAGAGATTGCTTCGGGCTACGCCCTCGCAATGACGAAATTTTTATGAAAATTGTAATAGACACAAACGTCATCATCGATGGTATCAAAGATGACTATTCTTACGAAAAGCAAATTTTAGATGCAGTAATTGCCGGTGAGATTGAAGCCTATGCTAACCACGGTACGATTAGCGAAAATAAACTGTTAATGAAACAGCTTATTACCGATACTCAATATGCCCAAGAAATCAATAATTTGTTTGCGCAAATTAACATGGTACGCAATCGCCGCCAAATCAACATTGTCCGAGACCCTGAAGATAATAAGATTTTAGAAAGTGCGGTTGAATCTAAAGCAGACTATCTTGTGACCCGCGATAATGATTTGCTATCAATCGGTAAATTTCAAAATACAGAGATAGTCACACCGGCAGAGTTTTGGAACCGGTACAAAGATTCAGGTAGCGATTTGTGGAAACAGTGGGCGGGATTCTTTTCCGAAAAATAGTTATGTCTACACTTCTCGAAGGCTTAAATAAAGAACAGCTGCAAGCGGTCACTCACACGGGCGGGCCGCTTTTAATAGTTGCTGGTGCCGGGACGGGAAAGACTACAGTGATTACGCGCCGCATCGCTCATCTTATTGAGCAGAGCGAAGCCAAGCCCGAACAAATCCTTGCGCTCACTTTTACAGACAAAGCAGCAGGGGAGATGGAAGAACGCGTCGACCAATTATTGCCGCTGGGTAGTTACGACTTATGGATATCAACCTTCCATAGTTTTTGCGAACGAATCCTCAAGCAGCATGGACTTCACATCGGACTTCCTAATGACTTCGAACTACTCGATAAAACTCGGCAGTGGATGTTTATAAATAAAAACTTTTCTGAGTTTAAATTAGATTATTATAAACCGATCGGGAGTCCTAACAAGTTCATTGATGCAATGTTGGACCATTTTTCAAAGTGCAAGGATGAACTGATTACACCCGAAGACTACATACAGTTCGCTACAAGTAAGGACGCAGCCAAACTTCTTCCCGATGGGAATGAAGACCTCGAGATGGAAATAACTCGACTAAGAGAAATATCAGCGGCCTACGGGAAGTATCAGCAACTAATGCTCGAGAACAACTATCTCGATTTTGGAGATCTGATTTTTTATACAATTGAGCTACTTAAGCGTCGTCCGAACATCCGCAAACACTATCAGCAACAGTTTAAGTTCATTATGGTGGATGAGTTTCAAGATACGAATATTGCGCAATACGAACTCATCAAGCTGTTGGTGGGGAAGGATGAAAACTTAGTAGTAGTAGGCGACGACGACCAATCGATTTACAAGTTCCGAGGCGCTTCTGTGTCAAACATTCTCAAACTGAAAACTGATTACCCTAAAATCAAAGAGCTCACTTTGCTCGACAACTACCGCAGTAGTCAGCCGATTTTAGATTTGGCTTACAACTTCATTCAAGCCAATAACCCGAATCGGCTTGAACCTCAACTAGGAATAAATAAACGACTCAAAGGCCATAATAAAGCCATGAGCATTATTCAAGTTATCGAAGGTACTGACCAAAACGAAGAAATCAATGTCGTGATTGATAAAATTATTGACCTCAAAGATAAAAACCCCAAGGCAACTTGGAATGATTTTGTCATCCTTATTCGCGCCAACAATACGGCCAGCGAAATAATCCCGGTTCTAGAGGCCAAACAAATTCCGTATAGTTTTGTTGCCAATCGAGGACTGTACAAAAAGCCTCTGATTGCCGATATCATTAACTACTTGAAGTTACTCGATAACTATCATGAATCAAGCGCTTTATTCCGTGTCTTAAACTTTCCTAAATTTCGTTTGAAACCTCTCGATCTCGCACACCTCACTCAGTACAAGAATCGAAAAGCGTTGTCTTTGTACGAAGCTTTGCAAGAGCCAGCGATTATTGAAACCCTCGACGAAAAATCTCGGGCAAAGATTGCGACTCTGCTCAAACTTCTCGATGAACACACCGAAGCGACTACTGAAAAATCTGCTATCGAACTATTTGTTCAGTTAGTTGATGATTTAGGTATCGACCAAATCTTAATGGCAGATACTCTGGAGAACGCACAAAATCGCGAACTACTCGAACAGTTTTACAAGAAGATTGAGGCTTATTGCCAAGCCGACGAAGACCGCACCATGCGCGGCTTCATAAACTACATCAAGCTCGAGCAAGAAGCCGGTGAAGAAGGTGCCATTAAATTTGATCTAAACAGCGGCCCAGAGAGCTTGAAGATCATGACAATTCACAGCGCCAAAGGTCTTGAGTTTGAATTTGTATTTATTGTTGGAATGGTTGAGCAGCGTTTCCCATCGCGCTCACATAAAGACGCCATCGAGATTCCTGAACCGTTAATCAAAGATATCTTGCCAGAAGGGGACTTCCATCTCCAAGAAGAACGTCGCTTGTTTTATGTTGCGCTAACTCGAGCAAAGTCTCAGCTATATTTATCTTGGGCGAAAGATTACGGCGGTTCGCGTGCTAAAAAACCTTCACTCTTCTTAACCGAGACAGAATTAGTACCAGCTGAAGCAGCTCATAAAGCTACTGGGAAAGTAGTCTTTAGTAAACCAAAAGCGAAAGCTAACAAAGTTGTATACAAACAACTCCCTGAGAAGTTTTCCTTTAGCCAGATAGCTACGTTCGAAAAATGTCCGCTAGAATACAAATACAGCTACTACCTACGTCTACCGATGCCGGGTAGTCATTATATGAGTTTCGGCTCGACGATTCACGCGGTATTCCAACGATATCTAGAAAAGTATTTACAAGACATCGAAACTGAATCTTTAGAAGCTCAACCGAAAGAAGTTGCTCTACCACCACAAGGGTTACTTGCCGAGTTGTATCAAACTGAGTGGCTAGACGACTGGTACAAGAGTAAGGAACAAAAAGAGCAGTACCGTGCGCGAGGCGAAGCGATTCTAAAGAGTTTCTATGAAGCGACTATTTCCAATACTCCTAACCCAAAACTAATTGAACAACCGTTCACGCTCAAGTTTGGAAATAAGCAGCAATATCTATTCAACGGAAAAATTGATCGCGCTGATGAAACTGATAACGGTTTGATAATTATAGATTATAAAACTTCTGAAAAAGCGCCGACTCGTCCCGCCAGTAGTGACACCGATCAATTACGAATCTATCAACTCGCCGCGGAAGAGTTCTTTCATCTCCCTGTAGCAGGATTGCAGTATTGGTACGTCGTGCCAAATGAAGTGGTCCCAGTAAAACTCGCTACTCCTGAAGAATTAGAAAAGCTGAAAGCAAAACTTACCGAAACGATTGAAAAAATTCGAGATGCAGTCAAATACGATAAGTTCGCGGAACTTCACAAGAAATCCAAGCAACACACCTGTTCCCATCTCGATTTGATATAATTAATCTACTAAAAACAGAACTATATGATTCCAGGATTTGATTTACCAGAGTTAATTCGTGCGGTTGGCTATTTTGGCCTATTTGCGATAGTTTTCGCAGAAACAGGTCTATTAATTGGCTTTTTCTTACCGGGCGACAGCTTGCTTTTTACGGCAGGAATTTTGGCGGGGCAAGGCCACCTAAATATCTATTACATCTTGATAATCATGACCGCAGCCGCGATTATAGGAGATAGCGTAGGCTATACCATCGGCCGTCGGCTTGGACCAAGAGTATTTACCAAAGAAAACTCCTTACTGTTTAATAAAAGTCATATCGCCAAAGCTCAAGCTTACTTCGATAAGTATGGCGCCATGACTATTGTGATTGCGAGATTTGTTCCAATTATCAGAACGTTTGTACCAACGTTGGCCGGTGTGGGTAGAATGCCGTATCCAAAATTCTTATTTTTCAATGTGACCGGCGGCGTATTTTGGATTTTTTCAGTAACCCTACTTGGATATTACCTCGGTCTGAAAGTTCCTACTATCGAAAAATACATCATCCCTGGAATTATAGTAATAGTATTGTTATCTATTTCTCCTTATATCCGCCAGTTCATGAAAAGCCCTGCCATGAGAGAGGCAGCTGTAAACTTTTTGAAAGATGCTTGGGTAAAAGTAACTCGTAGAAAGAAATAATATGGCGAAGAATGCAAAAAATCATGAAGAGCGGCCTTGGGGAAACTTCAAAGTTCTGAGCGAACTTAAGAATGAAGGTGATAACACTGATGTGGTGATAAAACGATTAGAGATTTTACCTGGTAAGCGCATCTCTTACCAGCAACACCAGCTCCGACACGAGCACTGGTTTGCACTATCGGGCAGCGGTTATGCAATTATCAATGACGAAAAGATTCCACTTAAAACCGGGGAGTCAGTGCAAATAAATATCGGTGATAAACATCGCATTGATAACCGCGGCGGCACAGAACCTCTTATCATCATCGAAATCACTACAGGTGAGTTTGATGAATTTGATAACAAACGGCTCGAAGATGATTTCAACAGAGATTCAGAATGGAGAAATCAGTAATCGCTCCCTTAACCAAGCCCAATAATTTAATCGAATCAAATTAGCGCTTTTTGACGTTGATTTGTGGTATAATTAATTTTAGATAAGGTCTCATCGGTGGTACACTCGACAACTAAAAAATATCTGATTCCTCTGAGCTTTGGCAGTATAATTGCTCTGACTGGTTTCGTCTTCGTGCTAGTTTACGTAGACCCATATCAAACCAACCTACTGGGCCATATATTCTTTTATCTCACGCTATTCTTGGCAGTACTAGGAATATTCACCTTTACTAGTCTCGCATTCAGACAGAGATTTTTCCCTGGAATATATGCAGAATTGTTCCGAATTAGCCTGAGACAAGGTGTCCTGATCGGAATGCTGGTCACTGGATTAGTCTTACTCGAAGCGCAGAACTTTCTATACTGGTGGGTAGCCCTCACATTAGCGCTATTTCTTATCGCAATTGAATCGTTCTTCTCGTCAAATTAAAACCAACCATGGCATCCTCCTCGGATTCAAAAACTTTCTTTAATGTAATGCCTGAGGTCACTAGTGGACCGATTGCCAAGCCAACCCCTCCTGCAGCTGCTCCTGCGGTGTCTTCTGCTCCTGCCCAAAATCAGACGCAGCACCCGCAACAGGCAGCTAAACCTAACCCGCGACCGGCGGAGTTATCATTGCCAAACAAATCCCGCAGCAAAATGAGACTGCTGATGATTGGTTTGATCAGTGTCATCCTTATCGCCGGATTAGGAGCGGGTATTTACTTCATGTTCCTCAAAGCTGATGATGCAGCCCTCTTAGACAATACTGCTGGCTTCGAACCTGCTCCTGTAGTTGAAACCATGCCCGAAGTAACCACACCAGCTGAGTGGCTGTCTCGGTACTTCGGTAGTGAGACTTGCACCGAACTTGTTATGTGCGGAGACAAGGCTGATCCAGACCGGGATGGTCTAGACAACTTAGCAGAGTACAACGCGGGGACCGACCCAAATAATCCTGATACAGATAATGATGGATTAGCTGATGGTGATGAGGTAAATATTTTCAATTCCGACCCTCTTCTCTCGCGTACTTTCCGTTCTGGAGAATACAGCGATCTAGACTTTATACGTGGCGGTTACGACATATCTACCAACGAGCCCTACACTGACGAACGAATCTTTGACATCAAATCCAAGATTAAACAATTTGGACTTCACCAACCAACGCTTTCATCTCTCGGACCACCTTCATTCCAATTATATGAATTCACCGACCCGAATGCGCCGTCTCTTCC
>MWWI01000267.1_pt1 | contig 11297 bp, 8 predicted proteins | sample 1047321 | NCBI WGS metagenome assembly MWWI01 (sample SAMN06349966, study PRJNA376086) | soil metagenome | isolation source: FI-1 sample Antarctic (ecotone) soil | place: Antarctica | reverse complement strand
GATGCATTTGATGTTGCTGGACGTGGAGAGTTGCAGCTTGGTGTATTGATTGAAACAATGCGCAGAGAAGGTTTTGAGCTTTCAATTAGCAGACCGAGAGTATTGTTTAAAGAGGACCCAGAAACAGGCGAGAGATTAGAGCCAATGGAAGAGGTTCAGATTGACATTGATTCCGAATTTGTTGGTAGCGTTGTGGAGTCAATGAATTTACGCAAAGCGCAAATCAAAGATATGCGCGAAACTGGCGCAGGGAAAAGTCGTTTAATATTTATTGCTCCATCTAGAGGCCTTATTGGCTATCATGGGCCGTTTCTTACAGAAACCAGAGGCACTGGCGTTATGAGCAGAATATTTCACGGATATAGTCCTTATTGTGGAAAAATTGAAGGACGTAGAAACGGTGTACTAATATCTATGGAAGATGGTAACGCTGTTGCTTATGCACTTTGGAATCTTGAAGATAGAGGCAGTATGCTCATTGGCACTGGAGTACCTGTATATAAAGGAATGATTATTGGAGAGCATAATAGAGATAATGATCTAGAGGTAAATCCAATCAAATCTAAACAATTATCAAATGTTAGAGCAAGTGGTAAGGACGAAGCGATAAGACTTTCTCCACCGAAATTGATGTCTCTTGAACAAGCAATTGCCTATATTCAGGATGATGAATTAGTTGAAGTTACACCAAAATCTATTCGTTTGCGTAAACGCTATCTTGATCAGAATGAACGTAAGAGAATGTCTAGAAAAGATTGACATCCTTAGTTTAAGTGCTTTAAGCTGAAGTAATTGAGTTACTATATTATTAATTTAGTAACTTCTTATTTAATTAGTACGGTTAAAGATAATGTCGAAGCAACCTGAAAATCCAATCGTTCTAAGTCTGCCTGATATGTATACGGAGCTAAGGGGTAAGATCATTGATGGGTCTATTTCGCTTGAAGAAACCAACCAATTATACAATGAATTTTCTAAGATTACGCCAGCGGAGGCAAGAGCTAAAGGGATTGAAGCAATGAATAAAGATCTTCATACAGAAATTTCTAGTGAGAAATTTCATAGCTTTGCTTCCAAGTTAGTAGAAGTAGAAAAGCAAATCGTAACAGAAGCACATCCAATAAAAGATACAGATTCGCCTGAACAAAGGAAAGCTGGGATGCAAAAAAGATGTGCTGAGTATATGAGAAATACCTCTCTTGCCAAAAATGTTGTACTATATGAATGTACTAAAAATGGATTTGCAAAAGATATATCAGAATCTTTGTTAAAAGGGGATAAAGAGGGCACGAAGAAGAATCTTTCTAATTTAAAAATACCAGATTATTTGCAAGAACACTATTCGTCAATAGCCCAGTTTTATAAAGAAAATGGTAATGAAAAAGGCGCAATGACTAATTTGGTTTTTCACGTGATAAATACATCGGTTACTCAGTATGGTAAAGCAACTATTCAACCTGGCCCTGAATATAATAACTTTGTTAAATCTTTAGACGTTTTAAGTAAAGAAGTATGTTATACCAAAATTCCAGGGTCGTATAACAAATTAGGATCCCAAATTCCAGGATACACACTGGAAACTGTTCCTGCAAAAGTTGAAATTATTGCTAAGCCAGCTCCAGAAAAAAGTACTCCAACCTTTATGGAGAGAGTGGGAAGTGCTATAAGTTCTTTCGTTAATAAAATTAAGGGACTTGTCGGTGTTAAAGAAAAATCTGCTACACCAGGGGCTCAAAATATCCAAAATTCTGTAACTACGCCTATTGTATCAAAAGATCGGAAACAACAAAGTGTAGTACCAGAAAAAATAGTAACAACAGCGATAGATGGGCCGACCTCAAGACTTAGATCGAATGCTGTATCTGAAGCAGCTTCTTTAAGAAAGGGATTAAAACCAACTCTTTCGGCAGAGAGTACTACTACGTATCCACCTAACAAAGTTAAAAGCAAGTATAATAATGATAGTGATAGAAAATTATATAGGTAAATGAACACTATACATACTGTTAACGTTAATACTCTGAATTCTTGGCTCAACGAAAGCAAAGTGATCATCTTGGATGTAAGGGAGCCGTATGAATATCGTCAGGAACACATCAAAGGAGCTATAAACATTCCTTTGTCGACGATCCTAGTAGTAATTGATCAGTTAAAAAACATTCAAGGCAGGAAGATTGTTCTTCAATGCAGGATTGGGGGGCGTTCAATGCGTGCTTGCCAATTGTTACAGGCAGAAGGGTTAGAGCATGATGTATGGAATCTTGAAGGCGGTATAGATGCTTGGAAAGAAGCGGGATATAAAGTTCAGACCTGATCAAATTATAATATCAATAGTTATAGCAATCCCAAATTATTATTGACTGGTGAGTTTAATATTGTTATAAGATCTATAGTCATATTGGGATGTAGCTCAGTTGGTAGAGCAACGGTTTTTGGTATCGTAGGTCGAAGGTTCGAGTCCTTCCGTCCCAGCCATTTTTTTAAAATTTCATATTCTTTTCTCGATATAGTCTACGATTGGTCCAGCTAAATTCAGATCATAAAGCTGCTCAATTGCTACCAGGCCAGTTGGAGAGGTAATATTAATTTCTATCAAATATTCATCTATCATATCGACACCAGCAAAAATAATTCCCTGGCTTTTAAGGTACGGTCCAATAACGTCTATTATTTTGTGCTCTTTTTGAGTAATTTCAGTCTTCGTCGCAGTTCCACCAGTGGCAAGATTGGCTATAAAATTGCCAGATTGAGGAATACGTTTTATGACTGCAATAGCCTTACCGTCGATTATAATAATGCGTTTATCACCTTCATAAACTTTTTGTAAAAATTTCTGAATAATGATGTGTTGGTGCTTTTGAAGAGATAGTGTAATTTTTTCTCCTATATCATCTGTATTATCACATTCTAAGAACTCTAAATATTTTCCTCCAAACCAGTATAGAGGTTTTATAACAACTTGTTTATGTTCTTTTATGAATTCTATTGCTTCATTGTGTAGTGAGCTAATAATCATAGAAGGGTGGATGAACTCTGCAAATTTAAGAGTCATAATTTTTTCACTGTGAGATCTTATGGAGGATGGGTTATTTATAACCAAAACCTTAGGATTTACTCTATCAAGAAGATATGTGTTGGTAATATAATTCATATCAAAAGGAGGATCTTGCCGGATTAGAACAGCAGAGACCTCATCGAGATTGAGACAAGAGTTTTCCCCTAAAGTGAATGTACTTTCTAGTCCTGTATATTCGACCATAGCAAAGTCACCTTTTGCAAAACATATGTTATCTTGTACAAAGAGATTTTGCGGCGTGTAGAAAAAAGTTCTATATCCTCGTGAGCATAGTTCTGCAGCGATTAAAAGAGTACTATCAGATTTAGTTTTTAAGTCATGTAATGGATCTGCTTGAATTGCAATACAGATTTTATTATTTTTATTCACTATATTCTGCTCTGAAGAAATATTATTGATTAATTTATTGGATATTGCCTATAAGGATATTTTATGTCAAGACAATGGTGATATATCAATGATACCAGTTTTTAAATTCGTACGGCTGCTTTAAAAGTAGAAATACTAATAATATTTGGAGTTTTAATTTTACTTTTTTTGTTTTTAAGTTAATCTGTAACGAACTTAAACTACAATCAATTTTTATGCGCATAACTTTTGTTGGAACGGGCTATGTTGGTCTTGTATCGGGTGTGATGATGAGTCATGTGGGACATAATGTAATATGCCTTGATCTTGATAAAGATAAGATTCAAATGCTTAAAGATAAAAAAACACCAATTTTTGAACCAGGACTTAATGAATATATTGATAAATATGCTAATACAGAGAGGCTAAGTTTTGTATATGGATATGATAGCTTAATAAAAGACTCCGAGTGTGTATTTATTACTGTTGGGACTCCGCCTAAAAATGATGGTGATGCTGATTTAAGCTGTATATTTGCTGCTGTTACTGAAGTTTGCAAGTATGTGAACCCCCATTGTGTTATTGTAATAAAATCAACTGTACCTCCAGGAACTTGTTCGGCAATTCAGGCGTTTATTATTAATAATGGTTTTGGTAATATAATAGTTTCAAATCCAGAGTTCTTGCGTGAAGGGTGTGCTATTAATGATTTCTTACAACCCGATAGAATAGTTATAGGGACCTCATCACTGGAGGCTTTGGACACTATGCACTCAGTTTATGCGCCTATGATAAATGATGGAATTGCAATTGTTGAAACGGATTTAACGACCTCTGAGCTTATTAAATATGCTTCTAATACGTTTTTGGCAAATAAAATTGCCTTTATTAATGAAATGGCTGATTTATGTGAAATCGTTGGAGCGGATATCACGACACTTGCAAGAGGAGTTGGGCTAGATAAAAGAATAGGCGAAAGCTTCTTAAAAGCAGGACCTGGATTTGGAGGCTCGTGTTTCCCAAAAGATATTCTTGCGTTACAAAAGCTGTCTCAAAAAGTAGATTCTGATTTTCTAGTACTAGATGCGGTAATTCAAGCTAATAGTAATAGACCAAATGCTATGATTAAAAAAATCATTTCAGCTATTGGAGGAACTATTACTGGTAAGAAATTAGCTATACTTGGTTTGACTTATAAAGCTGGAACAGATGACCTAAGAAGTAGTCCAGCCGTAGATTTGATTCATAAGTTACAAGAACTTGATGTACGAGTTGTGGCCTATGATCCAGAAGGTATGGTAAATGTGCCTAAATATTTTGAAAAATTAGAATGTGTACATTCTATGATGGAAGCAATAAAAGATGCTGATGCAATTATTATTGCTACTGAGTGGGAAGAGTTTAAGGCAATGGATCTGATAAAGGTAAAAGCTTTGTTAAAGTTTCCAATAATTATAGATTTACGTAATATTTTAGATGCCAATCAGTTAGAGTTGAATGGTTTTAAATACTACTCCGTAGGCAGAAAAAGTGGAAAGTAACTCTCCTGCAAATCTCAGATATATTCATTTTAGAACCCAGAGTTCATATTCACTGCTTGAGAGTTCTCTAAAAATTGAGGACATAATTAGGCTTACATCGACTAATAGAATGACAAGTGTTTGTCTAGCAGATAGGAATAATTTATTTGCATCACTAGAATTTGCTATGGCAGCAGTGGAGTCGAAAATTCAACCGATTCACGGAATAATATTAAATATCCTTTTTAGCAATAAAGGTAAAAAGGACTTTGCTGAGATTTTACTCATTGCCAAAGATAAGGTTGGTTATCTCAATTTACTACAACTTGCAAGTTTTATATATACCAAGAATGATCGATCAATTTGCAATCATATTACCTTTGCCGATTTGTCGGAGTACAGCGATGGATTGATTGTTTTATCTGCTTATGCTGATGGGGTAATTGGTAGATTATTGCTTGAGAACTCTAGAGAAACGGCTATTTATGCGGCCAAAAAGCTAAAAGAGATATTTGGAAATCGATTTTACTTTGAAATAATGCGCCATGGTTATGCTAAAGAGAAACAAATTGAATCAGAGTATCTTAAGATAGCAAGTCAGCTTGAAATCCCTCTATTAGCAACAAATCACGTAATGTTTACAGACATATCAATGCATGAGGCTCATGATGTATTACTATGCATTTCTCAATCAGTTGTGCGTGAAGAACAAAAGCGTAAACGTGTTAGCAACCAATGCTATTTTAAAAGCGTTGATGAAATGGTGGAATTATTTAAAGATCTACCAGAAGCCATCGAAAATACGGTGCATTTAGCAACTCGTTGTTACGTTATGGCAGAAACTTCTCCGCCGTCTTTACCGAATTTTTCTGATGGAACATTGTCTGAAGAGGAGTTGTTACGTAGGTATGTGAGCGAAGGGTTAGAGTTTAGGCTAAATCAGAAATTTATTAAGGAAAAAATTGACCTTAATGAGCAACAGGAAATAAAGCGGCAATATATACAACGACTTGAGTATGAGCTTAATATTCTTTGTCCAATGAATTTTTCTGGATATTTTCTGATAGTTTCTGACTTTATCAAATGGAGTAAAGCCAACGGCATTGCAGTGGGACCTGGTAGAGGATCGGGAGCTGGATCAGTTGTAGCTTGGCTATTACAGATTACAGACTTGGATCCTATTAAATTTGGTCTACTTTTTGAGAGATTTCTCAATCCGGAGAGAATATCTATGCCGGATTTTGATATCGATTTTTGTCAGGAGAGAAGGGAAGAAGTAATTTCATATGTTCGTTCTAAATATGGTGATGAAAGAGTTGGGCAGATAATTACCTTTGGTAAAATGCAAGCGAAGGCTGTAATTAAGGATGTCTCAAGAGTCCTGGGTTTAAATTATAGAACTGCCGAATATTTAACTGAATTGGTACCGTTTAACGCCGTTCACCCAGTTACTTTAAGCCAAGCAATTAATGATGTAGCTGAGCTTAAAGCGGCTGCTGCTGGTAAAGGCTTATACACTATTGAAGGTGATAATGATTTAATAAAACAAGTATTATCTACTTCTCTTGTCTTGGAAGGATTACATAGGCACTCCTCAACTCATGCTGCGGGCGTTGTTATAGCAAATCAGGATCTTACAAAAATTGTCCCAGTTTATAAGGATATTAATTCTGATATACTAGTTGTGCAATATTCAATGAAATATGCGGAGCTTTCTGGGCTTGTAAAGATTGATCTTCTTGGGCTACAGACTCTTACGGTAATTACCAAAACTCTTGGGTTACTTGAAAACAGAGGCATTAAAATTGATATTGATACTGTGCCATATGATGATAAAGCAACTTATGACATGCTGTCGCAAGGTTTAAGCACCGGAGTATTCCAGTTTGAAAGTGTAGGAATGAAAAATGCTCTTAGAAAGCTGGGACCAGATAATATTCACGATATAATTGCACTCGGTGCTTTATATCGTCCTGGTCCTATGGATAATATACCAACTTTTATCGCTTGTAAGCATGGGCTACAAGAAGTAGATTACTTGCATCCCCTGCTTGAGCCCATATTAAAATTTACTTATGGAGTAATAGTATATCAAGAGCAAGTAATGGAAATTGCAAGAGTGCTTGCTGGATACAGCTTAGGATCAGCTGATTTACTTCGGCGTGCGATGGGTAAAAAAGTTAAAAGTGAAATGGATGCGCAAGAAGAAATTTTTGTCAGCGGCGCTGTTAGTAATAATGTTGCTGCCAACCAGGCTAAATCAATCTTTGCCACAGTAGCAAAGTTTGCCGGTTATGGTTTCAACAAAGCTCATGCTTCAGCATATGGTGTTATTTCTTATCAAACTGCTTATTTAAAAGCTAATTTTCCAACTGAATTTTTAGTAGCTTCATTGAATTTAGATATTGATAACAGTGATAAAATGAGCATATTTTTGCAGGAAGCAAAAATGTTTCATACTAAAGTAATCTCGCCAGATATTAATAAATCTGAGGGTTTATTTAGTATTGAGTATAATGGGGAAGAAAGAGCTATAATCTTTGCTTTTGGAGCAATTAAAAATGTAACGAGCATTTTTGGTAAGATGATTGTACAAGAAAGATCAAATAATGGGGATTTTAAGTCAATAATAGATTTTGCAGAAAGAATTGATCCAAAAATAATTAATAGGCGGTTACTGGAAAATATTATTAAAGCTGGTTGTTTTGACAAATTACATTCTAATCGTAACGCTTTGATACAAAGTGTTCCTAAAATTCTTGCATATTGTGCATCATACCATCTAGAGCAAAAATCTAACCAATTTAGTCTTATTTCAGTTGAGGCTGTTAGTTCGGATGTGCTAGTGAGTGCTGATGAGCTTCCTAGTGCTGATATGGCATTTCTTGAATTTGATGTATTAGGTCTATTTTTAAAAAACCACCCTTTATCTGGTGTAATGGATTCACTAGAAAAATGTGGTATTAAAAATTCTAACTATATAAAAGAATCTTTGCCAGAAGGATCTTATCAACACAAATTAGCGGGTGTAATTACCAAAAAAGATGCTCGTATGTCTCAAAGAGGAAGATTTGTAACACTAATATTATCAGATCCAGATGGCATTTTTGAAGTTACAATTTACAATGATGATGTCTTCAAAAATTATGCTAATCTAATCAATGTCAAAGAACAAGTTGTAGTAACTTGCGATGTCCTTAAAGATAAAGGAGGCCTACGTTTGACGGCTAGTCGTTTTGCTACTATTGATTCCGAGCTGCAGGGAGTTTGTCATGAAATTAACCTTTATCCCGAAAACAAAGATGAGCTTGCCTCGATACTAAGTGTTTTGCAGCAAAAGGTTAACAAGACTAAAAATAATAGCTCGATTAACCTATTCGTACGTACTGAAGGAGATTTTGTTGCCAAGATTAATATGCCAACTTGTTTTTATCTTGAAGAAAAAGATTTACGAGAATTATCACAATAAATTGCTTTGGAATTGTTGTGCAGTGTGATTGAGTTTTTATAAAATGATACAGTAGATTTATACACTAAACTCTAGAATATTTTTTTCATATTTTTCTATTACTTCAGCTACAGGTCCATCGGCGACTATTTTGCCATGCTGCAACCAGATTATTCTTTTACAAAAATCCCGCACTAATTCCATAGAATGTGAGCTTAAAATAAGAGTGCAATCTCGAGATAAGAACTCCTCTAGTCTTTTTTTTGCTTTTACTGCAAATTGTGCATCACCTGTACCCATCACTTCGTCTGCTACTAAAATCTCTGGTTCAATTGATGTAGAAGTAGCAAAAGCCAGTCTAAGATTCATTCCTGTAGAATAAGTTCTAATAGGTTGATGTATAAAATCACCTAGCTCAGAAAATTCAATTATTTCAGGAATTTTTTTCTCTGCTTCAGCTTTGCTTATACCAAGAAACATTAATCTTATCATAATGTTTTCAATACCCGTTAAATGATCTTCAAATCCTGTATGGAAATCAAGTAAGGGTGATACCCTCCCATCAACTACTACCTTGCCTTTTGATGGATGAAAAATACCTGCTATTGTTCTAAGCAATGTTGTTTTACCAGCGCCATTTAGTCCTATGATTCCTAATTTTTCACCTTTTTTTACAGAAAAAGATAATTCATCTAAGGCTCTAAAAGTTTTAGCAGTAGGTCTTTGTGCTTTCGCATAAAAATTTAATAACGCATTTTTAATGCTATATGCATCGGCACTATCCAGATAATAATCTACTGCTACATTATGTAAGTCAACTGCGTTCATGCCCAAAACGGCACAAGCCGCCCCCATCTTTTTGCTAGAATAGTTTGGAAAATAAGCAGAAAGCTTGTAAAACCAATAGCTATGGCATATTGAGTTAACTCGGCAAATCCTGCATTAATAATTGGATATCTTACAACTTCAATTAGCGAAGCAAAAGGATTCATGTAAACCACTATACTAATCCCCTTTTTTATTAAAATTTCAGGAGGAAATATTACTGGGGTAACAATAAATAATAATGAAAAAAGTCCTGTCAATGCGTGCTGAAAATCTCGGTAACGTAGCCCTAGATACGCCATAGTTCCACTTGCGGCGTAGAAATAAACTAACAAAATCAGTAAGCCAGGAATAGCGTATAGTACCCCAAAAAAGCTAAATTTGTTAAAAGCAATAAAGACAACCAAAGCCGTAATCAAGCCAATCATAAGGTAATATGCGTTTGTGAGTAATGAGCGAAAAATAAATACTGAGTGAGGTAGCGGAAACTGCTTTATATATCCACGTGCCTGGATAAAAATAGTACAGCTTTCCACCATTGAGGAGAAAATGAATCCCCAAATCGTAATACCTACAACCAAAAATGGAATGAATGTAGCGCTATCAACCGCAAACATTCTTGACCATACTATGCTGGCAATTAAAGCAAACATCAATTGCTGTACTACTAACCATCCAATTCCTAGATATGAGCGCCTAAACCTGTTTTGCAACTCTTGCTTGGACAAAAAATAGTACAAGTCAAAGTACTTTATAGCGGTATTTAATATAGTTAATTTTTTATGACTCATAACGTATAGTAATAATTTTATAGTCTTCATAAAATATTAGACAGAAATCATACATAATCAATCTACGAACACAGGCTCTTAGTAAAAAATTGACTATAAATTAGTTTCCAACTACGGCCGCAACTTCATCAGCAAAGTTTTTTTCTTCTTTCTCTATACCTTCACCTCTTTCAAATCGGACATATGATTTTAATTCAACTGAAGTTCCAAGTTCTTTTGCTAGTGCAGCAACAACATCAGCAATCTTAGTTTTACCATCAATAACAAAAATTTGATCCAATAGAACTATTTCTTCTAAGAATTTACGGATTCTACCTTCAATCATTTTCTCGATTATATTATCTGGTTTACCAGAAGCTCTCGATTGCTCAGTAAATATATCCTTTTCTCTTTGAATCATATCTTGGCTTACCCCCTCTTTATTAAGAGTTTGTGGCTTACTGGCAGCAACATGCATCGCAATTTGTTTGCCAATTTCCATAAGCTTGGCTTTATCCCCAGTGGATTCAAGAGCAACTAGTACTGAAATCATACCCATGTTTTCAGCAGAACTATTGTGTATATAAGACGCGATTACTCCATCTTTTACAAAAAGAGTTTGCATACGGCGTAAGCTCAGGTTTTCACCAATTGTTGCAACGTTGTTTGCTATTTCTTCTTCAACCGACTTCCCTGATTTTGTTTGGGCTGCTTTTAGTGAATCAATATTATCTAGGCCTATTGCTAGCTGTGCTACTGTTTTGACCAAATTTTGAAAAACTTCGTTTCTTGATACAAAATCTGTTTCAGAATTAATCTCAATTGCTGCTCCTTGCGTGCCTTTTACACAAACGGCGGTTAAGCCTTCCGCCGCAACTCTGTCAGCTTTTTTTGCAGCTGCAGCCAACCCTTTAGTCCGAAGCCAGTCAACTGCTGCCTCAAAATCGCCATTCTTTTCTACTAGCGCCTTTTTGCAATCCATCATGCCAGCGCCGGTTTTTTCTCTTAATTCTTTAACTAGTGATGCTGATATAGACATTATCATCTCCATGAATTCAATTGTAATTAAGCTTTAGGTTCTTTTTTAGGCGTTGCTGTTGTAGGTTTTTTTTCAGACACTTCAACTTTTGGTCTAGCCTTAGAAACTTTAGCTGCTTTTTCTAATTTTGTTACTCCATCAAGAGTTTTATTTTCTTTAGTAACTTTATTTGTTAATCCAACATCTGCTCCAGAATCAGCGAGAGCATCTTGTATACCAGCAAGAGCCGCATCAGCAAAAAGACTACAATATAATCTAATTGATCTAATAG
>MWWI01000266.1_pt1 | contig 11303 bp, 17 predicted proteins | sample 1047321 | NCBI WGS metagenome assembly MWWI01 (sample SAMN06349966, study PRJNA376086) | soil metagenome | isolation source: FI-1 sample Antarctic (ecotone) soil | place: Antarctica | reverse complement strand
CAGAATAATGCGCCCGCCGCTTACTGCTAACATCGGTCTAACAGACTGATAAAGCGCATCTTCGACGCGGGACGCTTCGTCGATGATAAGCAGGGAAACGCCCGAAAAACCGCGTATCGTGGCTTCTCTGCCCGGCAGCGCAATGATTCGTGAGCCGTTCGACAATTCCATTCTTAAAGCCGATTCTTCGGTTGCCGTCGGCAGCGAATCGGATTCGAGCGCGTTATAAAAATCTTGCAGTTTCCGAAACAATTCCTGACTTTGACGGAGCGACGGCGATAATAAAAGGATTAACGAGTTCGGCGTGTAAATCGCCTGATGCAATGCCAGAATTGACGTAATAGTTGATTTGCCGGATTGACGCGAGCAAAGCAGAATCATTTGTTTAGCGTCCGATTGCAGCAAGTCGGCTTGCCACGCATCCGGCACAATTCCGGCGCGTTCTGCCATTAAAACAGCGTCGGATTGTTCGCGCTCGATTCGCTTCTTTACAGCATTATTCGCCGCTTGAATCATTAGCGGATTCGATAAGTAATTTTGCTTCTCTGATAACATCTTGTTCGTTTAATGAATAGTTCTTAGCCAGTGTTCGCCAGTCCGAAACTTGTAAATCAAGGTCAACTTTCTGCATCGGCTTTCCTTCGGTTCGGTCGGCAATCTCACGAATCGCCTGGACGTTGCCGCTCACGGCTTCACGAATCAAAGCGCGGGCGATAACTTCCGCAACAGTTCTTTCGGGCGCGTTTGGCGCGATTTCGGCAAGCTGTTCGCGCAGGGCTTCGGTCAATTTCGTCAATTTCGGTCTGCCTTGCGGATTTCCGCTTTGACCTTTCGGGAATTGTTTCCCGACTTTATTGCCGGGCGGAAATTTATTCTTTCGCGTCTGTTTTGCGTCTGTTTTTAATTCTTTTGTCATTTCGTTTTAATTTCCTTCACGTCAATTTCAATGCGCGGGTTTGCCTTGTCATCGAATCGGAAAGCGTGAATTTCGATTATTTGTTTGTCATCGGCAAAGCAGATTCCCTTTAGCGCGTCCTGGCTGATTTTCAGACGGTTATCTAAATCACCGATTCGTTTCGGGCGAAATACGCGGAAAGTTACCGACAAATCACCGTCGAGCATTTTTGCGCCCTGCTGCCTGGCTAAAACGGCAATGTCCGATTTGAAGCGTCTGCCTTTGGCGGAAATAATGCGCCGCCCGCGAAACGTGGCATACAAGTTATTGACCGACGGCGGATAGGGAAGAATTAAGTTCAATTCGCCGTCCGTCTGTTTTCCGTTTGTTTGTTTCAGGTTTTCCACATTCAATTTCCTGTTTGGTTTAAGTCTCCGCTTATTTTTTCAAGCAGTTGGCGTTCGTGATGTTCTCTTTCTAACGCAGAATCCCAAGCGCCCTGGTCAATCAGTTTTTCAATTTCGGTTCTGACAAGGTTCGATAAGATTTCAGGATTGAGCGCGTCTAACTCCCAAGAGTCCGTTCCGAATCGTTTTTTATATTCCTCGAAACGTGAATCCGTGTTCTTTGCAAAATTCGGTGGCGGATTGTATTGCTCGACTTGCGGCATATTCAAAGCCAGCCGTCTGACTTCTACGGAAAAACCGCAGAATAATTGAAGCCGTTCCAAAACATCTACCGTCATATGAAGTCCGCTTGGGTCGTGGTCTCCGAGATAAAAGATAATCGGCACTTGTCCGTTCTCTCTCCAAACTTTGAGCCGTTTTCTTCCGGCTTTCCACATTTCACTTTGCGAGTTATAGCCGACTGGTGCGAAATACGGCACTTGAAATTCATCGCATACACGCTCGAAAATCCCCGTCAGCGCATTCTTCTCAAACCACACTTCAGGTCGGTAAGTCTGGCTTAGCCCACTTATCGATTTTGTATTGCTTGGAGACTGCTTCGAGAATTTGACTAGGACTGTCCCAATGCGGAGATTGTTTAAGATGGCGTGTTCGGTCAACTATATGATCCCAATCGATAAGTCCGGCTAGCCGTGCTTTGTTTATAATGCTTCCCAAGCGGTCATATTGTTTTGCGTTATTCGGTATTTCGTCTTGCGAGACGAGTTGATAGTAGAGTTGGCGCAAAGTCATATCGTAGCCTTGCGAATCATAGTCTTCGAGAATCACGTTGCACTTTGCAATAAGTTCAAGCGTTTCCCGGCGCGGTTTGTATTCTTCGTATAATTCTTTTGCCATATTCTTAATTATGCTTGTCTCGTAGAGCCGTTTTTATCGGTCGAGCCTTACTCTGCTATTATTTATTTATTTGCTTCGCGGCTTTCGCAGCCAAGCGGACAAAACCAAACATTTCCCCCGTCGATAAGCTGCATTTGTAAATCACAGTTTGAGCAATGCGGCGAGAGTGCTTCGATAATCTGCGCTTTGAATGTTCGGCAAGCTCCGATTTGCGCCGCCGTCGCCGTTCCTGTAATTCGTAAAGTAGATTTACGGGTTAAAGCCAAACTCAAACCGCTTGATTGAAGTTCGGATAAAATAGTTTCGGCTTGCTCTAAAGTTTGAATCTGCATAATTATCAAATCTCAATATCTACATATTCGGCTTTTCCGTTGCCATTAGAATAAGGTTGCAAAGTAACGTCAGTAACATCAGTAACGTCAACTTTTGACGCTAAACTATTGCTTTTATTACTATTTACGTTACTGACGTTACTACTGACGTTACTGACGTTACTACTGACGTTACTGACGTTACTGACGTTACTCGTTTGGGCATTTTGAGTAACGTCAGTAGTAACGTCAGCCGTTTGAGCCTTATTTTGCGGGCTTACTGACGTTACTGACGTTACTGACGTTTGATTACAGTTATATTCTAATGAGAGTGATGCGCCTTTGTCCGCGTTCGCGCCCGTCCGCCCGTGAAACGTGATAAAAATACCGATTTCCCGCAAATTCGGATTTATTCGCTCAATTTGATTTCTCAAACCTTTGGAGCTTTTCGGAAACTTCTTGTCTTTACTTCGTTCTTTATCGCCTGCGTCCGCCGCTTCTTTTAACCGGTCAAGAAAATCTTTTAGCAAAATGTCATCTTCTTTATATTTGCCGCCGTTCGCTTTTTTTCTTAACAATTCCTGTAAAACTTCGGCAAATATCGAATCTTCAAGAACAATCGAATGTGCATCTTTCCGGTTCTGCGTGTAAGCCTTCAAAAAGGCGTTTTCTTCAAGTTCTAAGCCTTGCTCCGCCGCCGTCGCCCAAAGCGCGAAGTCCGCCATTCTTGGAAGTTCCGGCAAGCGTATATTTTCGATATTTTTTAATGCAGAACTTACGGCGGAAACGAGCGCGGAAAATATCGAAGTCTTTTCTTTCTCAAATTCCGCCCAAAATTCACGCTCCGTTTTTCGTTTGTTCTTTGGTATGGCTTCGAGTTTGATTAACAAAGCTCTGTCTAATAAATCCGAGCGGCTTGCGATGTCGCCGATGCCGTTTAAGATAATCGGACGTTTTGCCGTGAAAATCGTTTCTTCGTCATTTTCGTAAAGTGTGCGTGTGCCGAATCCGCCGCCCGTCGATAACCGGCAGAGCGCGTCCGACAACCAATCAGGAACAACCGACAAATTATCAAGTCCGACAATCCAGGAATTATTTGCGGCGATAACTAAATTATGCTCATCACGCGGAGCGGAACGGAAAGGCATAACGCTAGGGTCAACCAACTCCTTTAATAGTTTTGAAGTTGTGCTTTTCGCCGTGCCTTGTTCGCCGCTTATCAGCAGAATCGGAAAAGGATAATCCGGGCGAAAACAATTAACCAGCCAAGCAAGAATTAAAGTTAAATTCTTTTTATCGACATTCAGAAAGTTTTTAAGTTTGGAAATGTCGCCGCCGGTCGCCGGTGTCGGAAGTGCCAGCATCGCTTTAGCGCGTCTAAACCGGACGGGCGCGTCCGTCGCTTCGATTACTCGCCAGCCGCCCGCGTCGATTTCGACAATCTGCCAATTGTCATTGCACAAATCGAGATAAATTTTTTCATTGAAAGCAGCCAGCCGGATAAAAACATCCTGTGTTTCGCCTTCAAACTTCGCCTTGCCGCTCAATGAGTTGATTGCGTCCTGCAAGGCTTGACTAGACGGCGATTTTCCGTCCGTTTGGTAGTATTGGTAGGATAAATAATCACGAAAGTTTTTAGATTTGACGCGATGATTTTCAATATGTCCGCCGACTTCGATTGAAGCGAATGGTTCGCCGTCCGAAGTGTGAAAAAGCTCAATATCTTCCGCGAGGCATAAAATTTGATTTGCCTGTGATACTTTTTCGGCTTTGAATGGTTGCGCCGCGTCAAGAATCTTATGACATTGTTTGACGGCGGTATCTATATTTTGTTCGCGTTCGGTTTTGCCTAAAACGTCGTCGATGCCGTTGCATTTTTCCGCGTTCGGGCAATCGGCAAGAAAGACAGCCGCGCCCAGTTCCGTTAATTCTTTAGCTAATTTGAGCCGCGCAAAATAAACGTCCTTATTTGTTGAAACATTCGCGTCGTAAAGAATCGTAACTTTACGGCTTTTCCAATCAATTAAATGAAAATCAGGAATTAAGCCTTTAACGTCCTGCCGTCCGCCGTCCGCGCCGTTTGTTCTTTCGACAATTCCGCGAAAATTCCAAACTCCGCCCAAACCTATAACAAGAAACTTCGGAGCAATCGCCGCGTCCGTCAAACCGTATCGAGCGACGCGATGCAAAGCCAGCGCTTTCTTTTCGCCTTCGGTAATAACAATCGGTATTGATATATCGGAAAGCCACGCCTTTTGACAGTTCGGCGGAAAATAAAACATTCCCGCTCTACCCGGCGGCGAAAGATATTTTTTTATATCTTTATAAGTGCCGTCCGCTTTTCGCTCTCTGTCTGCAACGTCGCGCCGCAATCGGTATTCACGCGGGTTTGATTGCTCTGGAACGAAGTAAGGCATAACCACGCCGGAATAATCCGCGCCGCCGTTTCGTTTCGCGCCTATCAATTCCGAGCCGACTAAATCATTCACGCGAAAAAATTCGGCTTGTTCTGCCAGTTCCGCCGTGATAAATGAATCGGCTAAATTAAGTAAATCGGTTCGGGTCAAAGGTGATTTATTCATCGTTTCACCTCCGCCGCAAATCTTTCGAGCATTTCAAGCCGTTTGCGTCGCGCCGCTTCATCAATTGCCGCGTCAATTACTGCGTATTGCGTCAGGCATTTACGGCAGACTTTTACCGATTGCTGAATCGAGTCATCAGGATCGAGCCGTCCGCCGCAACCGAGACAGACAGCCGCCGACTTTGAAACGGGCGAATCCGGCAAGGCAATAGGTTTGCGCTGCGGAATGCGTGAAAGTTTGGTCGCGTCGAGCAGTTCCCGGCGCGAACTAAATTGAAATTTATTTCGGGTTGGTGTATTATCTGTCATAACAAGTTAATTCTCCTTTTGAATTGGTTTGGGTTAGTTGGTTATCTAGTTTTTCATTTGAGCCATAATCTTTTGCCGAGATTATGGCTTTTTCATTTGGTTTCATCATTTTCTCCTTTTAGAAATTCTTGCAAATCCGCGTCTAATACCAACCGCCGCGCTCCGAACTTCTTAGTTTTCAAAGTTCCGGCGCGTGCCAGTTTTCGTAAAAACGCAGTAGATAATCCGGTCAGTTCCGAAACTTCATCTAATCCGTAGCTAAATCTTCGTGCTGTTGTGGTTTCTTCAAACATTTTATTTTTCTCCGTTCTTATAAGATTAAATTTACACGGCGTTATGCTCTGTGATAGAGTAATTATTGCTGTAATAGTCTGTAATTACAAAGATTTTGTGCAAAGTTCGGTCTAATGATATATGAGTAAGAAAGCAAAAGATACGCTTATAACAAAAGAAAAGGCGCAAGAGTTTGTTGATTCGAGACAGCCGCCGCACGAATTGCTCCTTTTGATTGAATTAGTTAATGAAATTCCTAAAAGGCATCCGGGCTTACCTAAATATGAGGCTATCCGAGAAGGTATTACTTCTAAACAGTCCTGGAGACAGTTTCAACCTTTCGGACATATAAGAGAGCCAGAGCCGGATTTACCTGTCTATTTGAAAGACGGATATGCATTACAGAACAAATCCACAGCACAGACGGCTATTGAAGAAATTAAGCGAATTACAAAGGATTTGCCGAAACTTTACAATTATTTATTTGGCATAAATCAAGAGCCTTATTTACAAATCAATAAACGATATGAAATGAGGAACGATTACGGATTGCTTGAAAAATATGATGAAATTCTTTCCTTCACACATCACCTGGTTGATATGGCTATTCATTGCAGCATTTTTTGTAATGACTTTGGTGTTAAAGGCTTTGAAGAATTGGCACTAAAAGAAACTTTGGAGATAGATATATACCCATCGAATTTTTATGTTAGAAACGGCACTTTTGATTTTGAGCCGAATTTATTACAAAAAATGCTGCAAGGATTAGAAGTAACTCGTTTGCGTTACTGTGATGTTTGTAAATCTGTATTTTGGGCGTTCGATTTAAGAATGACTTACTGCTCTAGTAAATGTCGCAATAATAAAAACTTTAGAGAATGGCTTTCCAAGCCCGATAATAAAGAACTATTTTTAAGAAATAAAAAAGCTGAATACCACAGTAGGAAAGGTTCAAATCGCTTTCCTTCCAGAGTAAAGAAAGATAATAAGGAATAAATAATAATGGCACTGTATAAACGCCCGAACAGTAAGTTTTGGTGGATGAAGTTCACCTTCGGCGGCGAGCTTGTCCAGCAGTCAACAAAGGTCGCAAATAAGCGCGATGCCGCAACGATTGAAAGCGCGTATCGGACGCAGCTTGCACTTGGTAAAATCGGCATAAAGGCAAAAGTTAAAGCTCCGACATTCAAACAAGCGGTTACTGATTTTCTCAAGATGTCGAAACTTGAACACGCTCAAAAGCCAAATTCATACGCTCGCATTGACCATTCCTGCCAAACTCTAAAGAAGTTTTTCGGAGAAACAAAGGTTGACCGCATCGAGCCGAAAGACATTGAAAAGTTTATTCAGTGGCGGTCGCGGCAAACGTCGCGCAAAACAAAAGAACTGATTACACGCGATTCAATCAATAATGAATTGATAGTTTTGAAAACAATTTTCAAGCGGCTTGTGTCGTCGGATATATTAAGCAAAAGCCCGGCGCGTGATATAAAGCAACTTGCCGCCAACGAAAGAAGTTTTCACGTTTTAACGCCGGATGAAGAAAAGGTTTATCTGCTGGCTTGTTCGCAGCCGCTCCAGGACATCGCCGCGCTGATGCTTGAAACGGGTATGCGCCCCGTAGAGATTTACAAACTAAAGCGGCAAAACGTAAATATTGAAAAGGGATTTTTGCAGATTGAAAACGGCAAAACAAAATCGTCAAATAGAAAAGTTTGGTTGTCCGATAAAGCATCGGACATTTTGAAAATAAGAATCGATAATTGCAGAGACGAATATCTTTTTACGAAAAATGATAAAGATTCATCCGAGCCGCTTTTTCAGATAAATAAAATTCACGTCAAAACCGTAAATCGTATCGGTTTGAAGTTCCGGCTGTATGATTGCCGCCATACATTTGCTACAAGGGTTTTAGATAGCGGCATTGACCTTTTAACGCTCGCTTCGATGTTAGGACATTCGAGCCTTAATCACGTTATGAGATACGCGCATCCGTCCGAAACTCGCAAAAATGAAGCGATTCAACAGATGCAGAGAAAAGTTGCAAAAGCAGTCTAACAAGGCAGTTTGACGGTAACTAACTACATTATTAGATACAGCGACATTTTGAAGCGTCCAATTACAGGCTGTAAATATTAGAAACAAATAAGTTAAAGGATTACATAATAATCAATATTATGTTTGTTCTAAACATTATGTGCTTTATTTACCTATATTTACCAAGTGTTACAGAGTGTTATTGATTGAATAACTAAGAGTATTCTATCACTCTGTAATACTCTATCCGAACAGGTAACAGATACATTATTAGATACAGGCACTTGCAAGTTATCAAAATACTTTGATAGACTGCTTTTGCGAAAACTATTCAGTTGTCAAAGAACTGAAAAGAGACGGTTTGATTGACACTCAAGCCGTTTTTCTTTTGCTCAAAATTATTCTTTGTCGGTTTCTTTCTTCGGTCGTCCGGCTTTTCGGTTCTCTACCAAAGCTAAATCTTTTTCATTTATCATATAAACATTAGAGAACTTTTCAGCAGGTAACTTACCTTGTTCAATCAAGGCAATTACGCGCCGTCTTGATACGTTTAGCCGTTCTGCTGCCTGTGTCGTCGATAGTTTCATTTAATTAAACCAATCCTCAACAGAAAGATTAAATCTTTTTAGTCAACTATGCAAACCGTTGTATATTTCTTTTAGATAAAACTATTCAAATGATTGCATAATATCACTTGACTAAACTATTCAAATGATTGTATAGTTTATAAAGATTGATTAAGTCAATCAAATTCAAAAAGGAAGGATTAAGAAAATGCAGACGACAACAATCAACGGTTTCAAAGTAACAATCTTTTACAGCTACAACGGCAAGCAGCTTTTTATCAACGATAAAGCGGGCGTTCAGATTTACGGGCATAAAGTTTCGGGTAATCCGATTGAGCGGGCGCGGGAAGTAATCAGCCGCCAATAACGACGAAAGGCTTAGGAAAATCTTGGCGGACTTCCTAAGCCTCTCTTTAATCCCTTTTGGGAAAGGAACTACTTACAATGAAAAATAATAACACGGAAAATAACATTATGAATCACAAAGACGCGCTGGAAGCAGCCGACAAACGAGCGGAAACAGGCAAAAAACACATTACCGATATTGCTATGACTACAAGCAATAACTACCTGGTAATTGATAGCTTAATGTGCATTTTAGAATTATTTACGGTCAAAGATGCCGATGTCCGCGTCGGCGATTTAGCCAACGAATTACAGGATTATTTATTTCGCTGGACAAAAGAATACGGCAATGCAATGGACGGTTGGAAAGATTCTGTTATGTTTGGCGATAAATACAAAGACGCTTCGGGCGAATCTCTCAAACCGAGCGACACGGCAAAGCAAGTGTCTGATTTACTCAATAACACGGATTTGCCCGAACCAATCAGAGACGGATTACAAGACGGACTGCTTGACCTTTTTAACTCGCATATTAACCAAAGCGAATTTCACGATTATGAAAATCGCCCGAATATGTCGAAAAGATTCTGCGCGGTTATGCGGCTAGGCATCCAGACGAATAAATAAGAGTGCAAATTTGCATCTTGAAAAGCCGTGAGTTTTAACGCTCACGGCTTTTTTCTTTGTTTGAAGGTTTGCGCCGGGTTTGAGAGATTCGCGCCCGGCAAAAGTTATAGAGTAAAAATTAAACCGTCGCCCTTTCAGCTTTTGCGGCGTTATGCGCTGCCATTCTTTTTGCTTGCGCCGCTTTATTTAGTTTCGCGGCAAGCTGGGCTTCGGCGCGGGATATAACATCGCCGTATTCGAGCGGCGCGTGATTAAAATAAGTCGCCGCCGCCATTGTCCGCGTTTTCTGGTCAAGTCCGCTTTCCTGAATCTCTGCGGCGGTCGGTTTCAACTCGCTGACGATTGATTGATACGACGCTTGTTGTTTTTGGTAGGCTGAAGCCTGTTTAACCAGTTTTTCCGCGTAATCGCTTACAAGGTCGTGAAACTCGCTCCGGGTTTCCAGATATTGATTGACGCCCGCCTGAACTTCATTTGCAGCCATCGCCATTTGCTTGAGAAGATCCGTCCGGCTTTCCTGCGCTGACTGCTTTTCAAATGCCGATTTTAGTCTTTGATAAGTCGCGCGTAAAGATTCAATAGTCCGCTCGTATAGGCTTAATTTGCCTTGTGCGGCACTGAGTTCGACAACGTTCGCCGTGCCGTCAATAAATGCCTTTTCAGTCGCTGCAACGGCTACTGTTTGCCGCTCCAGTTCCATTTCTAATTCTGCGATTCTTGAATCCGTTTTATCGATTTCGGATTTGATTGATGTTGATGTTTCCATTACTTGTTTTCTCCCGTAAGTATTTGATTTATTTCGTCGAGCGGATTATTGCCGTTTTTCATCCGGGCAAAAAATTCGTCGGTTTTATTCTTTTCTTCAATTCTCGCCTTTCGCTTTTCGTCGGCATCGGCGCGAATCTTGTCGAAGATATTTATTTCCTGTTTTTCTGTCATTTTTCATTTCTCCTTTTTTTATTTGTTGTTTATTTAGCGCAGCATACAGAGTATTTGCCGCGCCCGTTCGCCTACTCGAAACGGTGTTTTATTGGCAGTCCACAGTGCGAGTGCGACGGCAAGCACAAGGTCGTCGTGCGTTCCTTCGCGCCACGCGCCATAGACATCATTTGCGCTGTCAGTAATTTTGACGGTAAAGTTTTGCAGTTCACGGGCAAGCGTTTCGGCTTCGGCAAGTTCGGATGCAATCTTTAGTGTTCTATTTTGAAGGGCAACTTGAACGACGCTTACTAAATCGCGTTTCGGCACTCTGGTCATTCCAAATTCTTCGGATATATTCGCACCGCCGACAATTTGAATCGGTTTCAGGTTGGCGTTAATCCGTTCGCGTTTGAATAAATCAACAACCGGCGCGCCCACTCCGGTCGCGTCAATCGCAAGCGTCGGCTTTCCGTTCGGCGAAAGAATCGGATCAAGTCCGTTTATCATCCTCACAACGTCGGCAACTATCGCCGGGTAAGAAGTGCGAAGATGCCAGCGTTGTAAGTGAATACAATTAAGCTGCGTGATTTCGTCCTTATCGCCGCCGTTCGTGATTGTGCGAACACACTCAATAATTCCAAGTGCGGTAAAATCCTTTGCTTGTCCTAAGTCCAAGCCGATAAATAACGCTTTTTCGGTTTCGATTGTTTGCGGTTCGGGTTCGTATCGTCTCATAAACTTGATTGCTCCCTTGAAAATAGCGGCTTGAGTTCCGGGTCAAGTGCCGCTTGGATGTCATCGTAACTAAAAACTTGGTCGTTGGTTTCTACAAATTCGCAAAAGTATTCCTGCAAAAACCACCAATCACCTATCATTTGCCGTTCGCGTTCTAACCAATCTTTATCAATGCGCGGGCATTGGTCGGCGGTAATCTTGACCTTTCGCCAGCCGTCGCCGTCCGTCCATTCGGAATGGAAAAATCCGCGTTTGCCGAATGGAGTTGACAGCAGAATAATGCGCCCGCCGCTTACTGCTAACATCGGTCTAACAGACTGATAAAGCGCATCTTCGACGCGGGACGCTTCGTCGATGATAAGCAGGGAAACGCCCGAAAAACCGCGTATCGTGGCTTCT
>MWWI01000265.1_pt1 | contig 11351 bp, 12 predicted proteins | sample 1047321 | NCBI WGS metagenome assembly MWWI01 (sample SAMN06349966, study PRJNA376086) | soil metagenome | isolation source: FI-1 sample Antarctic (ecotone) soil | place: Antarctica | reverse complement strand
GACATAACCGGTATCAACCAGGTGTCTGGCGGGCAGTAAGTTCTTCGCCTGCATTGACTTTTGAATATCATCGGTGCATGACACATCCTGGGTCGTGGCAACCGTGGTGTGAACATTGGTAATCAGGCGCGGCAACTGCTCATCACAGGTTTCACTTAAATGAACCTTGTATCCCGTCCAGGATAGATCACGTTTAGTCGAGAAACGCGCTTCGGTATCATAAGGCGATTCAATCGCGGTCGACGCTTTTGCCAGTTCGGCGTTTGCTACCCAGTTAACCTCGCCGTCTTCATGGCGTGTATAATGCCGCTGCCAGACTTTTTCCAGCGTTTCAACTCGCTCGAGCTTTAGTAATGCCGGTTGCTGATCACTCAGCAGTTTGAGCAGATAAAAACCATCTTCACCAACCTGGCGGGCATAAGTTTCGCGAGCCGGATCGGTGCGCGGCATCCGGGATTGTTCGGCTCTTGTGGCATAGCGTGTCAACCATTCGGGCAGAGCCGCTTTGGTTAGCCATTCAGGAGCCAAAGTCGCTACTTCATTCAAAGCGGCGCGCATCGTTTCGGTGACCAGTTCCAGTCGATTCATGACTCTGATCGAAGCCAGAACATGCGTTGAATCGGTGCGTTGGTGACCTCTCACTTTGAGTAGTTTCTTTTCCCGGAATCGATCAAGCAAGCGTTCCAGGAGGAGTGTCTGCTGCTCACCACCGACCAGTCGTGAGCGAAATCCGCTGAGAACCGAATAATCAAACCCGGAATCGGTCAACTCTAAGCCCAGCACATACTTCCAATCGATGCGTGAACGAACCGCTTCCGCTGTCTGACGGTCGGATAAGTTCTCCAGAAACTGCATAATGGTGATCAAAACCTTAGCAAATCTTAACATCTCAAACTGATTTATTTTTCAGTTAATCAGTTTGAAATCACTTGAATAATCAATTCTCGTCGCCACAGCCAAAACAATCGCGCGTAGATTTGTTTCTATGAGGTTTGTTTGCTTCCTTGAGGTTTCCAAATTCCGTCCGCGTGCGCGTGGAGCAAGTGGTTGGGGTTTTGAAACCCCAAGAAATTCTCTGCATTCCGTCCGCGTGCGCGTTGGGTTGTTTCCTTTGTGTCATTTGTATCTTTGTTTCGCTGCCCTTATCACTGTTCTTTCTCTGTTATTGAGCCAAAATCCGACCAGCCCAAACTTGATTTATTTTTCAAAATGTCAACTTTTGTCAACAAATTCCGTCCGCGTGAAACAAGTGAATTCTTCTTTTATAGACTCTAATTTCTCTAAATTCCGTCCGCGTGGGACAAGTCTTTGTTCTGTGTTTTTTCTGTGTTATCGCTTCTTTTTTAGTGTTGCAAATCGTTGCAAGTTTAAGCCGTCTTTCGGTTCGCGTCCGATGCGTCCCCTACCTTTTTGCGAGAAGATGCCACAGATGCCACAGCCGAAACTTCTCGCGCGCGTAGAGTTGTTTCTTTTGTTTCGTTTGTTCCGTTTGTGCCATTTGCTTCGCTGCCTTTTCTCTGCGTTCGTCTTTGTTCCGTCTTTATTATTTCTGCAATCGGCAATCACTCAAACAAACTGCCGTCGCGCCGAAAGTCAGCAGCTCCCCTTTGACCCGGACCAACGAATCTTTCCGAATCTTACCTTCTCTAACCTTTTCCGCGTCCGCTATGCAATCCGCAAAAACGACCAAGCCGGGAACACTCGCGCCCGGCTCAATCACCAATTTGCATTGTCCGTCGCGCCTGACACGCTTCTGAACTTTTCCCGAAACGTCCACGACCGCGCCGACAAGTTCAGACAAGGCAACACGCGCCGTCTGCACATCAGAACCACGCACAGCATCGGCAATCGCCTTTAAGCCAAACTTCTCAATCTTCCCTCTGCCCATTTACCTTTTTCCCATTCAGAACAATTAAAACCGTTGATAAGGCGAAACTGATAGAAAACGGTGTCTTTGAATCGGTCGAGGATGCCCGCTCGGAAGTCTTCAGTTATATCGAAGGCTATTACAACCGAATCAGATTACATTCCGGTTTGGGCTACAAAAGTCCGCTGGAGTTTAAAAAGCAGTTAGACTTGAAAAATAAAATAAGGAGCAGAGAGAGTTTCGTGTCCTGAAAAACTTGACCGTCTCAAACCTACAAGCTGACCTTCTAAACGACCAGCATTTTTTAGCTGAACTTAAAACTAAATTAAAAACAGTTTAGATTTATTTTTACGGAAAACGGTAGGGTGAGCAATCAAGGCAATTCTTTACCTAATGCAGTTTTCAAGCACAATTCAAAATCATTGCGCAATAATAGAAAAATAATGCTATAAAATAATTATTTCTTGCAAATAACTAATTACTAGCTTATATTGCATTTCAGTATGGAAAAATTAACGACTAAAGAGTTTGCTATTGCAGTTAATTTGAGCATTATTCGTGTACAGCAACTTGTCAGGGAAAACACAATAATTGCTGAAAAAAGAGGACGTGACTACTTTATCGACCCAAAATATATAGACATAATCAAAAACCGACCTGAACGACGGGGGAGAAAATTAAAGGCAGCGTAAAATATGAAGACTATCGTTGTTGCCAATCATAAAGGTGGTTGTTCGAAAACAACCGCTACATTAAATTTAGCGGTAACTTTTGCTCTTACTGGTGCGAATGTTTTAGCTATTGACCTCGATCCGCAAGGTAATCTTTCCGCATCTCTTGGGGTAGATTTACAGCAAATTGAAGAATCTCGTCTGACTTCACACCGTCTAATGCTTGACGAGTCTGGTGATTTTTCAAGTTACAAAAAAAATGTGCGTCCAAGATTAGATGTAATTCCCTCTTGTATTGATGCTGATGCAGAAGCGTTACTTGACGGTCAAGCCGTGTCCCGAGAGTTGCTCTTAAAGCAAAAACTAATGCCTGCGTTCCCTGCGTACGATTATTGTGTTATCGACACGCCACCAAGCCTTAGAACACCAACATTAAATGCTCTGGCAATGTCAGATTTAACTATCGTACCTATTGAATCGAGTATGTTTGCGCTTTTAGGTTTGACGCAACTTTTAAGAACAATTGCAAAGGTGAGAAATGCCCACGCTCCAAACATGTTTGTAATGGCGCTTTCTACTATTTACACGGCACGACAAAACCTTGATAAATCAATCCGAGATAAAGTTATTGAGCGCTTTACTGAAGATTTTGTTTTTAATACAACAATTCCACGCTCAGTTTCAATTGGTGAAGCAACCGCTACAATGCAAGCAGTTGTTGAAGTTGAAAAAGAATCACCAGCTACTTTTGCATTTAGAAAACTATCGCAGGAAATTAAAGAGGTTTTGACGGATGAACAAGAAAACCAGACTCAAACTAAACGAAACGCTCAATAAAGCATTGGAGCCGCCAAGAACGAGGGATAAGAGTAAACTTGACGAACTACTCAATCTTTATGACGTGCAGGAAAAGCCGAGGCTTGAAATCGTTTCCGAAGCGAAGGTTTTACCTAATAACACCCAACCCAACCCAACCCAACCCAAGATAACCCAACTCAAGATAAGACGACATTAAAAACCCAACCCGATGTCCAGCCCCCATTTGTTACCCCAATCAGATGGCGAGAGATTTAGTGTTTTCCATCCTTGATTTGAACTCCACAGGAGTCAAATATTCCAAACTCGAATGCGGTCGTTCTTCGTTGTAGAACTTCCGCCAGCTTTCAATAACCACCTGTGCTTCTTTGACCGACGAAAACCATTCCCGACTCAAACATTCGTCTCTGAGTTTTCCGTTGAAACTTTCACCTTTGCCATTCTGCCACGGCTTGCCCGGTTCGATGAATAAAGGTTTAATCCCGTTTTTCTGCAACCATTCGCCGACCGCTTTGCCGATAAACTCCGAGCCGTTATCTGAACGAATTATTTTCGGGAAGCCGCGTCCGAAACAAACTCTTTGGAGAATCTGCCGGACTCGCTCGCTTCTAATTGAAACGCCAACCTCGACCGCCAAACATTCTCTGGTGAACTCATCAATCAAAGTCAGCATTTTCAAACTCTTGCCCGAAAGACTCTGATCGAAAACAAAATCATATGTCCAAATCTGATTGGCTTGAGTCGCCTTCGGCATAATACCGAGCGTCGCCTTTGCACGCGCTTTGCGCGGTCGCTTCTTGGGCAAACTCAAATTATGCTGTTTCCACAATCGATAAACACACTTGAGATTAACTTTAAAGTCTTCACGTTTGAGCAGCGCGTGGATGCGGCGGTAACCGAATCGCGGATGCTCCACTGCCAACTCGCGCAGACGTTTGATTAATTCGCTGTCCGTTCGCCGTCGTTTCCGATATCGGCACGATTTCCGATTCAGGGAAACTAATCGGCAACCGCGCCGCTCGGAAATGTGGCGTGTTTTGATGAACTCGACTACTTCCCGGCAGGCAGCAACCGTCACCACTTTTTTGCGATGACTTCCTTCATCACATCAATTTCCAGGTCGCGTTCAGCTAGCAGGCGTTTCAAACGGGCGTTTTCCTGCTGCAATTGTCGGTATTCCTTGACCTCTGAGGCTTCCATTGTCCCGAAGCGGCTGCGCCATTTGTAGAATGTTCCTTCGCTGACATCTTTTTCCCGACAGTATTCTTTGATGGTTTTTCCACTGCCTTCAAACCCGCGCAGAATCCCGACGATCTGCTCGTCTGTAAAAGTCTTTTTCATTGCTCGAATCTCCTATTTTTATGTTAGTTGATTCTCGCCATCCTTTTGGGGTAATTTTACGGGTGCAGGTCACATGCAATATATTTTGTCATCGGTCACATAACTCTGTACCCATTGAATCTGTGTTCCCATTTGATTTAAGACACCGCATGACTTTTGCGAAATTGCTTGCAGTTCTGCTGTCGATAATTTTCCCGCATCAGGAATCTCACGTTCGATTACATATTTTGGCATAGAAACATTCTCCTTTTCCTATTTTAATTTCTGCATTAACCAATCCCAGTCAACCTTAGTGTAAGTATCCTGCTGGCTCATGACAAAATCCTCTTGACCTTTGCCAATATATTCCTGAATTGTTTTCAGAACTGCTTCCCTTCCCTGCTCTGTTAAAGGCTCAGCCTCGTACTCTTCTACCGTTTCCTCTTGCTTTCCTGCTTTTGCAGGTTTGCTAGTTTTGGCGTTTCCCTCGATTGCAGCAGCTTTACCGATAAGTCTACGACGGAGATGTTCAGTGAGAAATGCTGGAACATTTGAGATTGATTTTGTTCGAGCTGCAGCAATCTCCAATTCCATTGCAATGAGTTCGGCAAACTCGTTTAGTTTTTCTGCGTCAAATTTTTGAGGACGCTTCCCTGAAACTTTTTCAAATACTTTTGATAAAGTCTCGATCATTTTGCCGAAAGGCTCATCATCAGTATTAGTATTAGTATTAGAAGAATGTTTTAGTGGTTCTCTAAATCCTTTGTTTTCAGTTAGTAAAGTCTGCCTAGTCTGACTAGTTTCTATACTGAGTAGTCTGTCTACTTTCTGGGTAGAGCTAGTCTGACCAGTCTGTCTAGTCTGAGTAGACAGACTTTCTTCTGGTAAAAATACTTCAAACTCATTTCCATCATGTGAACCAGCTATAGCTGTTTCTTTTATAAAACCGATAAATTCCAAATGCCGAATGTTTGATTCAAAAGTAATGCGGGAACCAATATCGGCTAATTTCATTAGTTTTGATTTTCTTATTCTTACGTGTCGTGTGGGAACTATTGCTCCCCGCGTTAAGGAGTAAAGTGCATCATATAGTTGCTTGCTTTTGCCTTTGAATAATCCATCAGGAACTGCCTGTTTAGCTAATGAGTTTGGAACTTTTTGGAAATTCTTTGATGGGGCAATTTCTCCACTATGACTAGACAGACTACTCATACTAGTCTGTCTAGTCTGACTAGTCTTAGGTATATTTTCGACTACATTATATTTCGGATTTGTAGTGTTGATAGCATCTGTCGCCCAGACATTTATAACCCGTCTCTCTTTTCTCTTTTCTTCCTGAGAGTCGCCTTCCTTAATTGCCTGTTTAATTGGTGAACCTGTCATAAAGCAACATCCCCCATAGAAGTTTCTACATAACTGACAGGAATTCCTTCTGGGAATCCACCCATTGAATCCATTTTATGCAGGAATCCACATATTTTAAGTATAGAGCGGGGAACACCCAGCCCTTTGTCATGAATTGCAGTTAATACCTCACTTGAGAAAGGATTTTCGATTGCTGAATATTCGCATCTTTTCTGAATCATTTCTCGAGCTTCTGAAAGAGTTAAAGGTGCAAGAGTACTTGTCGTAATAATTCTCGATTTGAGGGGTTTATTAACTCTTCTATTAAGAATAGATTGGAGTTCTACCTGCCCAGCAATTACAAACTGGATAAGTTTCTGCGTGTTGGTTTCAAAGTTTAAAAGGGCACGGATAAGTTCAAGGTGCTTTGTTTTTAAGTCTTGTGCTTCGTCAATAAAAATAACAACATTCTTTTCCTGCGCTAATTGTTCGACAAGAAACTGCTGAAATTTTCTTTGCTGTGTCTGCATTGACCTTGCTGATTCAATCTCAAAATCTTCCGAAATGCTTTTCAGCATTGAAAAGGCGGAAGGGAAGTTGGGCATTGTAATTAAAGTTGTTACCGTATCGGGACGAGAATCGTATTCGGAATACAGAAAGCGCAGAATAGTACTCTTACCGAAACCAATATCACCGATGATGCATGTCAAACCTTGACGGGAGTCAACTACGTACCTTGCCTTATTAACAACAGCACGAAGCGAGTCAGTTAAATAAAGGCTATTCGGATTTGGAATTGTTGAGAAAGGCGATAAGTCTGCAGCCATAGTGCTACGTTTATAACACATTTTTGTAAAATCACAATTAATTTTGACGAAAAAAGAGTAAAATTAAGCCTTATTTTGATTCTTTTTATTGCTCACGACCAAACTTTATTAATTTTTTATTTTGGGTTATACAAACGAAGGCGTTACGATGCTGGTCATATCGCTCGTCGGCTTTGCTCTATGCGGCATTCCGACGGCAATTGTCTCGATAATCGGATTAATCGAAGGCATAATTTATCTAACTAAATCGGATGAAGAATTTGTAACGACTTATGTTCAAAATAAAAAAGGCTCATTTTTGAAGTCGTAATTTCCTAAATCGAAATGGCGTGTTTTATCTTAATCCGACGCTTTCCCGCGCTTTTTATTTTTGATTAAGCGAATCGTTTCAACATTTAGGCATTCGTCAAATCCGACTATTTTTCCGCGCTGATTATCCGGCGGCTTTCGGCTGCGCCGCCCGCGTTAAACGCCTCGATGGAGAAATAATATTTGACGTTTTTGTTCAGCCCGTTCATTATCAGCGAATTTCCTTTGTTGACTTGATAGCTGCCGTAAAGTTTTTTCGGCGAAATGCCGAATCGAATCGTATAACCGTCGGCGTTCGGCGACGACTGCCAATTTAAAACCGCTTTTCTGCCGTCGTTCGGATTGCGCCGCACGGTAAAATTTTTGACTTCGGCGGGTTTCGCCCGCGAAGCGTTTCCGAAAACGCGCAAATCGCGGACGGCAAATTTTCCGCTCGCGGCGCGGAAGTTGGTTAATTTAATAAATCGCCCCTTTGCCGCCTTTGAAAATTCGATGTAATCGTGCGGCGCATCTTTTTGATTTCGGCTTTTATCGACGAGCGTTTTCCAATTTTTGCCGTCGTCTGAAATTTCCAAAACGTATTGCTGGTAAATTCCCGGCGCGCGTCCTTTAGCGGTCGAGTCCTGTTCGGCGAAGTTTATCTGCACGGCATTAATGTTTGAAACCGTTTCCAAATCAACGCTTAACCATTCGTCTTTCGCGCTCGATTCGCCGCTCCAAACAGTCCGAACATCTTCGTCAAAGGCGTTTTCGACCGGACGATTTTCGAGCGTCGAAGAAGCCGTCGCTTTTTTGCCGAAAGACAAAAGCATCCAATCGGTTCGATTTTTATCGAGCGGATTTCTAACCATTCCGGGCAAAAACTGCGGGTAATCGCCGAGATATGTGTTTGTCCGCATCACGCCGTCGGCATCGAATCCGGCGGGAAAAATCCCCAACCGCCGTTCAAATTTATGCGCAACGGAAATCACCATTGTTGCGACGCGCCAGTAATTTCCCGCCTTATCCTTGAAAGTTCCAGCGTGTCCCGCGCTGCCTATAAATCCGCCGGGCTTATATGAAAACGGGCTATATTGCTGATAAACAAAATCCTTGTCCGGCGATTTCGACGTATAAACTCCGTCGGCGTAAGTTTTCCAAATCGTGCCGGGCGCGGAATACTGCAAATAATACGTGCCGTTATATTTGGTCATCCACGCGCCTTCGATAAACGGCTCGACGCGGTTGACGCCGCTGCGAATGTAGCCCAAATTATCTTCGCCCGAACCTTCCCAGCCATGTTCGGCTGAGTTGGCTTTCATCAATTGGACGCGCCCGGAAATCTCCTTGAAATTTTGTTTCGGGTCGAGTTCGACAACCGAGATGCCGCCGTCGAGCGACGCGCCGAAATAAAGATAAAGCCGCCCGTCGTCATCCAATAAGAACGCGGGGTCGGCGTATTCGTCAATATCGGCGACTTTGCGCCAGACGCCGGTTTTCGGGTCATTGGTTTCGTAAACTTCTTTCAAGCGGTGCGCGGTATAATATATTTTGTCGCCCAGAATTAAAATCGCGGGCGCGGGTTTTTCGAGCGGCAGACCTTTCGGCTCGACAAACGTCCAATCGCGCATATGGTCGGAGAACCAGTAACCGCCCGACGCCGACGCGAACAGGTAATAATCGTTTTTGTAAAGCGTAATCAACGGGTCAGCCGCCGTCCGGTGATTCGTTCCTCCGACCGAAGTGAAACTATAATTCAGATTAAGCGGATTGCAGAAAGTCTGCGGCTTCGTCTGCGCGAAAATGCCGCCGCTCGCCAGCAGAATATACAAAACGACGATTGTCTTTTTCATTTTATCAAAGCGTTTCCGATGCGCGTTTATTTATTTTTTAATCTGCGGAATAATGGTTAAAACCCCACAAACGGGAAAATAGTTCCATAGGATTTATCGCCACAATCCTTCAAACCGATGCGCTGCTGTTCGCGTGTAGCGAACCGTGTGCGTGATGTTTTTGAGTCCGAGGTAATCCTGAATGAGTCTCGTGTCGCAGCCTTTATTTGCCAAATAGTAGCCGGTCGAATGCCGCAGCATATGCGGATTGACCTTGAAATTCAGTTTGGCGCGAATGCCGGTTTGTTCGACCAGGTAGTTAATCGATTGCCGGGTCATCGGACCGCGTTCGCTCAGGAATAAATAGTTTGAACTTGCGTTCGGATAATTTTCTCTTTCCCTGAGCCACGCTCTGATCGCGCGCAGTTCGTCGCCTTCAATCGGCTGATGAGTGGAGAGGCTTCCTTTGAGCCGGCGGACAAACAATCTGCCGGTCTCTAAATCTAAATCCTTGAGGCGAATATCAACGAGTTCGGAAACTCTGAGTCCGTGTCGGTAAGCTGTCAGCATCAAACAGAAATTGCGAACTCCGTGACGGCTTTGGCGCGCGGCGGCGAGAAACTTTTTCATTTCACTGTCAGTCAGAAAGTTTTTCGCGTTTTGATCAATCGTTTCGCTGGATTTAGTCGGCATTTTTATTACTCTTTACATTACGAGAATCGGCGCGACGTTTTTGAAATCGCGTTTGCTACGGTTTTTATTATACTTTGATTTGCCCACTGTTGACAAAAGAGTCATTTTGTGTGCCGGGTCAATGCTAATATGCGACAGCCAAAAGCAAACAGTTGGATTCTCTAAAAACGACCTTCTCAGAGACAGTTCTTAAAAGGGTAAGCTATGATGGGAAATGGGGCATAAAGGTCAATCATCCGACACTAACGCAAACTGTCACCGTTTCGACAAAATTCGTCTGCTGTCCGGCAAATTCGCGCAAAATTGTTAAAAAAGCGTCTGTTAAAAATTCCTTGTAAATTTTTATGCGGGATTAAATTCGGCATAATATAAAGTTGGGTCGCTAGCGCAGTATAAAGTGTGCGTCGTGTGGTAATTATAGTCGGCACAACATTCGGGCTTAAACTTTATTCAAATGAGACTTCAGTAAAGCTGTATTCACTACCAGCGGGCGATTGCGTTCATACCGCACGAATCCTCGTCGGCGAAACTTTCCCATCGTCACGGTAACGTGCGAGCGGCTCATCGCCGCCATCTGCGCCAGTTCGTCGTGGTTGACGTGCAGCACGACTTCGCTTTCTTTTCCGCCCGGCGCGGCAGCGAGATGGAGCAGCAAGCTGCCCAGACGTTCATCCGCCCCTCGATGCGCCAGCACTTCGACGCGGCGTTCCATCTCGCCGAGTTGTTCGCAGAACGTAAAGAGAAAAGCCGTCGTCGCGTCGTTGCTGCCCCGCAAGAAGCCGACAAAATCTTGATGCTTGATTTCCAGAGCTTCGACGGCAACGACGGCGCGTCCTGTAGTATATCGCAAGCCTTTTTCCTGCGAGCAAAAGCATAATTCGCCGAACGGCTCTCCTTCCCCGATGACGCGCAGGATGACTTCGTGTCCTTCCGAGTCGCTGAGCATCACCGCGACTTGACCGCGTTTGAGAAAATAGATGCGGTCTGCGCGGTCTTCGGGCAGCCAAATGTCCGCGTTTTTCTCGTAATGCCGCGTTCGCCCCAGAGAGCCGTCGCGCGGCAAGTGTTCGAGCGTCAGCCTCGTCAGCGTTTGACAGGAAAGATGATTTGAAAATTGACGGGCATCGCTTTTCGGCATAATCAAAATGTAAAACAGGACGGATTTAACATTATCATACTAAAATGAACAAACGTAACGTTAGCCCACTAACGTAAAATCGTGGTTTGTTCGTTGTATAATGAGCGTTCAGCTAGAGCAAACATTTTATATTTTACAACAGGAGCGAAATATGGATTTGAAAAACAGAGATGTCGAACCCGGAGATATGTCCGCCGCCGACCGTTTGAAAACGGTTGCCATCGGAGCGGTGAGCGCGGCGAAAACCGCTGGTCAACAAGCCGGCGAGCAGCCGACCGAAGGAATTGTGTCAATGGAGACGGTCGAAAACATTACGGCTGATTGGTCAGCGATGTCGAAAGCCGCGGCGGAAGAAATCGTCGGTAAATACGGTCCGCCCAACGAAGCGATACCGAGCCGACTAATTTGGTATAACAACGGACCGTGGAAGCGCACGATTTGTTACCGCGACGAAGTGCCGCACCACTTTCCCAATCCGCACTCGGACACGCTCGAATGCTTTATTGATTACCGCGTTCCGCCGGAAAAATTCAGCGAACTTGCTCAGTATGACGG
>MWWI01000264.1_pt1 | contig 11371 bp, 12 predicted proteins | sample 1047321 | NCBI WGS metagenome assembly MWWI01 (sample SAMN06349966, study PRJNA376086) | soil metagenome | isolation source: FI-1 sample Antarctic (ecotone) soil | place: Antarctica | reverse complement strand
TTTTAACTGTTCTGTGTATTGATTTGGATTTTCTTTAAACTTTAATGAAGATGATTTTTAAAGTAGTGATACAGAAACAGCATTTTTTATTTTTCTTGGGAGGATATTTGGGAGTTTTTTAAATGACATCCCAAATATTTTTTTATTTATATAGGCAATAGCTTGCGCTTGGGAGGCTGGGAGACTTGGGAGGATTTTTATCAAAATAAAATTTGGTGGTGTATAAAACTATCTCCTGGTTTTTAAAATATTCTTGGACTTAATAATTACTCTCCCTCCCTCCCACTCTCCCAAGTGTAGTGAATAAGGTATATTATTATAAAATATATACAAAAATAAATTGGGAGGGTTTTAAAAAATATCCCCAAAAATAATTTAAAGTAGAGACACAGGATTTGGTGCAAAAACAACAAAATATAGTTAATTATTTACTTGATATTAGATCTTACTTTATTTTTATATTAACAAAAAAATACTGGAGAAATATCTTTTCAAACCAGGTATACAGAAAAAACTATATTAAAAAAGAAGGTATGGTTAATTCATAAATAATTAATTATAAAATTTTCAACATTAACGTTGAAAATTAAAAACTATAATCGATCTGGGGACGATTAGGATTTAGACTTATACAATAAAAGTAGAAACAAGAAGATTTCTTCTTGATAACTCCCTCATGATAAAATAAAGAAGTTATATGTTCATTGAATTTAGCCTGCGCGGGTGGTTTCTTTTCATAAGTATGTTTATATCATAATTTAAAATCATCGAAAAATTCTTTTGACGAAATAAATTTAGTTTGATCATGAGGAGATATAATACATCTTTCTTCAACAAATTTAGTATAACAATCAACGTCATTTAATAAATCTTCTTTTACGTCTTGAAAGTCTTTTGGTACTTTTAATCCTTCTTCTTGATAATACCCTACTGATCCCTCGACACAGAAATGAAGAAAGGCATGAATATATATAGGATCAGTGGTCCATTTATTCATTACATTTTTATTACATTTAAACTGATTAGGAACTAAAGGATTGGGAGATTCAACAAATTTAGCTAAGAACTTAATATAACAAAGACGATCCCATAAGGCTTTATCTCCATCTGGAAGTTTAGGTTGTTCATTTAAACATAATGTAAGCTTAGTAGGTAAATTTAAATTTTTATCTGATTCTTTACCCATACCTCTAATATAAATAGAGTCAGCCCCTGATATTTGTTTTATAATTTTAGGATTTAATTTAGCTCCAGTGGGTAATTCAGTAAATTTTGCGAATCTAATACCTCGTAAACAATTTAAATGAGAAGTATGTGCATTTGCTGCACCTTTAGCAGTCATTAATACAACACCCTCAGAAACCTCCATACAAAAAGGACCTAAAATTTCAGAAAAAAACTTTAAAACGGTCGACTTACCATTATTACCGAGAGGACCATAAAATATAAGTATTAGTTTCTCGATAACTTCGCCTGTAAGCAAATATCCAAAAACTTTTTGAACGAATGAAATTAGATCTTTTTTCATTAAAAACATCTCATCAATCATCTTTTTAATTTCTGTATATGCGTTTATATTTTCCCTTATTACATCTTGAGAATGGTAATTATTATCAAGATTATAAACACTGGGATCGTATGTTACTGGGATTTCTTTAGAGAAAAACATTTCTTTAGTTCGAGGATAGATTTTACCATCTTTTAAATTTATTACCTTATCTCCTTTGATGGGAAGTAAATGTTTCGACGATGGATTATTATTTATTATATCCTGAAAATTATAATCAGTAGATACACAACATATCCAACCTGCGACTTCAGTACAAAATCTCCTTTTAGCAAGTTTATTAAGTAATTGACATGTCGCCGTAAGAACATTTTTGTAGTTTGTTTTCTGGTTTTCATCAGATGAGCTGTTTATTACGGCATTAATTTGGATTTGAATATGTTCAATATCACGTTCTAATATTTTTGACATCTTAACAGAAAATTCACCAAGGGTAAGTTGTTCCCATAGTTTTGTGGTATAATTAAACATATAAATTATACCTCTCTCAGAATCAACTACTTTTATATCTTTTCCATATGTACCAATAAAATATTCAGCAATATACTTATTTTCTTGAATGTGTATCATCTTATTTAAAAGTTCTTGTGATTTATTTTTGTTTTTATAACCATGTTTTGCTTTAAACTTTATATATTCTTCATCCCCAATATCTTCTTTTAACCGATTCAGTAGCCATCCAGCATTTATTTTTTCAATATTGGCTTTCCAGATCTTTTTCAAGATCTTTTCATCATAATTATCTTTTGTAGTACGTTTACTAAAAATTTCAGCAATATCGTAAAAATCTTCTGATATTGATTTTATAGCCCAGACTACCCTTTTCCAATCATCATAAAATTCAGCCCGTGATAATTTCAATGAATTCACTATATCTAATAGACATTCTCGAGTTATTGGAGGATATTCTTTATTGCTTTTAGAATTTAAAATCGGAGTAGAGGCTGGAGTAGAATTAGAACTAGATGTTGGAGTAGAATTAGAAGATTGGGTATAATTATAAATATAAGGTGGATTTAAAACTAGATTATGAGATATATTAGGAGAATTTTTATTTTCTATTTTATTTGTTGATTCTAATAGAATACTAAGTAGCCAATCAGGCATCTCTGTAATATGATCTAAACTATCCTTTGCAAATTCATAATATCTGCTAGTATCAGGATGAATACTTCCAGGAAATACAACTTGACCTCCATTTGTTTTAACATCAATACCCACTTTCTTACCGTAAACAGTATATTTAGACATTGATCTTACCATTTCATTAGAATCAGAGTATCTAAAATAATAATGAAGACCACCACTACCTGTAATTACTTTTAAAGTTTTTGGATCACCATATTGTGATATTAAACTATTCCACGTTTCAATACCTTCATCTTTTGTATCTACATCCACTACAACAACCCCTGATGTTTTTCCACATAATATACCTATATTATTACTTCTACCACCGGTAATACAATTTTTTATATTTTCAAACTCATTATCCTTTGTAGTTTTAGTCCAATCTTTTAAAGATGGTTTCTTACCTTTTAACGGTATTACTATTAACCCGAGTCGGCCGGCGCATTCAATATATTGAAATAATTCATTCAGTCTTTCCATTATATTTTTTTATATTGTTAAAAACTTTTTGTTCTCTTTCTTAAAAGAAATGTTTCTTTTAATAATTTAATTTTTGATCTTTAAAACAAAAGAACTAATTTTTTTAAAGATAAAGTAAGATAGATAAAGATAATAATGACTGAACAAATAGGAACCACTACATCTTTAAATATGAATAAACTTGAACTCCCTTCTATTACTACTACTCAGTTGCCTCCAGGTTATCAGGATCCTCCCAATCCTGCTAATTATAATGCTGCTTTTTTTCAAAATGGTACTCCATGTAATTATTGGATAGGTGGAGTACCTACAGTTCCATATCCTATTCCTCAATATATACCCGAGGTTCCTCCCACACGTATTATCCATCCTCCAGGTTTCATACCGTATAAACCTCAAAATCCTCCTAACTATAATTCAAATACTTTACCTGACGGGTTACCTTCTAATTATTGGGTTAATGGTATTCCTACAGTTTCACCACCTAATCCTCAATATATACCTGAATACACTAATCAAAATAGACCTCAACCCCCTCCATATGTAGATAGTAGAACACCTGAAGAAAGAGAACAAACTAAACTATCAATGTTTGGTCCTCCTGGATACATACACCAAAAACCAACACGTTTTATTAAAGTAGAAGATTCACAAAATATTTTAAACGATAATATAAAAGATAAAATGGAAGCTGAACGAACTCATAAAAGCTGTAAATATGCCACACGCGAGGAAGCTATTGAGGCTAATAAACAAAAAGCACGCGAACGATATTGGAAGAAGAGAGATGAGATATTACAGCAAAAGAAGACAGATCCTATTATTAAGGAAAAGCGTAAACAACAATATTTACAACGTAAACAAAAGGAAGAACAGTTAAAACTAGAACATGAACAATTACAAATGCAGCAGTTACTTTTATACCAGCAATTACAACAGTATCAGCAGATGTTACAGTATCAGCAAACATATCAGCCTCAATCAATGACATCAACTCCCAACTTTACATTAGAAATTGTACATTAATTTAAAAACATGGTTACATTTTTATAGTTAATCACTATAAAAATTTTAAAGTAAAAGTTCAACAACTTTTTTGTAAGGACCGGAAAAAAGGTCGATTTATATTTATAGAAAAGTGTGGTCCAGTGTTTCTTTTTAACTTTCCTGAGTATCTATTCAGAACAATCTTCCTCCAGTAAACTTAATTAATTATTATTATAATTAATGTATAATACTATTTTCGAAGACCAATAAGCTGTGTATTTTTTAAATACCTCACCTTCCTGTGTAGATACTTTAATTAAAATTTTGGGATATTTTTTAAAACCCTCCCAATTTATTTTTGTATTTTTTTATAATAATATACCTTATTCGTTATACTTGGGAGAGTGGGAGGGAGGGAGAGTAAAAATTAAGTCCAAGAATATTTAAAATAATAACTTTTCTTTCTTTTTATATACATTTTATATTTTTGAGAAATATCCTCCCAAGTCTCCCAGCCTCCCAAGCGCAAGCTATTACCTATAAAAAAATAAATTTATTTGGGATGGTCATTTAAAAAACTCCCAAATATCCTCCCAAGAATTTAATGAAGAAAGTTTTCTAAAGTATCTATCCACAGGTTTAATCTGTTCATTTCCCATTATTTATTTTATTTTATAAACTTTATTTATATATAAATGTATTTATATAAGTAATTCATTATCATTTCATTTTATAACTATATGTTTCTGAGTATTTGGTTTGGTTTTTATTAAATTAAAAAATGGCAAGGCTCTCCAGAAAACGGCAAGGCTATGTTTTTGAAAACCGTAGGCTCTTACACACGACGGTATATACGGCAAGGGTTGGCAAGGCTATTTTCTAAATTATAAAAAAAAATTATATATATGTTTACATTTAATAGATTTTTTAGATTTAAAGACTTTTAGCCTTGCCGTTTTATTTTTTATATATAACAAGTTTTTACTTATTATAATTTAATTTAATGAAATTATAAAATATTATGTTTTCTAAACCATAATTTAGAAAATAAAAATCTTTTTAATGAAGATACTTTTCTGAGTATAGACTTTAAAATCTTTTAACTTTTAGTGTAAATTCTACAAGGATTTCGTATATTATTTGTTATTACATTAAAAAGTTAACTTTTAGTCAAAAAATGTCTACAAGGATTTCGTATGTTATTTATTATTATTTATTAATTTAAATCTTGGTAGAATATAATTCCATATAAAAAAAGTAGAACAAATATTTTTAAAGTTTAATCGGTTTCATTAAAGTTTTATTTTTTCTGTATATCTATAGACAAAAGTATTTGATGTTTTAAAATAAAAAGTCTAAGTATTTAAACGAATAAGAATAAGATGAGTGAAGTAAGTAATATATCATTAAACCAACCTAAAATAGAAAGTGTTTTCAAATGATGATTCACTAAAAACATTAAAAGAATACATGCAGACTAAACGTACACATGGAGGTTGTAAATATGCAACCCGTGAAGAAGCTATTGAAGCCAACAGACAAAAAGCACGAGAACGATATCAAATGATGAAGGAAGATATTAAGAAACAATATAAAGAAGATCCAGCGTTTAAAGAAAAGAGAAAAAGTTATTATTTACAACGTAAACAAAAGGAAGAAGAGATTAAATTAGATTATGTAAAGATGCAAGAACAATTACTTTTGTACCAACAGTTACTTTAACAACAACAGTTACTTCATTACCAATTATTATCCAATCAAATCCAAAAACAAACTATACCAACTTCAAACTGTGTATTAGAACAAGTATAATAATTTTAATAGTCACCACTATTAAAATCATTAAAATTAAGTTCAACAAGGTTTTAGATTATATTCATTACTGACCAAAAAGTCCCCCAATCAATTAAAATAATATATTAAGAAAATGGTTGGGGGACTTTTAAACTTTCTGTATCCCTACTTTGAAAAGTTTCTCCAGTAAATTTAATAAAAAATTCAAATCCATTATATAGAACTGTAAAATGTAAACAGTTAATAACGTGTATTAGGTTAATAGTTATAATACGATTATTAAAATTATATAATCAGAAAATAGTTGGTTTAATTTAAAGTTTCTCATTAAATAAAAATTAAAGTCTCTATACAGAAAAGTTTTAAAGAAAGTTTCACTGCCAATCTTCTTTAAATATAAATCGACCTTTTTTCCTGACGTTACTAATAAACTTGTTGAACTTAAAGTTTAAATTTTTAGTAGCAATTAACTATTAAAAATATCTACATATCATCTTGACGAATAACAAATAAATAACTTGAAAGATGAAAGTTGTCAACAAAATTTTCATGCCTATCCCAATACAGAAAAGAATTCATTGATATTTTGAGATGTTGACAACAATCAACAATAAAACTACCAATAACATTTAGGGAGATTAACTACGAACTTTATATTAAACTTAGTATTTTTCCATAAGTCATAACAAGAATCACATAAAAGAACAGAGCAATTATCAAAGCCAGAGAAAACACGATACCAGGTAGTAGAGTCAGAGAGTAAATTACAATATGTACAGATGTGGTCGTTCATAATTAATAAAAAGTAAAAAGAGAAATCAAAAATTAAAGGTTCTTAGGAGGGATAGAGAAGGAAAAATTAACTTGGGGACCTCCCAGCCAAAAATCTCTTAAAAAATTCTTTAATATTTAAAATAAACATGAGTATTAATTGTAGAGCTTATTGTAGAGTATCTACAACCTTACAATCGCAAGAAGGATGTAGTTTAGAAGCTCAAGAACAAAGAATACGAGATTACTGTAACTATAAAAGAGTAAACTTAATAAAAGTATACAGTGATCCAGCTTACAGTGGAAAAGATTCTAATAGACCAGCATTACAACAATTATTAAATGAAGTTAGAGAGGGAGAATCGATAATAGTATATGATTTGAGTAGATTCACTAGAGTAGTAAGAGATGCATTAAATATGTTTAATGAATTAGAAAATAAGGGAGTTAACTTTGTGTGTTTAAATCCAGAACTTGATTTTTCAACTCCTCATGGTAGAGCATATATAATTTTTAATTTAACGATAAATCAATTAGAAAGAGAATATAATTCACAACGTATCTCAAATACAATGCAGCATCTAAGTAAACAAGGTAAACTTAGAACGTTGGCTCCATTTGGATATAAGTTTGTAGATAAAACAAGTGATATGATAGAGGAACCAGAACAACAGAAAGTATTAGAAAAAATCAAGACAATGTATAAGGAAGGAATGAACTTTAATAAAATAGCTAAGAAGTTAAATGAATCTGGAGATAATAAATGTATAATCAATAATAAGAAGAAAACGACATCTATACCTAAGTTCTATTGTGGTACTATTAAAAATATATTAATAGATCATGGATTGGTTAAAGATGATAAAATAAAACGACCATCATTAGAACAAAGAATTAAATGCCATAGAGCTAATGTTGTTAAAGATAAATCAAGTGTTAATAATATTATAGAATTAGAAATCATACCCAGTCAAGATATAACTCAAAATAAGGTTGACGAACTTGAAAAATTAGTTCGTCAACAACAAGAACTTATAGAGAAATTAACAGTAATACATGTGAATTAATTATAATGATTCTTAAGACATCCTATCAAAATTAATTATTTTAATAGTAAATTAATTAATTGAATAAAGATAGGGTTGAAGATGACAGATATAGAATGTAACAACAATAATGTAAATATATATAAGGGGTATAAATATAAAACAGAAGCAGAGGCTTGGGAAGCCAATAGGGAAAGATCAAGAAATAAGAATGATAGTGAAGCAGGTAAAAAATATATGCGTGAATATCAACAGAAGCAAAGAGACAAAAATAAACAATTACAACAAGATCATTATCAATTACAACTAATGTACCACCAATTACATCAACAAGCAATGCATTATAAAAAATTATATGAACAAATAACGATGAGTCAAAATACTCAATCACAAACTTCAAATTAAATTATTCAACTTATTTAGTTGAGTAAATTTATGTATCTGAATTATAAAATATACACTGTCTCACATCTTTCATTATAGATTGATTATATACTAAATTTAGATTGAATAATCTTCTAATATTGCTCTTTACTTTATTTACATTTCCAGATACAAGGTATCTTCCAAGTAAAGTGTATTCGCCATCATATAATCTTAACCTTCTACGTCCAATTGCTTTATTACTAATATATTTAATAAAAATTTCTTTATTGAACTTTCTATTATCAACAAGTAATTCTATTTTACCATTAAGGATACGGAATGATTCAAATGTAAATCTGTCATAATAGATAATATAAGTACGCCAGGATTCTTTAAGTTCACGTGATGCTACAGTATTTGTCATCTTTAATTTTTATATAGAAGTTATTTTTAACCTGAGGAATTTTTTTATATATTTTTAAATGGATTTAATTATAACATCATAATATAACTCATAACATATTAATATTTCACTTTATTCCTTAATCTTAAGATTAAAGAGTATAATATATGTATTTATACTTAAATATGGTATGATACTGTTCCATATAGGATATAACTTAATTTATAGAGGGTTCAACTTAGCTTCTAATTGTTGGATACGTGATTCGTATTGTTGCAGTAATGGTAATATATTATCTTGTACATATCTAGTTGCTTTTAGTTGTTGAAAATTCTGTTTACCTTTTTCATTAAATGAAACTCCCATATAATATTCTTTATCACCAATTTGGATGATTGAAGAATTGTAACCCTCAATAGGTTTCTCTAAAATTTTTTCCAGAAGAAATCTTATTTCAGGTTTAGATGTATCATGAAGTTGTTGTTTATGAAACATATATACTGCTTCTTCAAGTTCATCACATTTAATTAATCCTATGTTTCGTTCTTTAAAATATATAAGTGTCTCATCTGGACAACTTCTACATATATATAAGAAATAAACTATAGGTTTACATTCTTTTAAATATTCTGTTAAGATATTATTGTTTTTATCTTCCAAGTAGTTCATTAAAATTTCTAACTCTCCCTTCCTCACTTTATCTGTTTCCAATTGACTAAAGTAATTTTTAATAATCTCAGGATGCTTGTTATTTAAATACCCTATTAGATCATCCAATTCACGAACTTCAACAGGAGCATCATCATAAGGAATAGATCTCCCATTAGGATTAACAAAAGACTTCAAAGACATTTTTAATTGATATGTTCTATTTAAAACTATTCTAATATATATATTATACAACTATAATTTAAATTAATGACGATTGCTCATAACAGGAGGAGGAGATAACATTACATTGTTAGGAGATCTATTTGGAGTATTAACAGGTGAATGTTGAAGAGAGACTATGGGTATATTTGGTTGATTAGAATTCAATTGATTAGATTTAATTTGAGAAATAATAGGTTTCTGAGAATTGGTAGGTTTACGAACAGTCCAACCATCACAAGCATAATCATTATTAGACTTTCTCCATTTCAAACCGAGATTTTGAGATTCGTTAATTTGACGAGTGGTCTCAAGAAGTTCAGTACGATCCATAGATTTCATGTGTGTAGGTAGGGTTTTGTTAACATCAAGTAATAGATCATCAAGTTTCAATACAGCTCCAGGTTCTTTATACATACGCATATCTTTATATTTAGTAAAAGCAGAAAGACATTGAACCGATCGAACTTTCATTAAAATAATTAAACGTTCATGATCATTGATTTGATTTTTTAATGACTCAAGTTCAAGATTCTGCTTCTGAATTATTTCTTTCATTTGTTGAACATCTTCATTGGATACATATGAACGATAATCAGGTTCAAACGATTGAGTTTCAAGATCTCGAAGAACAATATCTTCAGCAACCTCATATAAGAACTGTTGATCTGTCATATCTTTTTTGTATCCAGAATTTTTTTAAGTAAATTAAAAATAAATGGATTTGAATACAACCCGATATATTGTTAAAGATGAACTCAAACAATTCTTTTCACAAAGATGTAAACTTAATAAAACCAATGCTGTTAAAGATACACGTATTTTAATTTATGCTTTACTTTTTATCCTTATACTTCTAGCAATAATATTTAACTGGTGGTTAAATTGGTTACCACAACAATATTGGTGGGGTAAAGTTTTAATGACTTTAGCTTTTCTTTTGTTATTATTTTGGTTGATTGATAACTTTAAAGCTACAACTTAATCATCTTCAAGTTTATTTTTTTAATTAATCTTATTTTATTATGGCAGTGATCCACATCACTTCAAGTGACCTACATCACTACCATATTTCTTTTCTTACTTATCTTTACTTTAATTAATTTATTTAATTAAAGGTATTTTTAATTATGAAAGTGACCTATATCACTAATTTAGTGACTGTAGTCACTCTAATAACTAATAATAGATAAAAAATTAATACCAACCTTTATCTTTATTATTAAAATAATTACAATAATATCCTAACTCAGTGACTATGATCACTATCTCAGTGCCTAATGTCACTTTTATATGTAACGCCATATTTTATTTTTATTATTTTATATTCTCTATAGTTAATAGAGAAATCTTGTAAAAGTGACTATGATCACTGTATATTATCTGTAGTCACTGGTGTAAGATTTAATGGTCTTTCTTTTATATCATCAAACTCATCCCATTTATATCTATATACTGGTCTATACTCAGGAAAGTTATACATCCATCTTATTATCATCTTCATCTTCTGAATCACAATCATCACATCTGTTTTTATTATTTAATTGGGTTTCACATATCGAACATAATCCATTTATTTTGTAATATTCTCGATCCTTATTCCCACATTCTTCACAATTCCCTGGATTATTTAATTGTAATTTACACATATTACAATATCCATTCTCTATTATTTTATCCATTTATATATATATACCCATACACGCCTTCTTTTATCTTCCTTACTTAAATTGTTGTTGAACTTCTTTCTCTATTTTCTTATTTCAAATTTATATTTCTTGATAATCTTATATTATCTCTTAACTTATTTGTTACTCTTCTCTCTTTACTTTTAACTGTTCTGTGTATTGATTTGGATTTTCTTTAAACTTTAATGAAGATGATTTTTAAAGTAGTGATACAGAAACAGCATTTTTTATTTTTCTTGGGAGGATATTTGGGAGTTTTTTAAATGAC
>MWWI01000263.1_pt1 | contig 11377 bp, 10 predicted proteins | sample 1047321 | NCBI WGS metagenome assembly MWWI01 (sample SAMN06349966, study PRJNA376086) | soil metagenome | isolation source: FI-1 sample Antarctic (ecotone) soil | place: Antarctica | reverse complement strand
TAAAAGTATTTGCCAAGACTTCGGAATGGAAGCTGTGCGGTCTCGTGAAGCGCAGAAGAGACTGTTTGAAACTTATCTCGTTGAACAATTCAAGGCAGAAAAGAACGTCGTCATATTTATTGATGAGGCGCAGATGCTCACCAATCAGCAGCTTGAGTTGTTGCGGGAGATTCTCAACTTTGAAACCAACACCGAAAAGCTGGTGCAAATCGTCGTTGCCGGGCAAATGGAATTGAAACTAAAAATTAATCGCCAGCAAAACCGCCCGTTCAAATCGCGCATTATGAGTTATTCAAATCTTAATCCTTTGACCTTAGAGGAAACAAAGGAAATGATTAACTTTCGCTGCAAATTTTCCGAAGTCGAGAACCCATTCGCAGATAATGTAGTTGAACGTATTTATTATCACGCGCAGGGCGTTCCGCGAATAGCTCTTAAGCTCTGCTTTGAACTTTACGAACTGCATCAGCTTGGAGTTGTAAATTTTACACCTGAATTAGTAGATGAGACGGCGAACGAGGTCGCATTATGAGTTCAACTTTAATCTCTCTTCTTAAGGCTGACGAAGAAAAGAAGAAAGCAGAAAGGGAGAAACCAAAGCTCGAAGTTGTTCCAAGAATTGAAGAACTTCCCGTGCTCGAAAATCAATCTGAAATTGAGAAAGTGATTGGACGCCCAATTTCTAAAGAATTGGGCGTCCAAGTGAATGATACAGGACGTCCAAAAGACGAAAATTTGGACGTCAAGACGCCCAAATCCGCCATTGGGACGCCCAAACTGAGTAGTGATTTGGACGCCAAGACGCCCAAAAACAAAAACTTGGACGCCCAAAAAACCACAGAATCAAGGAGATGGGTAAAGTATGAAAAACAACGATCAACAGACCGCTTGAGTTTGCGCCCAGACGTAGAAATACTCCGTAAAATTAAAGTTTATTGTGCTGAAAATGATTTTACATTGACCGAGTTTTTTGAAATTGCCGCCATTCAGTTGATAGATTTGGACGCCCAAAAACAAAAAGATTTGGGCGTCTTGACGCCCTTAGATGATAGAAGAAGAGATTATCTATATAAAACAAAACCCACCATCATCAATCTATTCCGCGAATACAACAAAATTTTTAATCCTCAGACCGATTGGAAACCGAAAGACGATGCTGTTGGTGTGAAATATAATGACATTGATTTAAGGGTTATTGAACTTGGTATTATCCAAACCCAGAGCAATATCCTTGAAGGCGAATCAGACACTAAACCGGAACGCTTCAAATACTACACACGGGAAATTGATAAGCTCAATTCGCTTGGTTATTCAGAACAGCTTCTTGATGCAATCTTGACAACCAACCGCAAACGGTGGAAAGAAATTACAGACAGGGAAGTTGATTTAAGTTTTTTAGATAAAATGCCAACAAGTTAAATTTTTGTCCACAAAGCATAAGTATGGCGGATAATGTTAGTCCACAAGTCAGAAGCCAGACAATGAAAGCCGTTAAATCCAAAGACTCGAAAATGAAAGTTAAATTTCGTTCGACTCTTTGGCGGCTAGGTTTCCGCTTTTACAAAAATGTTGGAACTATCTTTTATTTCTAGTTTCTATTTTTAGATTTTATTTACCATAAGAGAATAGACAATTAAGTGTTGTGCGAAATGTTCTGGCTTGCAAGGGAGTAAAATCTGCCTCTATAGAACCCTCTCTGGTATAAATGCGAATAGTTTCAATCATCTTATTGGTTAGTTCGGTGTCGGTGGTGTCTACACCAAGAGCAACTAAACCATCACAATCAGACTTATCATTGGTTTTCTTAGTTATTTTTGTGCCATCCGTAAATAAAATAATTATCTTGGGGGCGTCATCAATACAAACTTTGCGATCCCCCTCAATTAACCTAAAAAAAATTATACCCCCATTACTTTTGATAAATTCTATGTTGAATCCTGAATAGGTATTACCGACTCTTAAGGCATTTTTACTACCAATTGATGTGTAATCAGTCATTTTGTCAGTTGTTTTTTCGATGAGCCTAGAGCAGGCAGTAACTGGTGTTTTTGCTGGTGCTTTTCTTTGTCCGAAAATACAAAAGGTGCTTATCAAAATGAAAAGAGTTGTGTAGATAATTTTCATAGATTTTTCTGTTTGGGATAATGTGAACTCTTATTTACTTTTTAACTTATTATCTTGTCAAGTTAATTCTGAAATTCTGTTGATATATAACATCAAAAGCCTATATTCATTGACTATTTCAAAATCTGTGTCCGATAACTGCCATTATGTTATTGATTTATAAGGGTTTAGAGGCATTAACCACAATTAGTTGTGCTTTTCTGTCAATTTAACAAGCAAAATTTTAGCTTCTGATCCACAACATATTGTGTTGCAGATCAAAATCAATATATGGTGGTGTTCAAGCATTATTTTATTTCAACCAAACACGTAATGTTCCAAGTTCCCCTGCACCAGAATCTTTGATTGGGAAAACACAGAATTGTTGTTTTGGATTGAAAACATCCCAACAAATAGCATTGCCACCCAAAGCAGAGTCAAATTCTAGTTTTGCATCTTTAAGTTGAAAAAGACCTCGCTTCTTTCCATACACATTCCATAGAGAATTTAGAGCTGCATTGTAAAGATTGCCATCACTTTTCTCCAGAAATGGAGAAAAAATAACCATTTTGCCATCTGACTTTTCAGTATCAGGGAAAACACTGGCAGTAATTTTCTTGCCACCTTGCACTGTAAAAGAAAAAGATTTCTCCTCTTTGCTCTTTTCTGGCTCCAATTTTGGTTCTGGAGCAGCCAATGAATTGGTGTTGCTTTGTGTAACAGTCACTTTTTGAGTATCAGATGAGTTAGCACATGCCAAAACAGACGCTATTAAAAAGAAAATTGCTATTAGTGATGTGTTGTTTTTATTCATGGCTATCAAGAAAAGTTTTAAGGTTTTGGCTCTGTCATCATACTCAAATTTGGATCAGAATCAATACTATATTTTTGACAATGTAGACAAACATAGACCAACATAGACAAAATTCAGACAACTGAGAACATAGACTAAATTAGACAATAAAGACAGACAATCCAGACAGCCATGTTCAAAAAAGGTATATCACCAAAAAACATCTCTTTGCTGCTCCTGATTTTTGCTCTGTGGATGACTATGATTAGTGGATGCAACAATGCAGACAAGTCAAACTCATCACAGCCATTATCAGTCTCAAGTCCCTCACCAAAAGCTGCCAGCACTCCACTGCCAGCAACACCAGAGCCAGCACTATCAATTGAGGGAAAGATCACCAGAGAGGAGTATGGTGCAAAGTGGGCTTTCTCAGTTGATGAAGGAGTTTTAGCCTGTGATGGAAAGAATGGTGTAGGTGCAGTCACTTTTGCATCTGGTGGAAAAATTTATGCTGTCAATGGAGTTGCAAAACAAAAAGGATTGTATCAACCCTTAGAATTAATTTGGGTAGATGATCCATCTATCAAAGGTGCTAAGAAAAATCTTGGTGACATTATTGATAGAGGCTTAAAGCTCTGCAAATAGGCTTTAGAAAGAGAATCAAGACAAAGCTGGACAATGTAGACAGACACAAAGGCATGAACAAAAAAGAGGCAGCAGCATGGCTCAATGTTTCTGAAAAGACACTGGAGAGAGTTGGACGGGCAAAACTCAAAACAAATTATGTTGACTAATCAAAATATGCTTGGACAGGATACGGAAGATTCTGTTTTTAAGATGAAAGATTTAATTCCAGAACCCGTAAAGGATTCTGATAAAGTGGATTTATAAATTAACTTAAAAATAATTTTCCATAAACCATCAAATTGAGAAAAAGATAAAATTTGTAAATGAATAAGTTCGAGGTAAATATCCTAATGAAAAGAAAAACTTCTTTCACTTTTTTCCTTCAATACCTTGTTTTGATTTTGCTATTTTTAACAAGCGTAACTTTAGGACTTGGACAATCGCCAACCAAAGATAATTCTGATGGCAAACAGGATGAAAGCAGTAAAGAAGATATTAAAATATCTTTAGAGGGGCGAACTGAAGCCATTTTAATAAATGATCAACCAGCAATAAGGATACTAAGTCCAAAGGGTAGCTTTGGAGAAGTTAAACTTCAAAAACGCGATGGGGAAGATGCGCTTGTTTTTGACGTAACCAAGTGGGCAATTAAATTCCCTCCTGGAAAATTGTACATAACAAAAACGAAAGTAATTTTCGTTCCATTTGAAAAACAAAAAAGTTTTTTTAACTTTGAAAAGTCGAAGATTGAAAATCTTGAGCAAAAGAAGATGTTAGGTGGTCCACCTTTCATCAAAATAAAGTACGACGGAGATGAAGCTAAAATCATAGTAGGTTATGGTGGAATAGTTGATATTCCATCGGCGAAAGCTGTTAATAATTTCATATTTCGGGCAATCAAAAATTTTGATGAAACCCTTACTGAATTTAATCAATTAACTGCCAGCGTTCGTCCTAAACCTGAAGAAGATGAAGAGGCAGAAAAAGAAGAAGAATCAAGTATTGAAGTTGGCGACAAATACGACCGCTTCAAAGACATGACGTTTATCAAAACTTCACGAATGCTTGTGCGCGGTACAAAGCGTTCGATTCGCGCTGAAGCTAATTACAGTTTTGTAGGTAAAAATCAGAAAAAGCCCGAAAAGATTTTACTTTCTTTTTATGCTTCCGCATCGCGCCCACTTTTTAATGAAGATGACCTTGAACTAAATTTCTTGGCAGATGGAAAGCGAATGCCTTTAGGAAATATGCGTCTTGCAGATGAAAGTAAAACAAAAACAACGGTTAAACAAACCATCACTATTGCAATACCGATTGAAACTTTCTCACAAATTGCCAATTCCAAAAAGGCTGAATTCCAAATCGGAACACTGGAGTATAAGTTGACTGACGCTCATCTTGAAGCATTCAGAAAACTTCTAATTTACAAAATTGAAGAATAAGATTATGCAGTTTCCAACTAAAATAAAAAATTCTCTTTTCCTAATTTTAGCAGTCAATTTTTTACTTTGTGTTTCTGTTTTAGCGCAACAAAACCAGCAACTTCCACTTCTCGATGTTCCGAAGGGGAAATTTGTCGTGCTGAAGATTCCAAGCAGGTTAATCGGTTTTGAAAGAGTTAGTTTCTGGAGCGGCAACGTAAATTACGGTGCAATTATTGAGCAATCTAAAACAGGCGGATTAATGATTGGAGGTTTGAATGATTGGAAGAGGCAAGGCTGGACTTTAATGCGTCAACTTTCAGTTGAAAAAGTTTCTCGCGAGAAAAATTTTACATTAGTTGAATTGAGAGACCCACTTTACAACGTAAAACTTCGATTTGATAATTCTGTCAAAGACATAAATACGGCATTTAGGGAAGTTGCATTTGTTGGACTGTTGACAGATTTTGAGGCGAGCGATTTTTACAAAAAAGAAGTAGTTGAAAAAGTTTTACCGCAAGTATTTACTGGAAGTCTCGAATCTATTTCAACAGCCAGAAAATTAAATTTATTAAAGGAATTAAAATACATAGATTCGGCAATTAAGTCTGAAAAATATAAAGGCGATAATTATCTTTCAATAGATGTTGGTGGAGATACGGAAGTTTTCAACACCATCCGCGTTGACCAACCCCACCGCATCGGTCATTCATTAAATCAAAGAGTGCTTTCCTATTTCAAACGGATTGCTCGAATTGTTAAATTTCCTACGGAAGTTGACGGGATTAAGATTTCGATTTTAATTCCATATAAAAATTTTGTAACTGAAACTTATCTTGAACCAAGCTATGACAGAATTGAAATTTATGCTCCCATGGACGTTATTAGACAATTTGCAGATGATGAGTTAACAAATCAGGAATTTGTTGAAGAATCTATTTTACTCGTTAATGGAAATCGAATGCGGATTCCAGATATAGAATCCTTCTAATTCTATTGCAAAAAGACGATTATTTCTCATAAATTCTGATTGTAAAATTAGACCTAAAAATCATTAATGAAAAAGCATAATAATGGTAAAAACCCAGTCCAACTGCTACTTTGATAAACCCTGTAACCTGCCATTCTATGCTCTTAAAATGACCGTAGGACAGAGTTTGTTTGAAATGCTTATCTGCCCTATCTATTTACCGAAACTGGATTTAAGAGCTAAAAATCTATTGAAAAAGTTCCAATTTTTCTAAATTGAAAAAATCCGCCGAGACCATAAAGAAATTTTTTGGAGATGCCTATCCACGAGGGATTATTTTCAATCTATTGCTCTACTTTATAGCCTCTGGGATGCTGTTTCTGACTCACCAGCGTTCTATAGGAGCAGAGTTTATTTAGAATATTACTTATGTCCCTACCTATTTACTGAATTTGTCCTAAATCAGCGTTTTTTACCTGTAGAGTCTACTTTTCAAAAAAAATCTTGACTCTATTTCAAATTTGATTTACATTCATTTCGTTTCTAAAACCGACTACAATTAAATCAATCCGGCATTTTGGGGAAGATGCCGGGTAAACAAGACTTAATCAAAATGAAATATCGTTTTGATTATTGAGTCTTTGATGGGTTTGATTGATGTCGGTTTTTTTAATAAAAAGAACGTTTTATTTTCATTTCCGCACGAAAGGTTATTATCCCAAATGGTTCGGCATGAGACGCGGATTTGATGTGTTATAAGGAATGATTCGGCATGATCATTAGTTCACTTGCTCGCGTAACCAAGACATATAGTTTCAACAGGAGATTTTTTAATGTCAGGTAAAAGATTTTGGTTAAAGTTTTTTTTGTTAGCCTTAACCCTAACGATGTTTTCTTGTGGTGGAACAAATCCTAACACCACTAATCAAATCGCAACAGGAACAAATTCTAACACAGCCGCTAATCGGACTATCGCAGCTAATCAAGCTACAGTTGCTAATCAAACTGTTATCGCTAATCAAACTGTTGTTGCTACGCCTTCACCAACTCCGAAGAAAGAGGGTGTTGTATCTCTTGAAGCCGGATTAGTTTTTCAGTCCGGCGACATTAAGCCTGTTGCTAGAACAACATTTTATTTGCTTGACGAAAGCGCAGTAAAACTTATGCGCCAAGCTGGTGTGAAGTCGTCAGGCGGCGAGAAATCTGACGTAAGTATTGCCGGTGCTTATGGAATTTCAAGTAAATATAGCAACAATCCGAATGCGAGCCGAGCAAACGAACTGATTAAGAAACATTCTATTCAAAGTGTAACTACTGATTTCGGCGGAAAAGCAAAATTTAATCCTGTCCCACAAGGCAAATATTATCTTTTTGGTATTTCAAGTACGCCCAAGGGATTCGCTATTTGGGATATGAAAGTTGACTTAAATTCGGCGGAAACTTCTGTTACCTTAGACCAAAACAATGCTGTGGTTGCTTTATGAGCTGGAAAATCAAAGGCTATATCTTAGGAATATGTTTAACAGGATTTTTTTTGTGTATATGTAAATATAATTTATAACATATCCTATATAAGCCTAGTTATTTCAACATTTAAGTCACTTAAGGGCGTTATCTGTGGTATTAAAAAACTACCAATTGGTTTTTTGCAAATGGGGATTTTTAATCGTTTAGAGAAATGAAAGAATTTAATTTTTTCTCTGCGTTTGTAGGATAACTAGCTGCTACTAAATCTGCTAGTTTTCTGACTTCTGCATCTGTAAATGGCTCTTCTCCTTTCTGGCAGTGATTGTCTCTAATATGCATTAGCTTATTGAAGATCGTTTCGGCATTTGCGCCTTTCCCTCTAAAACGAGAAGCCCATAAGAATAGAGTGTCCTGCCTCTCCCCCTCTGGAATTACATAATCTGGTGTTAGGTGTTCAGGAAGTTCAATATTTTTGGAGCTATGTCCTGTTACATGATTTCCTTTGTTCATAGTTTTCTTTTCTGAAGAATGTTCATCTGAATCTGTTACAAACCAATACTCAGGCATTCTTACTACTTTTCCAATTTTGTTAAATTTATAAAATTTTCCAGATTTATGGACACTACCTGGAGCAATAACGAAACCTCCATCACTTCTAATGTCTAAACCTTCTCCTAAAACTCCTGCTGTATTCTTTAAATTTGTGTTGCTTGTATAAATATGACGACCATTACTACAATTCACGCTCGTAACATCGTTCATTTCAATGTCAGATTCAGCTAATAAATTGACGAGTGATTTGTCTCCATTATTTTTATTGTCAATGTCTAACACGCTGAAACCTATGACTTTAAAACCAATATTAAGATTTAAGTCACCTTTAAATATCCGTAGGTAAAAACCCTTATATTTTACGTAGTTTGAAGCATCTATGGATTTATACCCAAAAAGTGGATGCTTCCCAATACTGTGACACTCAATTCCTTTGCCACAAGAGCATTTCTTACCGTTTTCCATAAATATCGGATAGTGTGTAGGTAACACTATGAACCCAGCCTCTATATACAGTTGTATAAGTGCTAATTTATCCATTCCATTAAGCTCTTCTGCCGTATATTTTCTTAATAAAGACCAGTCTATTTCACCTATATGAGTATATTCTTCATCTTCTAGACTATATCTGGAGCAGTCTATACCTACCAGCTCCTGAGTAGTATTACTAATAGGGTATGGTTTAAAGAGTATGTGCTTTAAATTGTTACGTTTACCATTTGGCAGAGTTTCGAGTAATAGTATCTTTTCATCTAACAGTTTGTGTTTAATCTTTCTCAGCTTATTTCTACCTATTCCTAGTCCTTTAGCCTGATTTTCTTCCGACATCCAGCAAACATCTGGGAGAAAGTTATAATAGCGTTTCTCTAGTCCGACTAAACTTTTAATCTTTTCCTCTGTTTCCTCTGATTCCTGTTTACTTAATAAGGGTTCCATTTCTATAATTTTTCTCCGTTTCAAATTAAAATCTTTACATTGCCGATTTAATGTTTTAGTATACAAAAAGAATTTGTCTGTTTTATAATATCAGAAAAGAGCAGTTAATCTTACCTTCTAACAGTGTCGTATTGGCTTGTAAAACGCTCTACAATCACTCTAAATTAAAAATAGGTAGTATGGACTAGGATGGTAAATTCAAAGTGATTGTAGAGCATTATTTTAATAGTTTCTGTTAAGACAAAGATATATTATTTTCTTCGACCTTCAAATTCAAATCGAACATATCAAACTCAACTATGAGTTTAAGTTTATTAATCTCAGTTTTCGTTAATTGATAGACCTCACTAAAACCATCGAAATCTTTAGCTGTAAAGTTGGTATATTTCTTATCCTTATAAACATCCTTGATTTTCTTTTCGACTTCTTTTAGATAGCCAATATTGCCCTTCTTACAAAGCACAGTAACGCACTGGAAAGGAAAGCCTGCATATCTTTTATCTAATCTATGCCGAGTTACACCAATTTTATATAGTTTCGCCTCATCATTTGTGTTTTCTGAAGAATTAACTATTTCTGCAATATAAAGTTTACCCTCATTACCAAAGACTGATTCTACAACGCTTGAATTGGGTGGAATACTGAGAGCTTCGTCCATGCTCAGTCTACAGATATGGATTCTGTAATAATACTCGTTAGCTGTTAATCCAAAGTCCTTAGCTAGAGCTATCTGACTTGGGTACCAATTCCCGCGATAAACAATTGAATTCGCAGTTTTCCGATTTTCAATACCGATGATCTGATCGACTGAATATTTTTTATGAAGCTGGTAAAAACTGTGTGGCTCTATTCCAATTGATTTGGAAAAGGCAGCCATACTTTTAAATTCGACATTTCCTATCTTAATTTTCTTACCTTTTCCTTCCATTAAAATAGCTTCTTCCAAAGATTTGCCATTGTTGACTCTTTGCCGGAGAACATAACTTTTAATGCCGAATTGCTTTTCCAATTCCGTATAACTTTTATATTTTTTTCCGAACGCAATTAGCGGTTTTCTAGAATTCAATCTGTTTCTCTTTTTCGATGAATGTTTGATAGTACGTTTATCAATTCTAGGAACTATTTGTAATGCTTCTTCTTTTGTCCACTTTCTACTGATACGGCTTTTGTAAGTGTTGTAATCTATTTTTAATTGTCGGCAGGCATCTGCAGCATTTTTATATTTGACGCCTCCTGCAGTAAATTCCCTACTTACCCTAGATAATTTTTTAGGTTTTGGAATTGGAGGAATATAATCTCTCCTATATTTTGCAGGAATTAAATCATCATTTCTTTTACCGCGTTGGTATCTTTTATAAATTCTACGTTCTCCTAAACCATAGGCTGCAGCAACTGCTTTGAGTTTTGGGTAAAAGACGTTTTCGACTGTTTGAGGTATGTCATTTCGCATACTTTAAAATTCTCCTTAAATAAATTATTTGTGTGTAGGCTTAATAACAAGAGCATTAACTATTTTTTATATTCAGAAATGAGGTTAGAAATTTCCTACATAATACATTATACCACAAATGAAACAGTCGAGTGAAGAGTGAAATTAGTCTGTCTTATTTGGTTTTTACTTTTGGACTGACTAAATATCTGTGTTTATTATATTTAGCCCTTATGAGTCTATGAGAAATATATTTCCTCATAGGTATCTAAATAAGACAAACAAATCGTAATATAGAAATAATGGCTAGACGTTACTTCCTAAATAAGATTATTTTTCACCAGACTAAGAACAGCAGAAAATATTATCGCTTGTGGCGTTAGAGAGATTAAAAAGTGTGAATATCTATAGAAGATGAGACAAAGTTGTGGCTAAACTATTATGAGATTTTGTAGTATGAGTTAATGACATGAAAATCTTACTCACAACATACGGCTATATGCTCTCCCGACTTGGTCAAGGTAAGTTTGGATATCGCTCATAGATTTACGTTTTTTTCTACACTACCAATATTTTAAGGGGTTTTAGGCTGATGCAATTGGTTTCAGTGTTCAAAATAACACATTTATACCTAGCAATTTAATTGAAATTGAAAAATAATTAACTGCTTCATCCACAAAACCCCTAAAATTAGCCTCAATTTTAAGAGTTTTGGTATTTTTAGGCTTTAATTCTCTAGTTTAATGTGTTACACCTATTGCGCTATGCAAAAGATGACACCGTTTTCAATTTCACCGAACCCGCTTTCATTATACTTAACTGATTCGCTCAAAGCTGTTCTGCATAGAGCAAGGTCTGCTATTGATTACAGACAAGGCTTGACTTGTATCTTGGGTGATGTTGGCTTAGGTAAGTCTACAATTCTGCGATTTCTCTGGGCTGAATATGCCGCCCGTGAAAATGAATGTCAAACAGCTTTTATCTCAACGCCTTCATTCGCTTCGCCTTTTGCAATGCTTAAAAGTATTTGCCAAGACTTCGGAATGGAAGCTGTGCGGTCTCGTGAAGCGCAGAAGAGA
>MWWI01000262.1_pt1 | contig 11381 bp, 7 predicted proteins | sample 1047321 | NCBI WGS metagenome assembly MWWI01 (sample SAMN06349966, study PRJNA376086) | soil metagenome | isolation source: FI-1 sample Antarctic (ecotone) soil | place: Antarctica | reverse complement strand
TTGCTATGATTTCTGGTGAAATTGATATCGCCGTGCATTCCATGAAAGATGTGCCCACGTCACTTCCCAAAGGAATTGTGGAAGCAGCCATCCTGAAACGTGCTTCTCATAAAGACATCCTGCTTCACAAGGGACTGGATTTTTTAAAAGGTGAAGGTACAATAGCATCAGGCAGCTTAAGACGAAGGGCACAGTGGCTCAGCAAATATCCCAAACATAAAGTAGCGAACCTTCGCGGAAATGTAAATACCAGGTTACAAAAACTTAAGGATAATAATTGGAACGGCGCCATTTTTGCCGAAGCCGGTCTGGAACGTTTAGGATTTTTAAACAATGGGCATCAGATAAAAAGCCCCTACTTTGGAGGGGTTGGGGAAGCTTTAGACTGGATGCTTCCCGCCCCAGCTCAAGGAGCAATGCTTGTTGTAGCGATGGAAAATGATGTTTTTTCGCGTGAAGCGTTAGCCTCTTTAAATCATAAAAACACAGAAATTTGTGTCCATATAGAACGTGAATTCCTAAAAATACTGGAAGGCGGTTGTACAGCTCCCATAGGTGCTCTGGCAACTATAGAAAGGGATGAGGTTCATTTTGAAGGAAATTTACTAAGCCTTGACGGAAAACAAAAATTTACGATTCAAAAGAAAGTTATAATGGATAAAAGTGATGGTTTGGGAAGACAATGTGCCGAAGAGCTTTTAGCAAATGGCGGGAAAGAATTGATGGAGCAGATTAAAAAAGAGTTGAACAAAAAATAATAGGGCCCGCCCCTTTCTGCCAATAGGCAGGTTTGCGGGGAATGTATGTAGTATGCAAACAGTACTTTCCACAAAAAAACTATCTGAAAGCCAGCGAAGTCTCTTGCTGCAAGCCGGTATTGGATTGGTGGAGTATGATGCTATTGAAATTGAAAGTGTGGACTTTGAAGTGCAAAGTACAGTTAAAAACGCTATCATCACTAGTCAGAATACCATAAAGGCTCTGGTACTATTTTCCGGCACTCCAAAATGTAATCTGTGTTGGGAAGAAGATAAAAATCCACGCGTTGGGTTATATTGTTCAGTAAGTATGGTTCCGTTAGAGAGATAGGCTTTTGCAATTGTGCCAATGTTAATTTGTTTTGGTGTAAATTTTAAATCTATTGATAGGAAATTGTTTTTTGTAAGCTCTCTCCCCATATTTTTCATAATGAACGGAGGCGATTGTATATTGTTTACAATAATATCCAAAAAACCGTCATTATTTAAATCCACATAAGCAGAGCCGTTTGAAAATGCAGCGGGCCCACTATTCCAAGTAATAGATGTGTTTTTAAAGGTTAAATTGTCTTGATTCTCAAAGAAAAAATTGGAAACAGGATTACTCGGGATTTGTTGCACCCAGTCTAATAAACTAATCTCTTTTGCAATAAGCTTTTTTTGAAGTTCATCCATCTTAAATTTAGCATAGTCGTTGTTAGTTACATCTCTAACATATCCATTTGTAATATGGATATCTTTTAACCCATTATTGCTAAAATCAGCCAATAAAACACTCCAACTCCATTCTGTAAGCGCTATATCGTTCATAAACGAAATGTTTGAAAAGTTGCCTTCACAAGAATTTAATTGCAGTGCATTAATAGCATATTGTGCTCCTAGACCATAGGTTGTCATTTTATCAAACTTGTCATAGTTTTGAGCCATGGCATTCATTTTTCTTCGGAAGTTTTCATGGGGATCCATTTGACCATCGCCGTCTATATCATGTGCTTTAACTATGCCACCGCTGGAAAAGAATGCAGGCAATGCATTTTCTGATTTTCTAAAGTTTCCTTTTCCATCGTTTATATATAGCCTGTCTTGATACATTGGGTCATTTGCAAGTCGTTCATTTCCTCCACTCACTACATATAGGTCCATAAAGCCATTACCGTTTGCATCAAAAAATATAGAGCTTACGTCTTCATATTCTTTATCTTTTTCAAAATCGTTTAGAGTATTTTGGATAAAACTTCCATTTTTATTTTGCAGAAATAATTTAGCCGCGTGTCCCATGGCGCCGCCCAAGAAAAGGTCTTCGAGTCCATCCCCATTTACGTCACCAACCGAAACTGCAGGCCCTTCTTCACTGTATTTGTGGTGCAATAAGGCTTCTCTTTTAAAATCAATATAATAATTTTCCTTATGCAAAGCTTCTTTAGGAAGCAACTTAGAGACATCTTCAAAATAAGTATAGGACAGTTTTTCAGGGATATAGTTTTTAGTTGTGTTTTTTGCAACAGATAGTATTTGGTTAAGTTCCGGTTTTTCTATGACTTGTATTTTTCTGTCAGGCCAGATTATCTCTACTTTATCAATGGTACTATTTTCCGGTACTCCAAAATGTAATCTGTGTTGGGAAGAAGATAAAAATCCACGCGTTGGGTTATATTGTTCAGTAAGTATGGTTCCGTTAGAGAGATAGGCTTTTGCAATTGTGCCAATGTTAATTTGTTTTGGTGTAAATTTTAAATCTATTGATAGGAAATTGTTTTTTGTAAGCTCTCTCCCCATATTTTTCATAATGAACGGAGGCGATTGTATATTGTTTACAATAATATCCAAAAAACCGTCATTATTTAAATCCACATAAGCAGAGCCGTTTGAAAATGCAGCGGGCCCACTATTCCAAGTAATAGATGTGTTTTTAAAGGTTAAATTGTCTTGATTCTCAAAGAAAAAATTGGAAACAGGATTACTCGGGATTTGTTGCACCCAGTCTAATAAACTAATCTCTTTTGCAATAAGCTTTTTTTGAAGTTCATCCATCTTAAATTTAGCATAGTCGTTGTTAGTTACATCTCTAACATATCCATTTGTAATATGGATATCTTTTAACCCATTATTGCTAAAATCAGCCAATAAAACACTCCAACTCCATTCTGTAAGCGCTATATCGTTCATAAACGAAATGTTTGAAAAGTTGCCTTCACAAGAATTTAATTGCAGTGCATTAATAGCATATTGTGCTCCTAGACCATAGGTTGTCATTTTATCAAACTTGTCATAGTTTTGAGCCATGGCATTCATTTTTCTTCGGAAGTTTTCATGGGGCAGCATGTCTAAGGTTAATAGATCAAAACAACCGTCATTATTAATGTCTGCAAAGTCTGAACCCATACTTGAAAAAGAAGTATGCTTAAAATAATCTTCGATTTTGTCAATAAATGTATTGTTGCCTTGATTAATCAGAAGCCTGTCAGGCTTTATATAATCATTTGCCACATAAATATCGGGTAATCCATCATTATTAAAGTCCCCTATAACGGCACTCAGCCCAAAGGCATCGTTAAGGACACCGGCCTTTTCTGAAATATCTGTAAAAATAGAATTCTTATTTTCATATAACCTATCAGATAGATACTCATAAGTTTCCGGTATAGCAAGTGCTACAACTCCTTCTTTATTTTGAGTAATCTTTATGGCATTAGACTCTCTCATATTGCTTGAATGATTTAGAACATATACATCTAAATCATTATCCCCATCCATATCAAAAAAATAGGCCTGAACGGAATATCCGGGATCGTCTAAACCATACTCTGCGGCTTTTTCAGTAAAGGTAAGATCCCCATTGTTGATGTAGAGCACATTGCGCCTTAATTCCGGATCACCTAGTGCTGATTTACAAACATAAATATCCAATAACCCATCATTGTTCACATCCACCATGCTAACTCCGGTTTTAAAACCTCGCCCTCCATTAACTCCTGCACTTTCAGTAATATCTTTAAAGGTAAAATTCCCTAAATTAAGATAAAGTTTATTTGAAACCGAATTGCCGGAAAAATATATATCAGGCAAACCATCATTATTAATATCTCCCACGGCAACCCCGCCGCCATTATATAAATATTCATAAAGCAAAAAATTAAACTGTTCCGTTTCAGTAATCGAATTATGAAAATCTATTCCAGTCTGATTGCTGTCCAGAAACTCAAAAAGAGCTGGCGTTTTTTCTTCAGAAGTTTCTGAAAGTATTTCTTCTTTTTCTTTGCACCCAACAAAAAATATGAAGATCAAAATATAAAGTATACTATTTTTCATGACATTTAATTCTTCAATTTTTCTGTGATATGATTTGCAATAAAGTAGCCTTGAGTGTTTCCTTCTTGGACACCTATCATATAATGAATCCCTCCATAGAACCTGCTTAAACTAACCTCCCAAGCAGCTTCATCAAAAGTTGTGTAAGTGCGTTCTGGTATATCAAATAGTGTTTGTGTATTATCTTTAAAGGAATATTCTTTTCCAAAAATTGTATTTAACACACCGGCAGCAGCAGCAGAAACTGCACTATGACCACTTGTATATTCTGGAAAAGGGGGTGTTTGAAGTACAGGCTCCCAAGTTGGGTCTATATACTCCTGAATATAAGTTACAGGTCTTACAAGGTCTGTTTTAAACTTTTCATGCCAGCAGGAAATAATGGAATCAAACATTGCGATTGCAGTAAAGGTGTAAGCTCTAGAGGTAGTAAATACACTACTCTTTTCTTTTTCTGTAATTTGATGAATGATATTTAACCAATGGCCTGGGGGTGAAATTTTGTGAATAACCGCAATCAGGTGTCCTTTATGAATGGTGGTATTAGGATTATCATCCCAAAACCATGCAGTACTTACTTTTAAGCTGTCTGCTCGATTTGATTCTTCATATACCTCATATACCATTTTATAAAATTCTGAGTCTTTAGAAGTATCATATTCTGGCAGCGCTTTTGCCTTATAAATAGATGCGCTATCAATTACCAAAGGTCTAATTTGATTCCAATATGGTTCAAGGGCTTCTATATAATCTGGCGGAGTTTCCCTCCAATTGTAGGGTTTTTTTGTGCTGGTAAACCTATCAAAAGTGCGCGTTTGTATATAATTATCTTGATCTATCCATTGGGAAAGGTGTGCTGATATTTTTTCGGAATAAGCTATGGAGGCTTCGATAATATGATCACTTAATTTTTCCTCTTTGGCTTTTGTTATAAATTCTTCTGCCAGTTCCGTCATGTAATGTTCTGAAAACACAACCTTTCTTCCTGTTTTACAATAAGAAAGTAAGGAAGCTAGTTCTGCATTTACATTTGCCTTATCTAAAACAGGCAAAGCATCCAGGCCATTCAATTTGCTGCTAATATCTGGAAGGCTATCCGGATAAAAACTGTAATTTGATGAATGATATTTAACCAATGGCCTGGGGGTGAAATTTTGTGAATAACCGCAATCAGGTGTCCTTTATGAATGGTGGTATTAGGATTATCATCCCAAAACCATGCAGTACTTACTTTTAAGCTGTCTGCTCGATTTGATTCTTCATATACCTCATATACCATTTTATAAAATTCTGAGTCTTTAGAAGTATCATATTCTGGCAGCGCTTTTGCCTTATAAATAGATGCGCTATCAATTACCAAAGGTCTAATTTGATTCCAATATGGTTCAAGGGCTTCTATATAATCTGGCGGAGTTTCCCTCCAATTGTAGGGTTTTTTTGTGCTGGTAAACCTATCAAAAGTGCGCGTTTGTATATAATTATCTTGATCTATCCATTGGGAAAGGTGTGCTGATATTTTTTCGGAATAAGCTATGGAGGCTTCGATAATATGATCACTTAATTTTTCCTCTTTGGCTTTTGTTATAAATTCTTCTGCCAGTTCCGTCATGTAATGTTCTGAAAACACAACCTTTCTTCCTGTTTTACAATAAGAAAGTAAGGAAGCTAGTTCTGCATTTACATTTGCCTTATCTAAAACAGGCAAAGCATCCAGGCCATTCAATTTGCTGCTAATATCTGGAAGGCTATCCGGATAAAAACTTTGTAAAGTAATATAATGCGCTATATGAGGATATACATAAACCCGTGACGCAATTGGTGGAGGAAAGCCATCTTCCATGGCTATTTCAAGTAGTGTTCTATTTGCGTGATTTAAATCTACAGTTCCAAAAATAATGTTTTCTGATGATTTTTCTTTCGAACAAGATACTAAAAAGACTAGGAAAACTAAAAGCAGAGCTCTTGTGTACTTCATAAAGTATGCTAATAAATTAAGGGATAAATATAGTTAAATATTTCTCAATTTTCAAAGCCACCCATGATATATAGAATTATTCCCCGGGAAAATCTGCTTTTCTTTTTTCCAGAAATGCAGTTGTGCCTTCTTTGAAATCTGCGGTGCCAAAACAATTGCCGAATTCTTCAATTTCCTTTTGAAAACCATCTACACCATCTTCATAATTTGCATTAATGGCGCGTATGGCTCCTGCGATAGCAACCGAAGAGTTTTTTAGGATTTTGGTTGCTATTCCTTCTGCAAAAGAAATCAATTCTTCGGGTGTGGTTACATGATTTACCAAACCATATTCTAAAGCTTTATGGGCATCGATCATTCCGGCTGTCATTACCATTTCCATGGCCCTTCCTTTTCCTATGAGTTGCGGTAAGCGTTGTGTGCCTCCATATCCAGGGATTACTCCTAAGGAAACTTCCGGCAAGCCCATTTTTGCATTGTCACTTGCTATTCTAAAATGTGCAGACATCGCGAGTTCCAATCCGCCGCCAAGGGCAAATCCATTGATAGCCGCAATAACGGGTGTGGATAAATTTGCCACAAAATCAAACAATAATGCTTGACCCTGAGCAGCAAGTTTACCACCTTCTTCTTCTGAAAAATCAGCAAATTCACTAATATCTGCTCCGGCAACAAATGCCTTTTCGCCGCTTCCGGTAAGGATAATTACTTTAATTCTTTTATCAAAATCTGCTTCTTCAAAAGCATCCCGCAATTCCTTAATTGTTGCTTTATTGAGGGCGTTTAATTTTGAAGGCCGGTTTATGGTGATGGTTGCAAGGTTATTTTCTGTATTTACAAGTATATTTTCATAAGTCATAATCGTATATTTTAAAAGTTATTTTTTTCATTAAATTTTGGGAAAGTAACGGTAAAGCTAGTCCCTATTCCTTCTTCGGAAGTAAAACAAATACTACCGTTATATGTCTCCACTATATTTTTTACCATAGCAAGACCAAGACCCATCCCGCTGCTCTTAGTAGTAAATTTGGGCTCAAATATTTTAGGTTTATTCGCTTCCGGAATTCCCACGCCATTATCAGTTACAATAATAACTGCGTTATTGTTTTCAGAGACAATACTAACCTCTATTTTAGGGTCTACAGTTTCCGAAACAGATTGTATGGCATTTTTAACAAGGTTGGTAAGAATTCTTATTAACTGAGTCCTGTCTAATTTTACGATAATTTCTTTTTCATTAGAAATAAACTGAATGAACTCTTCATTAAAAATATCCAAAGCCAGTTTACTTATCTTTACTAGATTTAATGTTTCATCTTTTTGTGCAGGCATGTTGGCATAGGTAGAAAAAGCAGAAGCTATGGAGCCCATAGTATCTATTTGCTGGATCATTGTAGAACTGAATTCTTTCACTTTTTCCTGAATATCAGGATCTCCCGGATTAAATTTTCTTTCAAAACTCTGCACCGTTAGCCGCATTGGGGTTAATGGGTTTTTTATTTCATGTGCCACTTGTTTTGCCATTTCACGCCAGGCAGATTCGCGCTCATTTGCGGCTAAAGCCGCTGCACTATTTTCCAGTTCATCAATCATATTGTTGTAAGCAGAAACCACGGTTGCAATTTCTTCACTGGCATTTTGAATGTCAATTTTTTTATTGGCTTTATCTAATCGGGTTTCTTTTATCTTTTCACTAATTGCATTAAGCGATTTAGTAATGTGTTTTGACAAAAAGTAGGACATTGCAATAGCAATCAAAATCATAAAAAGATATACTTCCCCAAGACGAAATAAAAAATCCCTTAATTCCCTGGTGATGTAATCGTCATCTTCAATATATGGCAAGTTGAGGATTGCTATGGGCTTAAAAAAATTATCTGTAATGTAAGAATAGGAAGCACGGTATCCTTGATCATCTTCCGTAAATCGCTCTACATACTTTTTATTTATGGAATACTTTAATCCTTCTAAAACACGGTCTGGAAGTTGGTGAGAAGGCTCCTCAAAAAAAGAAGCTTTGGAGGATTTTAAAAGATTTCCTTCTAGGTCAAAAAGAATTACTTCTAAATTATGAATGTCCTGAATCTCATAAATTTTATCTCTGAATATAAACGGAATATTTTTAGTAACCACCTCAAAAGAAGTTTGCCGCAATTCATAGTTTATACTTGCCCTAATTGCATCTTCTTTTCTTTCCAGACGCTCTTTATGGTAGGCAACTGCGTCCCCCCGATACTGATAAATGGTAACAGCTGCAATGAGAATAGATGCCCCTAACACTAAAAATATCATGGAGAAAAAAATTCTCGTGCGTAAAGAAAATTTAATTAGTTTCATCTTCAGTTTTTCAGCAGGATCTCATCAAATAGCAAGCCGTTTATTCTTTATTGCTTTCGCGTAAGCGTTTATATATTTTATATCCTAGCATTATCAAAACCGCAAACAAAATAAGCCCAAAAGTACCATAAATCCAATCCATGGAATATTTAAAATTGACAATAAATACCACTGCAAACAAAACAATAGTAGCACCCTCATTGAAAAGACGCATATAATTTGAACTATGTTTTACAATCCCTCTCTGCAATTGCTTATAATACTTGTGACAGACAAAATGATAAATAACCAAGAATAAAACAAACCCAAGTTTTACCTGCATCCAGGTATCTGTGAGGTGAAAAGTGCGTAAACCCACCATCCAGATTCCAAATAAAAGAGCGAGAATCATGGAAGGCCAGGTGATTATATACCATAACCGCTTTGTCATAATCTTGAATTGCTTTTCCAGAATTTCTTTTTCAGGGGATTCCTTTTGCGATGCTTCTATTTGATAAACAAAAAGTCGCACGATGTAAAACAATCCTGCAAACCAAGTGATGACAAAAATTAAGTGTAATGCCTTTAAATAATCATATATCATTTTCCGAAATTATTTACCCTTAAAAATACAAATTCTAAATCAGACAGCTGCCCCTGTTTTTAATTTTGAGCGAATTTCCCGATTTAAAAAATAGCCGGTGACTATTGTTGAAGTTATATCGGCTATTGGGAAGGAAATCCAAACGCCTAATTCCCCAAAATAAATAGGCAAAATCAATACTAGAGGAATAAAGAAAAATCCTTGTCTGGTAAGCGTCAATAATAGTGCAGGCACCGCTTTGCCTATTGCCTGAAAATAAGCTGCTCCTATCAATTGGATTGCTATGATTGGTATCGCAGCAAAGACCCATCGCATTGCGTTTGGTGTTTCTGCTAGTATCCTTGAATCTGTAGTAAAAACCGATACAATTTCCTCAGCAAAAAACATGATAAAACCAAATACAAACAGCGCTACAAAAGCCGCATACAAAATGGCTTTGTTAATACTTTCGCGTACGCGTTGATGCAAATTTGCCCCATAATTATACCCTGCAATAGGTAAAAATCCTTGGGTCACCCCTAGTACCGGAAACAATGCAAACATTAGCATCCGCCCAATTATAGCATAAACTGCCACGGAAGACTCCCCGCCTAAATCAAACAAAATATTGTTCATTATCAAATATGTAATACTCACCACTGCCTGTCTTGCAAGGGTAACAAAACCAAGTGAGGTTATCTCTCTTAGAATAGGAAAATCAATGCCAAAATGAGATATATTTATTTTTAATTCTGAATTTTTAGAGAGGAAAAACCAAAGTACATACCCAAAACACAACCCATAAGATATAGTAGTTGCCCAGGCGGCTCCTGCCATGCCCATATCAAAAACATAAATGAGTATATAATCTAAAACCAGATTGCCCACCGATGGTATAATCATGGCAATCATGGCAAATTTAGGTTTCCCTTCTGCCCTAATCACAGTATTTCCCATCATGCACAATGCCAGAAGTGGCACGCCATATAATACAATCCTGTAATAAATTTTTGCGGGTTCAAAAATTTCCCCTTTACCCCCAAAAGCAGGAATTAAGTCATTGATAAAAACAAGACCCACAACCACTAAAAGTGTACAAAGAATAACAGTAATGGTAATCTGGTTTCCGAAAGTTTTTAAAGCTTTCTTTTGATCATTTGCTCCAAGAGCCCTAGAAATTATAGAAGATCCTCCTATGCCAATAGACATCCCCAATGCCGCAATAAAAAATGATACCGGAAGCACCACATTGATTGCTGCAATGGCAATAGAGCCAATCCAGTTTCCAACAAAGATGGTGTCTATCAGAATGTTCAGTGACATCACTAAAATACCAATAGAGGCAGGAACAGACTGTTGGATAAGTAGTTTACCAATGGGTTTTGTTCCTAAATTTTCAGATCGGGATATTTTCATTAAGCTATTGCAGTTTCCGGGTCCACGATTGCCCAATGGTCTATCCAGCCACTTAGCACACGCACCCAGTCTTCACGTGTATTTATACATGGAATAGTGGTAAATTCTTTTCCGCCCACTTCATGGAATAATTCTTCTCCTTCCATTGCTATTTCCTCCAAGGTTTCCAGACAATCACTTACAAAAGCCGGAGTTACTATTGCCATTTTCTTTATGCCTTCCAGACCAAGTTTTTCAATAGTCCTATCTGTATAGGGTTGTAACCACGGGTCAAATCCCAATCGCGATTGGAAGGAAGTACTGAATGTGCCCTCTTTAAGACCCAGTTTTTCTCCCACTAACCTTGTAGACTCAAAACACTGATGCCGGTAACAAAATTGATGCGCAGGTGAATGGGTTACACAACATGACTTGTCAATTTTACAATGGGATTTTGTAATATCTCTTTTTCTTATATGCCTTTCAGGAACACCGTGATAGCTGAACAACAAATGTTCATAATCAAGCCCTTCCAGTTTTTCGGCGATGCTTTTGGAAAGAACCTCAATATATTCCGGTTTGTTGTAAAAGGCGGCGATGGATGAAAATTTCATTTCGGGAAAATGTTCCTTACGAAGTTCTTCGGCTAAAACCATAATGGTTTCTGTGGTTGCCATAGCAAATTGTGGGTATAATGGCACAATTAAGACATCGGTTATTCCTTGATCGTGTAGTTTTTGTAATCCTTTTTTGATGGACATGCTGCCATAACGCATCGCTAAAACAATTGGCACACTGGTATGTGCATCTACTTTTTCCCTAAGCCTTTCTGATAAAACAATAAGAGGAGAACCTTCTTCCCACCAGATTTTTTTATATGCAGCAGCAGATTTTTTAGGGCGGGTATTTAAAACAATCCCTCTTACAATAAAAGCCCTTAGCCAGTATGGAACGTCGATTACCCGTTCATCCATTAAAAATTCATCGAGGTATTTTTTTACGTCTTCCGGGTCTGTGCTTTCCGGGGATCCTAAGTTTACAAGAA
>MWWI01000261.1_pt1 | contig 11387 bp, 11 predicted proteins | sample 1047321 | NCBI WGS metagenome assembly MWWI01 (sample SAMN06349966, study PRJNA376086) | soil metagenome | isolation source: FI-1 sample Antarctic (ecotone) soil | place: Antarctica | reverse complement strand
GGCTGTGTGTCCTGGCGGCGCTATGGGGCAATCGTAAGCAATCGCTGTGGCACTCACCAACGGGCATAGCACATCACGAGCTGGATAGCCGCGAGAAGATAGCACTTCACGCTATTGATACCCACGCGGGCCTATTGCTAAAGCGATGGGAGCTTGACGATGAGCGATGATCATTTGCTGGTTGAGATCAAGAGACTGAGAACAGAGAACCGCAGGTTGAGATCTGCGCTAAAGATCAATGGTCGCCACGCCAGACGCATCCAACGTGCCTATGATGCTGCATTGCTGCTGGCGCAATGGCATTGTGCATACCTACCCACAAGCCGAGAGTTTGCCAAGTCGAATGGTATGGCTCAAAGGCAATGGCAAAATGGGATTGCATTGCTGCGCCTGGCGCGAGTGGTTGACCTGGCCGGACGGTGGCATTGCCACGATCTACCCACGATAGAGCAAAGGATTGAGCGCGCCACGGTGGGCGCAAATGCCGCGCCGGATGCCTACTTTGCACGCGGCAATAGGCACATGAGATCGTGACGCACTTGTGCAACCAACCCAGTGACGCCCTATGGGGCAAAACGTCACTATACCAGAGAAAAGTAGGGGAGATAGGAAAAGAGCTTGTGAGAAGGGGATGATTGCATATAGAGTTACGCAATTCTATATAGATAAATCACCTATTATTCAACGAATATTGCAAAATCAAGTCACAAATACAGCTAGGAATTATAAGGTTGATATGAGCAATATGTGGTTGCACCGGGGACCGATGTGCGCTATATTTGTTACATCACGGCGATCATGGCCGTTGGCAACGGGATTCGCCGGACAAATAAATATTGAGCCCCTCCTAAAGAGCATCAAGTTTAGCCGCGGCGTTATCAACCATTGGGTTGAGGCGAGCGGCGTTTTTGTTTTCATGAAACGGAGCAACAATGACCCGGCAAAGAAAGTCACAGTACAAAAAATATGTGAGTGGATGGGTAAGCCCGGAGCAATACGCAAAGGTGGGCACGCTGGCAACAATCAAGGGGAAAAGCGCAAGCGCCGTGTTGCGCGAGTTGATTGACCAAGCTATTGTAAGACCGCAAAACGCAAAGAACGGCGCTGGTGACCGGGAAGTCACACCCAACGCCGTTCTCTCGTAATCTTTGCCCAGTACACGCCAAAGCCATCGGGAGGCAACCGATGGCAGCGGCAACATGGGCGACTAAACACTGTATCGGAGTGATTAGCAATGACAAGTTTAGCACAAAAAGCCGCATTTTTCGACAATCCTATAGAAATTCGTGAATCTGAATCCTCTTACCAGACCATTGTTGCATCGAACGTTGAGCGCGGCGATGGAAACCTTATTGCAACCTGTGATCTAAAGATTGGCGGCATCTTCATTCGTGGGGTTCGCGTACGACGCGGGCGCGCTGGCAGCGTGTTCATCAATTATCCAAGCACACGGCAAGGTGACAATTGGGTAAAGCTGGTTGAGATCACTTCACGCCCATTGGAAGAGGCTGTGCGCCAAGTGGTCTTGGCAGCTGTTGGGGAGGCGACCCGATGGTAAACCCCACGCCAACGCACCCCAGCATGCTCAAGGCCGCGCTATGGTATGCCAAGCGGGGCGTTTATGTCTTTCCATTGCACAACCCTATATTCAATGACCGGGGCGATTGCATGGGTTGCACCTGCGAGGATTGGAAGCGAAAACAACCGCGCTATGGGGCTAATTTCAAGTGTGATCAACCCGGCAAATGTCCGCGAGTCAAGTGGGCAGACAAAAGTACGACAGACGCCGAACAGATCCGCCAGTGGTGGGGCTGGTGGCCGGATGCCAACATTGGTATCGATTGTGGGAAGTCAAGCATAATTGCCCTGGATAGAGATAGTTATAAAAATACCTACGCTGGTGATGATCTGCACATTGACACGCTCACAGTTACGGCGATAACTGGCGGAGGTGGGCAGCATCTTTATTTTAGGATGCCCACAGACAAGCAATACGGCAATGCAACGGGAAAGCTACCCAAAGGAATTGACGTGCGAGGCGCTGGTGGCTATGTGGTGGCTGCACCAAGCCTGCACAGGTCAGGCAGACGCTACGCCTACGCCCCTGGACAATCATTTGCAGACATTGAGCTTGCACCACTGCCACAGAGCCTAATTGACGTCCTGGACGCAGCACAGACGCCACAAGCCGCCCCGGTGATCTTTACTGGTGGGCCTATTCCAACCCCTGATCTGGCGAGATGGGATCTATCCTCTGACATAGTGACCCTAATTGAACATGGGGCTCCAAAGGGCCAAAGGTCCGAAGCTGACTACCGCGTGATCTTGGCGCTGGTGGCAGTTGGCGCGACAGATGACGACATTCGAGCAACGTTCACCCATTTTTCTATTGGTGAAAAGTATGGCGAGAAGGGCGATAAATACCTGAGCCTGAGCATTGCCAACGCAAGAGCGAGGGCCATCGAACGCCCACAGGCTACCAAAGAACAATTTGAGACTGCGCGTAGAAATATACATGCACCACATTTTGTGGAGACTTTGCGCGCCAGTGGGATCAAGAGAGTCGCCGGGCCTATTGCTTGTCTGCACTCATTGTTGAAAGTCGCCACGCCAAGGCGCACAACAAAGTTTAAGATCACAATGCGCGACCTGGCTGATATGTACAGCGCGAGTCGATCGACCGCGTGCCGACATATCAAGCAATTGGCCGAGGTGGGCAAGATTATAGCGGAGCAAATAGACGGCTGCACAGTGATTGACCTAAGCAATTTGCTTGATCTAGATGGGACAGTACAAAGGGAGTGTGTAGTTGTCCCATCTAGATCAACATCCGATGATGCCTTTTTTGATGACCATGTTGGCGATGACGCCTTCACAAATTACCCATATACCTACGCCATCAAGCGCCGGAAATGCCCTACAGCCCTAATGCAAAGCCTGGGGGCAAACGCATTGCTATTGTGGGCTGCATTGGCTGCTGGTGGCACTGTAAAAGAGCTTGCAGAGGCAACGGGGCTGACGGTGGCAACTGTGCGCGCAACCCTGAAAAGATTTATTCGAGCTGGTTTGGTGATGGTCGCGCAATGGGGCCGGGCCAAAGAGTATTGGTTATGCTCAGACGCCGAGAAAATGCTAGAGGAAAAGCGCGAACACATGGTAACGGATGGCATGGGGCAAATGCGCGTAGGGCGCAACGCCGATGAAAACGCAAGCTATGCACACCGACAGTTGCGCGGCAATGCAACCCTTGAGCCGGGCAAACGGGCATGGCTAGAGAATCGATGTGCTGCAGAGGATGCCAAGGGCGAGGCTGTGCGCGCATCGCTACTGAGAAGGGGGATCGACCCTTCTGCCAAGGTAAGAGAGCGCGGTGATACGAATACGATTGTGGAAGAAGATTTGAGCGAATTGAGCCTGGCTGATCTGGTGAAAGCTGACCCGGACAAAACACGCCGAGCGCCACGCCCTAATACATTACGGATTGATGCCGTAGAAGAGTGGAGATCTTGGGGGCGTGACACATGGGAGACTTTGCAATGTTTTGGGGACATGGATCTATCTGAAAAGATCCGCCTGTGGACTGTTGCCGAAGTTGGCGAGGAAGCAAGCGTAGAGACTTACCGCAACACACGCAGAGAGATTGCAGAGCGTGTGGAGCTGGCATTGAGCCTGGCGCCACGCCGGGCAACCCTTGAGCGCGCTTATACCCATCCTGACGCACAAGAGGATGTGCCACTCGCTCCCACGATGCCCACAAGCCTATTCGCGATGCCGCACATTTACGCTTGAGCTTGAGCTTGTCTACGCGCACCCGGAGATTGCAGACAATGACCGATAACGGCACAGAACTTACAACCCGGCAGCAACGCACAATTGCCGCGCTATTGACTGCCAAGAATGTCAGAGAAGCCGCTAGAGCGTCCAAAACGCCAGAGCGCACAATCTATACCTGGTTTAATGAACCAGATTTCCGAACGGCACTATACGAGGCCGAAGGGCATTTGATTGACGCGGCAACCCGCAGACTGTTGCACCACCAGGACGTGGCGCTGACGGTGATCCTGACCATCATGGCAGACCGTGATAACCCGGCAAGCGTGCGCTTGAAGGCGGCACAATCGGTGCTGGATCAACTGCTCAAGCTGCGCGAACTACGAAACGTTGAGCAACGGTTAACCGCATTGGAGGCGATCTATGCAAAGCAACCTAAATAATCGACTGCAACGGCTGGAAACTGCCACACCGCAAGCCGCGAGCCCATTGGTCGATCTGGTCATTTATGACCCAAAGACCGGGCAAGCCATCACACCCGTTGAGCCAAAAGCACCTGTGCAAGTTTGGCTACCTGAAAATGGGCGCGATAGAGAAGCCGCCAAGCAAGCCGAAACGTAGAGTGAACGATATTGAGGGGCGACCATGTTGAATTTTCCGAAGCGGTAAAAAGGGCCATTGCAACCATGAGATTGACCGTTAGCATGGCAGATGGGCGATGGGGCGCTCTTTTTTTACCTGGCGATGGGCGTGATAACAGTGCAAAAACCGTGATAATAAATGCCGATAAATAAAACTTATCGGTATGTATGCTTATTATCGTATCTATTTACATGATAATACGCATAATGTAAAATGGGTGTATGGAAACCAAACGAATCAAAACACGCAAAGTACGGGCGACGATTGCCCTCACAAAAGAGGCGCAAGATATCATGTTTGACCACGGTTACGTGTCGGCGCGTGGCATGGGCATGTTCCTCAGTCAGCTTGTTGTGGAGCATCATGCCAGGGTCAGCCGCAAGCCCACTAAAGAAGAGATAGCACAGGAATTGCGCCGCTTGGCTTCGTTGCTAGAAGAAGTCAACCAGGTTGCCCCCATGCCAGATAAACCCATGCCACTAGCCAACGTGATAGATGCACCATCTGATATGGTGGGCGTGACTGTTATCAGTGAGGAACCAGGCCCAGCTGGTGAATAGCGCAGGCATTGCACAGACTTGCCGATCTGTTGGCTAACGATACGGAGAGATCAACTCTTAACCTTAGTGGTATAAACTCAAGAGATGCATTACCCTTCAATTGTATATACTCACTTCAAAACATTTCCCACTCACCTAGACAGAGCCACTATATGCCCCCATCTATCACCCCGCAGCAGTTTGTCAACCAGTGGCGTGCTGCCGAGCAAAAGGAACGTTCGACGGCGCAAAGTCATTTTCTAGACCTGTGCGCGCTCGTAGGCCATCCAACCCCCATTGAGGCTGATCCGACCGGGGAGTCGTTTGCTTTTGAAGTTGGAGCCAACAAGACCACAGGCGGCAACGGCTTTGCCGATGTATGGAAGCAGGGCCATTTCGCCTTGGAGTACAAAGGCAAGCATGGCGATATGGACAAGGCTTATCAGCAGTTGCTCCAATACCGCGAGGCATTGCAGAATCCACCGCTGTTAATCGTCAGTGACATCAACCAGATCATCGTCCACACCAACTATACCAACACCGTAAAACGCATTGTCACCCTCACCCTTGATGACCTGCTCAAGCCAGAGGGGATGGCTGCGCTGAAGGCCATCTTCAGCAATCCTGACTTCTTCCGTTCGGAGCAGACGACTGAGCATGTCACGCAGTTGGCGGCGGTGAAGTTCGCACAATTAGCCGAACATCTACGCAAGCAAGGGGATGAGCCAGAACGTATTGCTCACTTCCTGATCCGGCTGCTCTTTTGCCTTTTTGCCGAAGATATTGACCTGCTCCCTCAACGCCTGTTCACCCGACTTGTGCAACAGGGGCGCAGCCATCCTGAACGCTTTGGGGCAAGATTGCGCCCACTCTTTGCAGCAATGGCAACGGGCGGCCCCTTTGGTGTGGATGAGATCCGCCACTTCAATGGGGGGCTATTTGATGACGATTCCGTATTGGAATTGGGCTATGCAGGCTTGACCATCCTGCAAGAAATTGCGGCTTTGGATTGGGCAAGTATTGAGCCATCAATCTTGGGGACGCTCTTTGAGCGAAGCCTTGACCCAAGCAAGCGCTCACAATTGGGCGCGCATTATACGAGCCGCGATGACATTCTATTACTGGTGGAGCCAGTGCTGATGGCTCCCTTGCGGCGCGAGTGGGTGACGATCCATGCTACGTTAGAGGCCGAGGTGGTGAAACGCGATGCGGATATTGCAGGTTGGCAGGAACGCACCGACCGCACCTCCACAGCCAAATCGACGCAGATTCAGACCGTCCGCACTGTTAGTTCTGGCCGAATCAATGCGTTTATTCAACCATTCTTAGAGAAGATTCGCACCATCCGCGTCCTTGACCCAGCCTGTGGTTCCGGCAACTTCCTCTACATGTCCCTGCGCCAGTTGCTTGACCTAGAAAAAGAGGTCATCAACGCAGGCGCTGCATCAGGAATATCCAGTCAGACACCCCAGGTGAACCCTGCGCAGCTTTTTGGTATTGAGGTGAATGACTACGCCCACGAAATCGCCCAAGCTACCGTTTGGATCGGCTGGATTCAGTGGCTACATGAGAATGGCTATGGTTTTCCCAGCCAACCTATCTTGAAGCGACTGAACAACATCATGAACATGGATGCAATCCTGGCCTTTGACGCCGATGGCAAGCCCGTGGAACCGGAATGGCCGGCGGCAGACGTAATTATTGGGAATCCCCCATTTCTAGGAAGTCGAAAAATGCGGTCTGAATTAGGAGAAGTATATATTGATAATATTGTTTCGCTATACAATTCTCGAGTGCCTCCCAAGAGTGATCTAGTCTGTTACTGGTTTGAGAAGGCAAGACAGTTAATTGTCGAAGATAAGGCTAAGCGTAGCGGTCTGTTAGCAACTCAGTCAATCCGTAAAGGACTTAGTCGGACTGTTCTAGATCGTATTAAGGTATCGGGGGATATTTTCATGGCATACAGTGATCGGCCCTGGGTACTTGACGGGGCTTCGGTTCGAGTATCCATGATAGGTTTTGATAATGCTTCAGAACGAGAGCGTATTCTAGATGGTGAAAAGGTTACGACAATTAACTCTGATTTGAGTTCAAGCCTCGATCTAACAGTGGCCCGAAGATTACCTGAAAATCAGAACCTGGCATTTCCAGGTACGAAGAAATACGGGCCATTTGATATTGACTCAACTGTTGCGAGAGAAATGTTGGCAACTACGGGGAATCCGAATGGTCGCCCCAATAGCGATGTAGTTAAACCTTGGGTCAACGGTAGCGACATTGTCGGGACTCGACGGAATATGTGGATTATTGACTTTGGTGTAAATACCTCTTTAGACGAGGCCGCACTGTATGAGAAACCATTTAAGTATGTACTAGATCATGTTAAGCCATCGCGTGCAAATGTTCGGGTGGAGAAGACGCGTGATATCTGGTGGCTGTTTGAACGTACTCGTCCAGAGATGCGAGAGGCATTAGCCAGCCTTGATCGGTACATCGTGACACCAGTGGTAGCAAAGCATCGCATTTTTGTGTTTCTAGGGGTTTGAAGCCCAACGGAACGGAAAGTTGCGCTAAGCATCTTCAGTAGATGTATTTAGAACGACCTGCGCCAGCTTCTTGGGACTGCCGTCACCATTGACATAGTCGTAAAGTGTTGTGGTGGTGATGCCCAGTTCTTTGGCCACGAGTTGAGCCTTCGCGTTGGGATCGGCCATGGCGGCCATGGCCATGCGGATTTTAGATGGCGTCATCTTGCGAGGTCGCCCGCCTTTACGGCCTCTAGCCCGCGCAGCTGCGAGGCCTGCACGGGTTCGCTCGACGATCAATTCCCGCTCAAATTCTGCCAGTGCTGCAAAAATACCGAACACCAGCTTACCTTCCGGTCTTGTTGTGTCGATGGCTGCTCCCTGGCCGGTCAGAACCTTCAAGCCGATGTTCTTTTCACTCAGTTTCTCGATCAGTTCGATGAGGTGACGCAAATTGCGTCCTAGACGGTCGAGCTTCCAGACTACGAGTGTATCGCCCTCACGCAAGGATTTCAGGCAGGCATCTAGGCCTGGACGCCCATCATGCCGGCCGCTCATCTTGTCTTTGTATATCTGGTCTTCATCGATGCCGGCGGCGACCAACGCGTCATGCTGAAGGTCAAGGTTTTGGCTGCCATCGGCTTTGGAGATGCGAGTGTATCCAAGAAGCATAAGAGATTATCCGGTTCGTTTTTTCTCAGGGTACCAGAAAAACAAATTTCCACACCATTTTTCTTGTCTAGTTTTTCGGAATGTGTTTTCTTGTGATATATGATTCAAAATGGGTATGAGATACATACCTTTGCGAGTCACAAGAAAAACGTTCGTTTTCTGGACAACCTGAAACGCCAATGCCGGTTAATTTTCTCACCGAGACCCAGAAAGAGCGCTATGGGCAGTTTGTAGATGAATTGTCGGCGGTCGAGCTGGCGCGGTATTTTCACCTGGACGATAAAGATCGCTCGTTGATCGACAAGCGGCGCGGTGATCATAACCGTCTGGGCTTTGCCCTCCAACTCGGCACCGTCCGCTGTTTGGGGACCTTTCTGTCCAACCCCATCGATATGCCGAGCGGTGCCATCGACATTGTCGCCAACCAGATCAATGTCACGAAACTCGACAGCCTGCCACTCTACATGGAGCGTAAGCAGACCCGACACGCCCACAGGCTTGAAATTCAACGGGAGTATGCCTATTGCGATCTCAACGACCCACCCTGGCGATTTCGTTTAAGCCGGATGCTTTATGCGCGGGCCTGGACGAGCACAGAGCGCCCCAGCCTGTTGTTTGATGTTGCGACAGACTGGCTGATTGCAAACAAGGTTCTGCTTCCAGGCGCAACCACACTTGAACGGCTTGTTTCCCAAATTCGCGAACGCTCGTCACTACGGCTTTGGCGCGAACTGGCATGCCTTCCTGATAGGGTGCAGAAAATCGTGCTGCATGAGCTTTTGAGCATCGAGAACGACAGCCGGATTTCAGCGTTGGAGCAGTTCCGTCAGGGGCCCGTTCATGTGAGCGGTCCGTCGTTCAGCAAGGCACTCGACCGCTATCAAGAACTCCACAATCTTGGCATTCACACCCTCGACATCTCAGGCATTCCGCCCGTGCGCTTGAAAAATCTAGCGCGCCACACTGCTCAGATCTCTGCCTATAAGATTGCACGGATGCCCGAAGACCGACGGTTAGCGAGCCTGGTTGCCTTCGCTCACGCCTTCGAGACCATTGCCCTTGATGATGCACTCGATGTGCTTGATTTGCTGATTACGGACATCGCTGGTGAGGCGAAAAAACTCGGCAAGAAAAATCGCCTGCGCACATTGAAAGACCTCGATCACGCCGCCATTGCCCTGGCTGAAGCCTGTGCGCTTCTGCTCGATGAAAATCACCCCGTAGACGATCTGCGTGACGAGATATTTGCCCAAGTCCCCAGAACCCAGATCACACGAGCGATTGAGACAATCAACAACCTTGCCCGACCGCCGGAAGATAATTTCCACGATGAAATGGTGGCACAATATGGCCGTCTGCGCCAACCTCTGTCACGCCTGCTTGACGGGATCGACTTCAAGGCTGCACCTGCAGGGACCTCGGTCGTCAAGGCCCTGGACTTTCTGAGAACAGTTGAAGGGACAAAGAAACAAACGCTCAAAGATGCGCCGCTAGGCGTGGTTACCAAAGCTTGGCGGCGTCTGGTTTTCGACAAGGACGGACAGGTCAACCGGCGAGGCTACACGCTTTGTGTGATGGATCAATTGCAGGATGCGTTGCGCCGCCGCGATGTCTATGTCGCCGCGATGTCTATGTCGCCGCCAGTGACCGTTGGGGCGATCCCCGCGCCAAACTTTTGCAAAGCGTGGAATGGGAGGCCAACCGAATTCAGGTCTGCCGTTCCCTCGGTCATCCGACAAACCCGGATGAAGCCTTGGAAGGTCTCACGAAGCAGCTCGATGCTGCCTATCGGCAAACAGCCGAACGCCTGGGCAAGAATGACGCCGTGTGCGTCGAACATCAAAACGGCAAGCCCACACTGACCATCACCAATCTCGACAAGATCGATGAGCCGCAAAGCCTGTTCACCTTGCGTGATCAGGTTACCGCATTACTGCCGTGCATCGATCTGACGGAGCTGCTCCTCGAAATCCACGCACATACCGGCTTCGCCGACGAATTCACCCATGTCAGCGAGTCCAATGCCCGTGTATCGAACCTCTCCATAAGCCTCTGTGCCGTGTTGTTAGCCGAAGCCTGCAATATCGGCCTGGAACCGTTAATCCAGCCGACCGTTCCGGCGCTGACGCGGCACCGTTTGAACTGGGTGCGGCAGCACTATTTCCGCGCGGAAACCCTGGTTACCGCCAATACCAGGCTGGTTGACCATCAGTCGACGATCCCGCTTGCACGAGCCTGGGGCGGTGGCGAAGTCGCATCCGCCGACGGCATGCGATTTGTGACGGCGGTAAGGACGCTCAATTCGGGGCCGAACCGCAAATATTTCGGCTCCGGTCGAGGCATTACCTGGTACAACTTTCTATCGGATCAATATTCCGGCTTCCATGGCATTGTGGTGCCTGGCACCCTACGAGACTCGATCTTCGTCCTTGAAGGGCTGCTTGAGCAGCAAACCGGTCTCTCCCCAAGGGAAATCATGACGGATACAGCTGGGACCAGCGACATGATTTTCGGCTTGTTCTGGCTGCTCGGCTATCAGTTCTCGCCTCGTCTGGCAGATGCTGGCGAAGCTCGGTTCTGGCGGGTCGACAAGGACGCTGATTATGGCGCACTCAATGAACTGGCGCGCAGTTGTGTGACCCCCAAAAAGATTACCCAACATTGGGATGACATGCTTCGGATCGCAGGCTCGTTGAAGCTCGGAACTGTGCAGGCATCAGAGCTGATCCGCTCGTTGCTCAGAAGCGAACGTCCCTCCAGCCTGGCGCAAGCCATCATTGAGGTCGGACGAATCAATAAGACGATCTATCTGCTCAACTATGTCGATGACGAGGATTATCGCCGCCGTATTCTGACCCAGCTCAATCGGGGTGAAGGCCGTCATGCGGTCGCCCGCACCATCTGCCACGGCAAGCGCGGTGAAATCCGTAAACGCTACCGTGAGGGCCAGGAAGATCAACTCGGCGCACTTGGTCTCGTAACCAATGCCGTCGTGCTTTGGAACACGATCTATATGGATGCCGCACTCAGCCGCTCGCGCCAGCAAGGCATCGAAATCAAAGACGCCGATGTTGCCCGGCTCTCACCCCTTTTGCACAAGCACATTAACATGCTTGGCCATTATTCTTTCACCCTCGCTGAATTCATACGGGCTGGCGTATTGCGACCCCTAAACGCATCGGAACTCGAACATGAACGCGCTTAGCGCAACTTTTCGTTCCGTTGGGCTTCAAACCCC
>MWWI01000260.1_pt1 | contig 11406 bp, 15 predicted proteins | sample 1047321 | NCBI WGS metagenome assembly MWWI01 (sample SAMN06349966, study PRJNA376086) | soil metagenome | isolation source: FI-1 sample Antarctic (ecotone) soil | place: Antarctica | reverse complement strand
CCCCTGGCAGCGCTATGACTTGTTACGGGCCGAGGTAATCAAAAGTGATCATCCGGCGGACTGGAGCACCTTATCAAAACCTCGCTTGGTCTTTTGCTAAAAGGAGCCATCGTTCAAGAGCTGAAGCACGTCGCTGTCGCGTAACGCAGGATTGTTCTGAGCATAGTCGAGAGCACGTTTTTCGCTGTTGTCTTGCTCTGTTACATCCGCGCCAGCCTCTAACAGCAGCCGTATTATCTCCGGGTTGTCGTTTCTTATAGCTGCGATTATCAGAGCCGTTTGTCCGTCCGCATTGCGTGCGTTGGGGTCCGCACCGGCCTCCAGCAGCAACTGCGTTTTCCCTGGGCTCTTGTTCAGGCCTGCGATCATCAGCGCCGTATATCCACCCGCGTCTCGTGCTTCAAGGTTTGCGCCAACCTCCAGCAGGAACCGTATCATCTCCGGGTACCCAATAAACGAAGCAGCGTGCATCAGCGCCGTATATCCATCCGCGTCGCGTGCTTCAAGGTCCGCCCCAGCCTCCAGTAGAAAGCGCGGTGCGTCCAAGTCCGGACCCCAGTTAAACGCTGCGAGCATCAGCGCCGTCCGCCCATCCGCGTCGCGTGCTTCAGGATCCGCCCCAGCTTCTAGCAGCAGCCGTGTTATCTCCAAGTTCTTTAACCAACCTGCGATTATCAGCGCTGTCCGTCCGTCCCGGTCGCGTGCCTCAAGATCCGCCCCAGCCTCCAGCAGCAGCTGTATTATCTCTGGATTGTCGCTCTGTACTGCGATCATCAGCGCCGTCTGTCCGTCCGCATTGCGTGCTTCGAGATCCGCACCCGTATCTAAAACAGCACGAACCTCTTCAGGCGAGTCATTGGTAACCACATCGTGCAGGCTTGACTGCCCCACCCCCAGTGCCGCATAAGAAAGCACCAGAATTGCTATGGCGAGTTGCTGGAACTGCATACCGGTAGCCTCCCTTTGTACTAGTGGGTCATTCGGCACGGTCATCGCCATTGAACCCCACTTTGATGAGAGCCGAACTTCTCGAGCCGAACGTACATCCTCCTCAGAATCTACAAAATCGATAAGGCCGTATTCGAGGCGAATGACCCACTAGTACTCACCGTTCAATCTGTTAGAGCACTAAGGAGCAGAAACTATTTTACGATTATTCCTCTCAAGCGTGAAGCGTTGAGCACCGGGGAGCAAGGGGTCGGGGTCGCGGATTTTGAAGGATGTGGAAAGGTATCACAACCGCTCAATGACGATCATAAGGATGCGCTTGATCACCTCGTCCAAATCCAGCTTGCCGAGCCCCTCCAGGTCACCTGCACCCACGATGAGGCCATACCCCTTCGCACGTGCGTAAACTCGCGGACCGCTGGGGAAGTCGCTCTGGATGAGGGCGTCATCACCAAGTTCGGAGAGTGCCTCAGCACCATGGCTCTGGGCCCGGTTCCATACAAAGTCGAACGTCTCGAGCGCTTCGCCACTGTATACAGAAAGGCCAAGCACAAAGTTTTCGGGCAATTCATACCCGCACTGGGTATGCCCCGCAAGGATGTCGTTCTCATCACCGCGAACCCCGCTCCGGTATTCTGTACCGCTCAGCCCAATGATCTGGTCGATCTCCTGCTCGCTGATGAGCTCGGTACAGTCGTAGCCTTGCACACTGGCCGCAGATGTAGCCTGTGGGTTGGCTGCACTTCCGCTATAGCTGATGACAAAGAGGGTGGTAAGCAGGCTAGTAGTAAAGATGGTCCATTTTCTCATGTTTCTCCTCCGATGAGCCGCACAGTGCATGAGGTTTCCATTTCACCATAGAGTTTTTCAGGCGGCGTGTGGTCCTTGAGTTGCCTCCGCGTGCCTGTCCCGCGCTTACACCCTGGCTATGGAGTTCGTAAAAGATGTGCGTCAACGCACATCTTTCTTGCGTCTCAACATGCGGGCGTGAGTTTGTACAATTGTACAAATTGACTTCTACTCGCAGACCTACCGGGCGTTCCAAAAGTCCACGCGCGTGGACTTTTGGAACGCCCAACTCGAGCCGCCCAAGACCCTCACAAGGATATGAAAAAGCCCGGCGCGGTGGCCGGGCCTAAGTGGCTTAGGGAGCGCTCAGGTGCGCTCACCAGGTGGCGTGAACGACTCCACGAACACGTCGGCAGCGTCACGCACCACGTTGTTGAGGTCGCGGGTGCTCAGGCCGCTCTGCTCCCAGTGCTCCCACCAGGGCAATATCACGTGATCGAAGTAGCCCACCAGGTGGTCGCTGGCGGCCCCGAGAAGCAGGTGCTTGGTGATGCACTTGGGACAGTGGAAGTGCACTGGGGGGCTCGTGTCATCGCCGGACGTCATGATGAGCCCGTCACTCGCGCCGCAACCGTCGCACTTCCCATGCACCCGGGGGTCGGTCTTGTTGGTGTCCATCAGTACACCTTCCTTTCCGGCAGCTTTGCCGACTTCCAGGTTAGGGCGGCGCGGAGTGTGGCGACGTCCTGTCCCACAGGAAGCGCCTCGAGCCCCAGCAGGCCCGCTACGTCGCGCTGGGCGGTTCCGGTAGCCTCGAGCTTGTCCAGGGCCTCTATCGCCTCCTGGCGCTCGTCCAGGCTGAGGTGGCACTCACTCATGGCTGCGCACGCCCGTGGCGCTCGCCGTAGCTGAATTGGCCACGCCCGAAGAAGTAGACCCACACCTGCGCTTCGGGCAGCACGTCGGCCAGCGCGGCGCTCAGCTCGTCGGCAAAGCGCGCGTAGGTGTCGGCGTCCAGGTACTCCAGGGAGAGGCCCATTTGCGGCGTGTTGATGACGTTGGGCTGGTGCGGCAGGTGGGCGACCTGCAAGATGCAAACGCCCAGGCGCTCCGCGACGGCGACGGCGCAACCGTAGACCGCGCTGAGGTCCTGGTGCGACACGGGCCAAACCGAGTAGTAGGAACGCTCTGGCTGCTCACTCATGCTGCGGCCTCAAAAACACACGCGCGTGTGTTTTCTGCCAGGCCAAACGAATCGCCAACGGTTGGCGATTCGTTTTCATCCCCCAGCACGTCCCGCCGCCCCTTGCAGCGCGGGCAGGGCCGGATGGTCTTGCAGGCGTCAGGGAAGAACTGGAGCGCGTAGGGCGTCGCCCAGGCGCTCGGCTTGTCGCCCTCGACCCAGCCCTCACCCTCACAGCGGGGGCACGTCTCCCAGGCCAGGCCCGGCTCATCCTCGAGCAGGTGGTCGGGGGCTTGGCTCATGCTGGCGACGTCGAACAGGTCAGCCAGGACGAAGCTATGGGGGACCATTAGTAGCCCCCCAGGATGGCGAGTGCTTCCTCATCGCTGACGACCAGCGGAGCGGGCGCGGGCTGGCGGCGGGTGCGGTTCAGTTCGTCTATCACCAGGCGGCGCTCAGCAACGTTCATGAGGAGCGCGCTCTCTTTGCCCGTGACCTCATACATCAGTGCGCGCCGGGCGAACTCGCTCATGCCGAGGCGGCGGGCCGTGTTGTGGATCTCGGCCAGCTCGCGGTTACGTTCGGGCGTGGTGGGGACTATACTCATGGTGGATCTCCGATCTACAGGGCGGTTACGTTTGGCGACTGCGCCGCTCTGTACCCTCATGTTAACCTATCGTGTTACCATATGTCAACAATCAAGTATCTTTGTTTCTCGCTTGTGTTAACATAGTCACATGGTACACTTCAAGCCAATGACAGAGGACATACGCAAGGCGGTAAAGATCGAACTCGTGAAGCAGAGCCGCAGCCAGGCCGAGGTGGCGCAGCGCATCGGCGTGACCCGCCAGCACCTAAGCCGCATGCTGAGCGATCACGCCCAGAGCGGTGGCCTTCCTGAGGCCTGGGAGAAATTGCTCGGCGAGCTTGGGCTCGAGGTGGTCGTGCAGCCCAAGCGAAAGGACTAAGCTGTGGCACCCGTGAAGCGGTCCAAGCTACTTCCTAAGGAGGAAGCACTTAGATGGGGCATCAGCCCAGATGAGGAGCTTGAGATCGACAAGGCGGTTTTTGCCCGCACAGTCGAACTTATGCCCCAAAAGATGGGGCTCTCATTTGACGAGCTGATTGAGCAGGAGATAAGAGGGGGGCAACAAGACCAAGAACCAGCAGATAAACCAGGAATATCCTTCGAGGAGCTTGCAGCAAAGGTAGAACCCTTTATGCAGCCAGAAGTGAAGAACATGCCTGTGTTTTATTGGCTTTTCAGTTCGCTATTTTTTAATGGTTGGGCAGAGCAAGCCCTAAAGGATGAACCCGATATAGCAAAGGACGTTAGAAAGTTCACCACTATCTATTCACGTGAACTTTCAAAGGAGTTTAGGAATAGAGAATTGACTCCGAACTACTTCGCCATTCTTCCCTACTTCTTTGTTCCGAAGGATCAGCGCCCCAGGCTGCTTAGGCTTCCAGAAGAAAAGAAGGCTAATACTCTTACACTGCCTACTGCTCAGCTCACAACACACATATATGGACACGTTGCCAGCAAAGCAGAAATGACGACCAAAGATATAAAAATCTGGCAGGGTAAGCGCGTCTTAAACCTCCGTGCCAAGTCTTATATCGACACGAGCGCTTCTCTCGCCAAACCGCCCGCTGAAGTACTCGAGCGGATGCACAAGAGCCTCCTGCAAATCAAGCAGTACGGGGCAGCACTACTCAAGACTCAACTCGACTTGATGAGCGAGGCGTACAACGCAGGTGGTGAGCTGCCGACCTTCCACTACAACTTTGCTGACGCGCTCGAGCGCCAGGGATATAAACGGCAGAGTCACGGCGCCTATGACCCACCCACTATGGACGGCCTACGACGGCGCGTGGTAGCACTCGCGCACCAAAGCATCGAGGTGCTGGAGCTCTCGAGCAAAAAGAACAACAATCGATATATTGAAGCTACTCCTTACTGGGTTATCGAAACAACTCGGCGGTTGACCGCAGGCGAGGAATATAACCACAGCACCCTTCTATTAGAAGACCCTACCGCGCCAATTTTCACCGGCTTCACCTTGCGACCTGGACTATGGTGGCCCATGATCGACATGGGCCGTTACCGGCTCGAGATACCCGCCTCAATCCTTGAGCTACCTACGGACGGCAACGGGAATGAGGTCGAGCGCCTGGCGCTCCAACTCACCCCGGCGCTGGCGAACTGGGAGCGCTCGAGCCAGAACCTCCACGCCGGTAAGGACAGGCCCTACAGCATCGGCGCGCTCTTAGAAGCTGCGGGCTACACAACCCGCAACGAATTCCTCAAAGCACATGGCGAAGCCGCCAAGCGCATCCGCGAATACCTCGCCTCGACGGATGGCACGAGCGGTGCTATTCCCCTACTTAACAAACTTGGTGCCTTCAACATAGACATAAAGGACGAGGCTGAGTTCTACGCAAGCGGGCGGGGCTGGCGTGAAAAGTTCTGGAACGCTCAAATTAGGCTGAGTGTGCGCGATCTGAGGCTGCCCAAGAAGGTAAGGCGGTGACCATACCTAAGGGCCACTGTGTAGTTTACCTAAGGGCCACTGTGCAGTTAGACCCCCCTCACCTAAGGGCCACTGTGCAGTTTGTTTTTTACGAATACCGTTTAGGACGGAGCTAATGGCCCGTCCTTTTCCTGTAAGTATCCCTAAGGATACTTAACGCGCTCGCGGCCCTTGGAGGCCGCAGCGCAAAAACTACAATAAATCAGGCCCCTTCCTGGCTCCTACACCTAAAGAAGGGACCTAGCCTCAGGAGGCAAGAGCCATGATAGACGACCCGACCACATCCGACCTCGAGGCCAGCCCGTGAGCTGGTTCGATAATCACTACGCGCCAGCTTATGAGCAGGAGGACCTTCGTCTCGTCCTGCAACGGCTAGGCGTGGTCATCACGGGCGACAAGGCGCTCGCCACCTGGCGCGGCGAGAAGACACCCAGCGTTCATGTCTACGCCGACCACTGGCACGACTACGGCGGTGACCAGCGCGGCGACCTCCTCGACTGGCTCGAGGTGGCCGAGGGCATGGGCAAGGACGAGGCTAGGGCCGAAGCCGCTCGCATCCTTGGCATCCCGGCACCGGGTGCATCCACCACTGGGCGCATCGTTTCACGCGGTGCAACGATGCCACCCCTGCCCGACTTCGACCCAGAAGCTCACAAAAAGCCGAAAGCTGAGACCGAAAGCAAGAACTGGATCGAGGATCTCACGGCGCAGGCGCACGCCGCCCTGAAGCACAGCGAGTCCGAGGCGGCCAAGCGGGCGCGGGCCTATCTGGAGAGCCGTGGTTTGTCAACCGTGGTTGACATTTTCAGGCTCGGCGTTGTGGACGAGAGCGTGAAGGTGCAGCAGGCTGGGCAGTATATCGACGGCCTGCGAGGGCGTCTGCTCGTCCCGACTTTGCAGGGCGGCGTGGCCAGCTTCTATAACGCTCGCGACCTGACGGACAAAGACCCTATCAAATACAAAAAGCCCAAGGGCATCACCACGCCCGCCCCCTTCAATGCCGACGCGCTCGAGGAAGCCCGCGCCCTGGGCTTCCTGGTGCTCACTGAGGGCGAGCTCGACGCGGCCAGCATCCAGGTGGCCAAAGGGCAAAACTACCCCGTCCTGGGCCTCTCGGGTGGCCTCTTGCCTGAAGGCTGGGCCGAGCGCATCAAGGAGACCGGTGCACGGGCGTATGTCCTCTTCGACAATGACGACAGCGGGCGCGAGAAGGCTGAGCGCCTGCAGGCGACGCTGGCCGGGCAGGGCATCAAAACCTTTGTCGCGCGCTACCCTGCACCACACAAGGACGCCAACGAGGCGCTCGTCACGCTAGACGCCCAGGGGTTAGCGGTCGCCCTAGATCGCGCCCTCGAAGAGTCCGAGGCCGCCGCGACGAGCGACCTGCTTTACATCCGCGATACCTGGCTCGCCGAACTGGACGCCCGCGCCAACCGACCGCACAGCGCCTACACGACCGGGCTCGAGCTGGTCGACGAGCTGCTGGGCGGTGGCTACATCGAAGGCCTCCATCTGCTCGGCGCGATCACCGGCGGCGGTAAGACGTCCTATGCGCTCCACATCGCCATGCATAATGCCCTGGCGGGCCGCAGCGTCATCTTCGGGAGTTATGAGCAGTCCCGGCTCGAGTTGTGGGCGCGCATCGCCAGCAGCATCACCGGCGTGCCCTATGGGGCGATAAAGCGCGGCACCTATGACCGGCACGGTCACAAGGTGCTCACCTCAGGCGAGCTCAGAGCCAGCGAGGGCTGGGAGCGGCTCGAGCAGGTGGCGCGTCATCTCAAGGTGGTCGAGGGCGGCGACGCCTTCAGCCGTACCGAGGGCAGCTATACGGTTGAAGTGCTCACCCGCTCGGCTGAGGCCATTGCCGAGGAACGCGGCGCGCCACCGCTGGTCATCGTGGACTATCTCCAGCGCGTGCCCATCCCGACCAAAGAGAAAGCAACCGTGCGCGAGCGACTCGACTACGTCGCTGGCCAGCTCCAGCAGAACGTGGCGCGCGGTGTGGGCTGCCCCGTCCTGGCCATCTCCAGCATCAACCGCATCAACTACCAAGCGCTGCCCAAGGAAGCGCTGGAAAGCCGCCTGACGGCCTTCAAGGAGTCCGGCGGCCTCGAGTACACCGCATACACCGCCGCGCTGCTGTACAAGCTGCCACCGGAGAAGCACGGCACGAACTTCAGCCCCAGCCTGATGAGCAAGTTCGAGCCTATGGTCGTGGACTTCGTCAAGAACCGCGAGGGCACCACGGACCGCTACGCATTGAAGTGGAACAAGGTCAAGGGAACATGGTTCGACGCTCAGAAGTACGGCTCGGATAGGGACCTGCTGTGAAGCCCTGGGAGTACCGCGAGGAGCTGCACGGCAAAAGCCACCGAGTCTTTGCCGAGTCTTTGCCGAACCCTGTTACCCCCCCGGGGGGGCTTGCCGAAGCGGTGCCCGATAATTCACCTTATCGGTCATCCGTTTCACCGGTGAAACTCCAGCGGGTCCAATTCCAACGCGGCCGTAAGCTGCCACCCGGCACGGCATATGTTGGCAGGGCCCGCAACGGTTGCGGTACCTGGGGCAACCCCTATAAGGCTAAGGACGGACACGCAGCCGCCGAAGCAGTCACGCTCTTTGAGGCTTACGCTCTGGAGCGCCTACAGAAAGAACCTGAATGGCTTGAGCCGCTCAGAGGCAAGCATCTAGCCTGTTGGTGCGCCCCGGGCGAGCCCTGCCACGCCGACGTGCTGCTGAGGCTGGCAATCTTGGAGGTGGCAGACATGCCGTTGCTGAGCAGATTCGCTCACCTTCCTAACCGGATGACACTCCCTTATGTGGAGCAGGGAAGCTCCTCGGGGATTCCCGTTCTGCTGCTTCATGGCTTTGCTGGCTCCTGGCGTTCCTTCAGTCTCTTGCTACCTCATCTGCCTGAGTCCATTCATGCCTTCGCTATCAGCCAGCGAGGCCATAGGAATGCGGGTGCACCTCAGAGCGGCTACCGCCTTGACGACTTCGCTAGGGACGTGGCGGCATTTATGGACGAACTACACCTCAAAGCAGCCGTCATCGTAGGGCATTCGATGGGGAGTTCTATCGCCCAGCGCTTCGCGCTCGAATATCCAGATAAGCTCCTAGGATTAGTGCTCGTAGGAAGCAGTTTGGCATCTCGGGGAAACCCACATTTGCAGGCGTTCTGGGAATCGCGCCTAGCCGAGCTTACAGACCCAATTGATCCGGCTTTCATACAGGAGTTTCTTGACACTTCACTCCCCCAAGCACTCCCCTCAGCATTCATACAAGCGGCGCGTCGAGATGCTCAATCGGTTCCCGCCCGGGTGTGGAAGGAAGCATTCAGAAGTCGCTTGGAAGAAGACCTATCAGCCAACCTTCACACGATCGAGACTCCAACGCTCCTCATCTGGGGTGATCAGGATGCACGAAGCTCCCAAAGCGATCAGGAGGCTCTTATCGCCATGCTCCCGAACTCATCACTCGTGGTCTACCTAGGTGCTGGGCATGATCCGACCATTGAGGAACCAGCTCGCTTCGCCGCTGACCTGTTGTCTTTCATCAATGAGTTGGGTAGCTGACCCTCTCTATCTCACCAGTTGCTTATGACCCGGGGGGGGATACCCCGGCCCTATGCCATGAGGCACGGCAAAGCGGGCACCCTGGAGCGCGGTAAACGGGCCTAAAGCGGCGAGCAACGGACGCCTACGGCCTACACTGGAGGGAGGCGAGCATGAACCGGACAAGACGCGGCAAGCCCGGCACCGTCAAACAACTGACCGCGGTGCTGTGGCAAGCCATCGGCAAGCTCGAGCACCACCTGGCCGACGTGGCCGACGCCGAGACAGTGGACACGGCCGAGCTGTGCCGCCTGACACACGCCATGTCACAAGCCGCCGGCGTGTACCTGAAGGCGCTGGAGGTGGGCGACTTCGAGAGCCGCCTGGAGGCGCTGGAGGCCGCACAAGCCGCCGAGCAGGGTAAGCCGCTGGGCTGGGCCGCGTGAGGACGCCTAGAGCCCCCTGGCGCCGTCTGGCGGCCTTGGAGCGGGCGAAGGCGAAGCCCGGGCAGATCATCATCTTCCTGCATGAGCTGGGCGGCGACAGCGTGACGGCCTGTGTGGACGGCGAGCGGTTCGAGCGTTACATAAGCGAGCTGTGTGCAAGCGTGGGCCTAGACGTTGACGCCTGGGACGCCTGGAGCATGGCGAGGGAGCAAGGTACGCCCCAAGACCTGGAGGCGAAGCCCACGCCCTATCACCTGACGCTGGGACGCTTGCCCATGCCCCCCTGTGACCCATCGGCGGCGCTGGCACAAGCTGAGGGAAGAGTGATGAAGTTAAAGCGTTTTCGAGGTCTTCTCTCTGGGAGGTTCTAGCTCAAACCCTAAGAGCTGCGCCACCAAATCCCGCCTTGTATCTTCGTCCACTGCGTGCGGCTTAGCCGAGAGTTCCACGTCCAACTTCTCCCGGAACATGCCCAAGTCCTTGCCCAGAAGCTCGAACGCCCGGTTGCTCGCACTCAGATCGCCTGTCTCGTAGCCCTTCGCAGCGTTCGCCATAAGCCCTAGGAGGACATAGCTCCTGTCCAACACAGCGAGCTTAGCGGCTTCCTGTTGCAAGTAGCTGATGCGGGCCTGGACCTTAACATTGCTTAACAGCCGAGAGGCGGCAGCCTGGGCAGACTCAGCGCTCAAGCACCGATACCCGGCCTCTAGATAAGCCTGTCCCTGACTCATTTTTCCTTCGGCCATGACCTGAGCGAAACGCTCATGCTGGGCGTCTTCCAGGGCCGCGCTCTGAACTACTAGTTCCATACCACTACTATACCATTTAGCCTGCTTGCTATCGAAGTCGGCAATGGGAACACTCAAAGCGGCAAAAAATTATAGGTAGGTGGAATGGAGACCTCCCCACCCCAGCCCCGTTTTAACTCCCCCTCCCCTGCAAGACATGGGGGTTGTGGAAGCAGTTATGGGACTAGGCTTAGACTAGGGCGGCTCGAGCCCTGACCTCACCCCCGATGCGGGCTCGGGCCTTATTTCACAACAGCGGAGTCGTGAAAAATAGCGCGCACGATGGGATAAAAACGGCCCAATCGGTGAAAAGTAGCCTTTTCACTTCTTGCAACCGGTCGGGTGAGCGGTCAGGGTAACCGCTCACCGGTTAGACCGGTGACCCCCCCAACCGCTCGGGTGACCGCTCGGCGGGCAGACCGGTGACCCGGTGACCGGTCAGGCTGACCGGTGGTAGGCTCACGTCAAGCTGGAAGACGCGACCGTCCTCACACCGCAACAGGCAGCCGAGATGCTGGGCGTCTCGGACGCCACCTTGCGCCGCTATGCCCGCGCCTATGAGCGCGTGTTCGATGACCTGCGCCCGCATGGTGAAGGGCCGCGCCTGTTTGCCGGTCAGGTGCTCGACCGCCTGAGCGCCGCGAAGGCCATGCAGGAAGCAGGCAAGGCCACAAGCATCGAGCAGGCGCTGCTCATGCTGCGAGACGGCGTAGAAGCGCCTGTACCGGTGCGGGTGACAAGCGAGGCCCTGGACGTCTCGGAAGAGGCTCGAGCCGCCTTAATGGCCGTTCTACGCGACGAGTTGCGTGCGATCGTGCGCGACGCGGCTCGAGCCGCGTCAGAGGAGGCGCACCAGGCGCAGGCCGACGAGCTGCGCGCCTTCCTCCGCGAGGAGCTGCAAGCCGCGTTGCAACCCGAAGCAAACCGGGAACTCGAGGAGCTGCGCAAGATGAACGCTCACCTCTTGGCCGAGCTGGAGCGTCGCAGGCTCGAGGCCGAGCAGCCCAAGCGTCGCCCCTGGTGGCGCTGGTGGTGGCGCTGAAGCCTGGCGACTTGATCACCTGAATAAGCCAAGATGTGCCTACCACTTGTCGAAGTTGGCCTTGTTCCTGCCATACTCCCGGCTGTAGGCACCCCTGATGAGGCGGATTTGGTACATGT
>MWWI01000259.1_pt1 | contig 11459 bp, 13 predicted proteins | sample 1047321 | NCBI WGS metagenome assembly MWWI01 (sample SAMN06349966, study PRJNA376086) | soil metagenome | isolation source: FI-1 sample Antarctic (ecotone) soil | place: Antarctica | reverse complement strand
AAATGAGGAGTGTTATAAGAAGTAAGGCGCTAGACATTGTAATGACGATAAGAATGAGTAGGGCCGGACCCAGGAGCACTAAAGCTATCATCAAGGCCCCCACAATATAAGCAGGCGCTTCAAGGTGTGCTGTCCGGGCTCGATCGTCACAGTTGGCGGGATAATTTAAGTCAATAAAGTGTGCGGATTTCAGCGTAAGTAGCTGAAATCTGGAAGGTGACCCCTGTTCTCGAAGGAGAACAATCATGGTAAAAGGGGTTCCATATGAATCAAGAAAATCCAAACAAGAGAAAACGCAGGCGCAGGTCGGCGGAAAAGATGGCGGAGCTAGTGCTGGAAGCCGAGCGTCTAGGTCAGTCTGTGGTTTGCAAACGCGAGGGCATAGCCCCTGCGCAGTTGTCGCGCTGGAAGCAAAAATTTATTCAGAGCGGAATTGCGGGGTTGAAGGAAATCAAGAGGGGTCCGAAGCTAGCGGAGGATCCCGCGTTGACCGACCTAAAGGTGGAGACGGAACGTCTGTCCCAGGCGTTGTTGGAGACCTCAATCGAGCTTCAGGCGATGAAAAAAAAGAATCGCTTGGGCTAGAGGGGCCACTGTATGGCCGCCACTTGAGCAAGGCTCATCGTGAGGCCCTGATCGAGTTCATTGATGGGGCGAGGGCCTCGAAGTCATTGGTGTCGATTTGTGCGGCCCTGGGGCTGCATCCGCGGTCGTACTACCGATGGAAATCTGGCGCGATGGCAAGTCACCATGGTGGTGGCGGTGGAAGAAATAAAATCACGCCACTTGAGGAAAAAAGAGTTGTGGCATTAGCGAAGAAATATCCGGACTGGCACTGTCGTAGAATTGCGTATCACTTGGAGAAAACGGCAAAGGTTTTCATTGGGAAAACCAGGGTTGCAGAGATTATGAAGTCCCACGGATTAAACCACGAGTTTGAGCGAAAGCTTGCAAGCCCTCAAATTGTGCCAGCGAACATGTTGCTACACGAGCCTTGGGCTAAGAACTACCTCTGGGGCATGGATTGGATCTGGGTCAACGTGAACGACAAGTTCATGTTTTTACTGGTGCTGCTAGACTGGTACTCACGCAAGATCTTGTCGTGGGGGCTTTATCACCAGATCACACAGCTCGAAGTCGTCAGCGTTGTCACCGATGCCGTCGCAATCGAACAAATTGATTTGCTGCCCGCAGATGCGCTTCGACCCATCGTCGTTGCAGATCACGGAAGTGCAAACTGCGCAAAGTACACCAAGACCAACATTGAGATCCAGGGGTTAAAGCTGTGGCTCAGTGGCATCGGCAGACCCACGGGCAATGCCAGAACGGAGCGAGTCATCGGAACGTTGAAGCGGGAGGAAATAAACTTGCAGGAGCAATATGCAAACCAGATCGAGGGAAAGAATCGAATCGGCAAGGCCATATGGGATTACAATTATAACAGACCTAATCAGGGAAATGGAGGATTTGCACCCAACTCAGTTCATCACATGGGAAGAGGGAAACTAACAAAGAGTCGAGAAAGAGCTAGACAGAAAGCAAGAGAGTTGAGAATAAAACATTGGGAACAGGAGCCGTCACTTTCGACGCAACTTTTGTTGACTTAAACTTCAGGCCACTTTGTGCGGGGGGTGCTCGGACAGGACAAAGGTCTCTATCTTCCTTCATGAATGGACCTCACCTTTTAAAAGTTTGCGGTTAAGCTCCTCAAAGGTCATAACTTCGACAAATGGAAAATACGGCATAGCAAGCGAAAAGATCTGCCTAAACACCAAATCAAATTCACATATGAAAAGGATTTTTTTTGGCCTTATTTCACTGTCAGCACCGTTTCGAATAAGATCCATAAGGCGTGAAAGCTTAGTTTCGTACCGGCCCTTGTCTTTTCTGGCGCGCTCATACTCAAGAGCTACCCAGTTACTATCTGTATCTAAATATAGAGCATCAGGAATCCCCTGGTCGTCTACGAAATTTGGCAGATTAAGCGTTGAGCGAATAAAGCGCTCTGGTATCCAATCTAGAGCTACACCTGTTTGAGTTAAAAGAACTCTCAAGTCCATGAGCTTTAAAGTGTGCGCAATTTCAAATGCTTTTGGTCGATAGGCTTTAGTATTAATGCTGATATTGGGGTCATGTTCAGCGAGGAGACCAACACCTTTCCGGCTAATACAGTAGACTTTTTGCCTCCCATAGGGCTCTGTAGTTTTCAGAATGAGACCATGACTGGCCAGTATATTAAGCCTCCGCTTTACATAGATATCACTTACTCGCATCAGCCCATCAGCTCGATTTTGAAATAGAGTTTGAAGAAGATGCTGCCTATTTACGGCCTTTTGCTGCAGGATTAATTTTAAGACCTTTAGGTCTCTGGGCATGATCTTCAGTGTATTCTGAGTTTTAAGCGTCTGCCAGGTATTCAATTTTTCTCCTAACGGGTATCACTTGGAAAAGGACTTTCAAGCATCAAGAGTAATGTTCAATTTTTTAATCATAGGGACCATCAGGTCCTTATTCCTCGATATCCGCGCACCTCAAATAGTCCAATTTCACCCAGATATTCGCGTACCAATCTTTCTCTTTTCCTTCTTACTACTGCTCACATTTAATCTTTTGCTATATCACCTTATCTGCTTCTTCTTCCTGGGGGTGAACTCAGCAGCCTCGACCTCCATATCCATCAACTTGTTGGGAGAGGGAGGTCGCGGGTGCGGTTAAAGGAGCACCCAGGAAGAAGAAGCAGCGATTTTCAGGGGTTACCTTTATTTCTCTTCTTCCCAGATAGACCAGTACCGATCTATCAAACGATCTATCTAAGATTCGACTCGATCAGACGATTTTCTTTTAAAAATTCGACTAGTCGGTCTTGGAGTTTGGGATCCTTTAAGCTTTTGCCCACCCAGAAGGTGGGTCCACGTAATTTTTCGTTCCAAAACCTTCAAGGGTCTATTCGATCAGCTAACGTTGACTTGGGGCCTAAAGGCCCCAGCCCTTGACCGCTTTGAAACGAAAAAAAAGTTGGTAGCTAAGACCTTTCAAGGTGAAAGGTCCCCATTTTTTTAGGCCATTCTGGATTTAAAATAGGGCACTAGTTTCCTAAACTGGGGGTCATAACCTTCATTTGTATGAGATCATATGCTTTAGATATGAAAGTAATCAATAACAATAAAAATCAGCGGTCCGAGCGATTAGATTTTTTCCTGATTTTAGCTAAAGATGGGTTTAGTTGTTGAAGTTCAGAGGGTAAAACCTCAACTTCAACATAAGCTTTTCCGGGTATAAAACCATCCAAATTTTTAATCGATGATCTGGGTACGTGAAGTCGAGTTTTAGTATCTTGATTAAGCAGAGTGGCCGTATTTTTATCATAGGAAACCAAAGTACCGGACACCTTGATTTTTGGGTTAGTAATGCCTGCTTGAGTCGAATTACTAGCAATTAATAAGCAAACCAACAGTAGAATTCTCATCAATTACCTCCCCGTCCACTCGGTCCAGGTTGTCCAGGTTTACTCGGTCCAGGTTCACTTAGATCGATTGTCGGTCTTGGAGATCCATAAGGTATATATTGAGTCGAATGAATGAAACTGATTTCGACCTGATTATCACGAGCACATTCCAATGGAGTAAAATGCGTGGGTACGTTACCCAAATAACAGGCAACTCGGATTTCTATGGGCGCCAAAGAGCTTCCTCGAAATGTACAGGATATCGTACGTATATATAGTCTATCATTAGGGGTTTCTGAGCAATTAGTCACTATTTCAAAACCATCCGGAGAACTAGCCCAACCGCAATCTGCATGGTCCGAATTAAGCCACTCCATTATGAGTTTTCTCCCCTCTTCAAACGGGGCACTTGGGCTGCGCTGATCCCTGGCGGGTGAGCAGTAATCCCGGTGATTGGGATCAGGTGAACACACTCTGTTCTGGTCTTTTGTGGGAGCTGAACTAGCTAACTCACCAAAGCTCTGATTTGGGCCAAAACATACAAGCATAAGGCCGGCGAATAAAAAAATATGTTTAATGATCTTAAGTATTCATATTAAAAAAACGAAAATCAATTTACTTTTTTTTCTATACTAAAGACTCGATTCTGCCAGTGAGTGCACTCAGCAAGATGAACTCACAGCCTTCATCTTAGGCCACAGTTGCTCAGAAAAATATTTCTTTAGCATCACCCTTTGGGTTTCACTGCCTGAACTTACGACATTGTTGGGTGGAACAAGCTTATCCATGTCCGAAATGTTAAGGTTTGAATGCCAATCATCAAAAGCTAGCTCTTCTGCTTTTTGAAGCACTGCGACTTTTTCGGCCTTTGAGGTTTCCATCTCTTGAATAAACTTACGCGCTAGGAGCTCCTCTGTGGGCTCAATATCATCAAGGGGTACCATTCCATTAGAAAGCTGCTTTACGAGCGATAGAAAGAATCCTCGTGCGTTTTGGACCCTATTCTGATTCCGCATCATGTACTCTTTGAACCGTGGAATTAATTTTTCCACATCTGGACCTGTTGCGTTGGGGTAAAGATCAAACGCCCGAGTGATCGTGCTCGCTGTGATTTTAAAATCTTGAAGTTCTGAGATGGATTCCTGTGAAACATAATAATTCGTCTGTGTAGTAGTAGTATTATTTAAATAACTACTACTACTAGAGGGGCTTGTTATCTGTTCTGTTATCCGTTGTGTTATCTCTTTGTTATCCGTTTGATATCCGTTTGATATCTCTTTGTTATCCGTTTCTCTTATTCGAAGGTCCTGATAAAGCTGTTTTTCCAGACCAAATTTGATCCATCCACCGCGGCCAGTTTTGCTCTGTGCTCTCCAGGTGAATCCCTTTTTTATTAGTCTATGAATGATCATTTTTGCAGTATTAGAGCTGCTTCCAAGCTGTTGAGAGATAAAGCTTAGGGTCATCTCGGGTGATGTTAATGACCCTGTTCGAAGGCACTCCCTGAAGATTAAAAGCAGAAGGTTTTTTTCATGTCCGACCAGGGTTTCAAAACCGCAGTTTGTTATCTGTTTGTTATCTGTTTGTTGACCAATTGTTATCTGTTTTGTTATCCGTTCTGTTATCTGTTTAGGTTTTTGAGCTGAAAAGCTGCTACCCGTTTGATACCCGTTTGTTATCTCTTTGTTATCCGTTCTGTTATCTGTTTGATACCCGTTTGTTATCTCTTTGTTATCCGTTTTTTGAGTAGGGATATCGGGGTTAGTGTTAGGCTCTCTGCATGTGAGCTTTGGTATCTCGGCCTCTTGTTTAGGAATGGAGTCTCTAGGTACCTGGAGGGGAGAGGTATGGATTTTTCCTCTAGCAGCCAATGGAACGTCAGCTAGCCTGGTCTTCTCATCAATGACCTTTAACTCTTGCTCCGACAAACGAGGGCGATAGAGGATCGCTTCTGCACCGTCACCGGTCAGCTCATCAAGCGTTGATAGCTTCTCTTTTGGCTGTCTGCGCTTTTTGCGCTCAGATGGTCCAGACATTTAAACAGATCCTACAGTGAAGCGTCTTGGGTTGGCTCAGCCGCTGGGTTCCTACGGGTCTTCCTCTTATTATAATTTAACAGGAGCTCCCACATTTGCTCTGAGACCTGTTTGTAGTCCTGAGCCGCATTTGAGTTGGGAAAAGTTTCGCTCAAAAGCTTTCGCTTAATTTGAGCTGTTTTGACCTTTATATCGTTACGAATGGGGTTAAAAACCATTCCTTCTCTGAATAGACCAGCATTCTCGGCGTTATCAAGATCATCAAGGATGGAAATATCAATGTTTCTGCGTCCATCATGAAGGGTAGGGATCACCCCAAGGATTTTTGCTACAGGATTGCCAACGTTTTTAATCCTGGATTCAAGGCTCTCAATAAAGTTTATAGTGTTCTTAACTCCCACAACCGAGAGTAGGTCCGGTCCGCAGGTCATAACCACATAGTCCGAATACATGACGACATTTGAGGAAATAAGGCTTAACGCTGGGGGTGTGTCGATTAGAATTAAGTCGTAACCATCAAGCCCTGCAAACCTCTTCTTCATGAGGAGTTCTGAATCTGGGGTGTTGGCATGAACCTTCTCAAAATCCCGCATAAACCGCCCGCCAGAGAGGATGACGTCAATATTCTCTCGAACCTTACAGGTAAGACTTTGTGGAGTAACGTTATCTAGTAATATGGAGGCTAACCCGCCTTCACTGGACTGAAGCTTAATACCAAAAACAGTTTTAATGTTGGACTGCTCATCAGCATCAACGATTAAAACCTTTTTTCCAGTGTTGGAAAACGCATCTGCAAGCGCGGTGGTTGTAGTAGTTTTGCCAGTTCCACCTTTGTGAATCATTATGGCAATCACGATTGTTTTTTTCATATGCCCCCTCCAAGAAATTTTCATCCACCATCAAATCGAACAGGAGGATGAGTTTCAATAGAAAACTGAAATTTTTTTGTATGCTTAGAGTCATTGGTCGAGCGGTTGACTGCTCCGTGCAAAGAAAAAGTTAACTCAGTTGAGGCACGACTTTAGGCTGGCGCGACGAACTCAAGATCAATCTTCTGAGTCTTCTAGGTGAATTCCGAGCTGCTTCCTTTTCTCAAGGAGCTCGTCCATAATTTGCTCTGGAGACTTACCGGGAACAATCTCTTCGTTTGGGTTTTTCTCATAAAGCGATAATCTTGCAAGGAGGTTTAGGTAATGAGTTTGGCTCATTAAAACCTTTATTGGTTGGCCCTTTTGCATAATCTGAACAACATCAGTGTCTTTTGCCATATTAAGGTAAGTGGCGGTATCTTCAATAAGCTGAGAGGCTAAAACAGTCTCTTTAAACATCGATGGCTCCATTTTAAGGGTGAGGAGTGATTGCTATTATCGTGATGTTCTCTTTTTCAGGTCCATAGCACCAAAAGATCCGGTAAGCCCCGGGAGTTTTATTTTGAGCATAAGCCTCAAAGACCTTGTCATTACGGTTGTAGGGGTTAGTAAGTGCGCTGTATTCATGTGTTTGGAGGCCGGAATGGCGAGGATTTTGCTCTAAAAGCCGTAGACTCTTTTCTATCTGCTTAAATAGCCCTTCCTGCTTTGAAGATTTGGCTTTTTTCTTAAGCTTTCTATTCTGATAAGCACTAAAAGCAGCGGCCTCTAGCCGCTTATATGTTTCATCTGCTTCAGACATCCATACAAACTTAAACATCAATCATCGGACTCATTAAGAAGCTCATCTTTCCACGATGCTTTATTCTCAAAGGAAGGCTCTTTAGCAACCTTACCTTCTTCAGCTTGTTTGAGCCCACGAAGAACAGAGTTTAAGGCCTCATTATTCTTAAATAGCCACTGCTCACTAGCAGGGATAACAACAGCTGGCCTAATAAGGATTTCGCCACTTTCGCGTTCCTCAACAAGAACCATCGAACCTGCGAGCTTTTCACCTAAATGGAGCCTGCCTTTGGAATCAATCTTTTTAGCCGTTTCCATACTTCACCTCTGATTCAATTATAGCAGAGGTGGGAACAATTGAAAAGTGGGAAAATCCCACAAAATTTAGCCCGAAGCTATAGCTTATAGACATAAGTGAAAGCCTTAAATACTTGAAATTATTATGTTTCAGTAATCTGAATGAGACAGTCTTCCCTTTAAGTTGATAAAACGTACGAAATATCGTACGCTTTTATATATGAAAATGCCAGTTATTAAAAAAGCTACCGAGGCTAGAAACCAGTTCTATGAAACTTTAAAGGAGGTCGCCTCAGGTGATCCCCAGGTGATCATTCATAAAGGTGGAGATGATGTCATCATGATCTCTAAGAGTCGCTACAATAAAATAGCTGAGGAAAATGAGATTTTAAGAGCTATTGCTCAGGGTAGAGCAGATCTCGAAGCCGGCCGTGTTCACTCACACGACCATGTTCGAAGTGAATTAAGCAAGATGCGGGCGAAGTGGCAAAAACAGAAGTAATTTGGACCGACTCAGCTTTTAAAGCCTTGGAGAATATAGGTAGTTACATTGCTCTAGAAGCTCCAGAGCGAGCTGTTTCCTTCACGGAAAAGCTTTTTAATTCAACATCTAGGTTAAAAGAATTTCCTCTTAGCGGCCAAGTTTGCTTAGAGGTGCCTATTCCGGTCGCCATATAGTTACTGATGGCTATAAGATTATCTATCAACTCAGAGAACCTAATACTATTGAGATCTTAAACGTCATCTCCCTTGGACTTAATTGGCAAACCCGTTGAGGTGAAAATTTTTAAGGGCCAAGGGGCTAATCTAGCCCCCCCGCTCACTCTTCTTTTACTACCTAGCACCAGCGTTAATCAGTAAGCCCGCAGTCTCGCCATAGCCTCTATCGATAGCGAAGCTCAAAGCGGTCCGTCCATCTTGGTTCTTCGCATTAACATCAGCACCAGCTGCAAGTAGTATGGATACAACCTCAGCATGCCCAATCTCAGAGGCCAGCATCAAAGCGGTCCGTCCATACTTGTCTCGCGCATTAACATCAGCACCAGCTGCAAGTAGTATGGATACAACCTGAGCCTTTCCACTCCAAGATGCCGACATCAAAGCGGTCCTTCCATCTTGCCTCTGCGCATTAACATCAGCACCAGCTGCAAGTAGTATGGATATAACCTCAGCACGCCCATACCAAGAGGCCGACATCAAAGCGGTCGATCCATATTGGTTCTGCGCATTAACATCAGCACCAGCTGCAAGTAGTATGGATACAACCTCGCGATAGCCCTTATCGATAGCCATGCCCAAAGCGGTCCGTCCCTTTTGGGTCTGTGCATTAACATCAGCACCAGCTGCAAGTAGTATGGATACAACCTGAGCCTTTCCACTCCAAGATGCCGACATCAAAGCGGTCCTTCCATCTTGCCTCTGCGCATTAACATCAGCACCAGCTGCAAGTAGTATGGATATAACCTCAGCACGCCCATACCAAGAGGCCGACATCAAAGCGGTCGATCCATATTGGTTCTGCGCATTAACATCAGCACCAGCTGCAAGTAGTATGGATACAACCTCGCGATAGCCCTTATCGATAGCCATGCCCAAAGCGGTCCGTCCCTTTTGGGTCTGTGCATTAACATCAGCACCAGCTGCAAGTAGTATGGATACAACCTGAGCCTTTCCACTCCAAGATGCCGACATCAAAGCGGTCCTTCCATCTTGCCTCTGCGCATTAACATCAGCACCAGCTGCAAGTAGTATGGATACAACCTCAGTACGTCCATACCAAGAGGCATAAATCAAAGCGGTCGATCCTTCTTGGGCCTGCGCATTAACACCAGCCCCAGCTGCAAGTAGTATGGATACAACCTCAGCATGCCCATTCTGAGAGGCCGACATCAAAGCGGTCCATCCATATTGGTTCTGCGCATTAACATCAGCACCAGCTGCAAGTAGTATGGATACAACCTCAGCACGCCCATTCCGAGAGGCATAAATCAAAGCGGTCCGTCCATACTGGTCTTGCACATTAACATCAGCACCAGCTGCAAGTAGTATGGATACAACCTCAGCATGCCCAATCTCAGAGGCCAGCATCAAAGCGGTCCGTCCATCTTCATCTTGCGCATTAACAACATCAAATCCTAAATCAATAAGCTTTTGAATACCTTCAACGTTCCCAGCTTTCGCAAATTGGAATAATATTTTCTCGTGATCAGCATTGGCAGTGTGAGAAAAAGTAGTGGAAACCACTAGTGATAGAATGGCTAAAGACTTTAAAAAACGCATTACGAACCCCCAAAAAAAAGTTTATCTTTAATCTGTTTAAGCCGCTAGATACCATAAGCGCGGCATCAAGGGTAAAAGTATTTTTTACCCCAGTAATTAAACCAGGAGCTATGGTCCCAAGTACCGCTTATTTGCTATTAGAACGTTGTGGAGCATAACTGAAGTATTCTAATTGGCAGTGTTTCGGAAATTTTCTTTAAGTCTGCCAGCTCCTGGTGAGCGAGGACCACGCCGATTTTAGAGCTCCTGGCCCGATCTAGGAAATCTATAAAGCTATCTGAGGCAAAGTTTGAGAACTCATCTATGACTACAGAGAAGTGCTGTCTTTGATCAATTTTAAGCCCATCAGCTTCCTCAGACATTGCCTTAAGATCCCCCAACAGCATTCTGCCTAAATTGACTGCTGAAGAAGGGTAGGAGCGTGAACTTAACGAAAAGTAGATGATCTGATTTTTTCTATAGGCGTCAAAAAGGTCTATTGCCTGTGAGTTAGTTTTTAGCCTAGCACCAAAGTTAGATAAGCAGAGCTCATCGATATGAGATCTGATCTTTTCAAGGGAGGATTCCTTATGCTTATCCTTTTGAAACTTAATTACTTCTTCTAACATCTTGTGAAGGAGTACTTCTTCGATCGGAACTAGAAGTTTGATTTTTAAAACACGCTCTGGATAGCTTAAGGCTTCATTGATATCAAAAAGATCAAATGGCTCATTTTTTAAGTCACGAAGGTAGGTAAATCCTGAGATCAAACGAAGCAAGATCTTAGTGCATTGCGCTCTATAGTATTCCTCAGTCCAATCATAACTTGATATGATTCGATCTGTAATTTGAGAGGCATTACCCCTTAAAACGGGATTGTAACTGGCATTACCTTCTGTTTCATTTAGGAAAAAGAACTTAAAGTCTTTTTGCCGACCACTTTCATCGACCCAGGACCTAATTTGGCCAAGAGTTTCAACGTCCCCTTTAAGGTCTAAAAACATGAGACCTTTTCCACTGAGAATCCTATTTTTTAAAATATGACTTAAAAAAACTGTTTTTCCAAATCCCGAGGCCCCCATAACGTGAACATGATGATTTATCATCTGTTCAGTAATACCAAACGGCACATTTGAGTTTTCAACATGCCCGATTGGTATAAAATTATTCTCCGATCCACTATCACGTTTAAATTGCTCTTTGATCAATTTTTTCAAGTTTGAAATCCATAGGATAAGACTCTTGTTAAAATTTATTAGTAGTATTAGAGCTAAAATCAAAAGACTAAAAGAGAACGCACTCACTACAACTATCGACACATTAGGGAATCTAACTACTTTAAGTACTGAGCTGGCCGTGTCACCAAAAACCGATGTCACAAGACCTAATGTACTCATGGAGCTATACAGACCAAAACCTAAATTCGGTGGCACACCAAAAAGAGATAGGTGCATTACAAAAAGCGACATAAGAACCATAAGCATTCTTTTATAAGAGATACTTTTAGACTCTGAACTGACCGAAATGAGGAGTGTTATAAGAAGTAAGGCGCTAGACATTGTAATGACGATAAGAATGAGTAGGGCCGGACCCAGGAGCACTAAAGCTATCATCAAGGCCCCCACAATATAAGCAGGCGCTTCAAGGTCTCTATCTTCCTTCATGAATGGACCTCACCTTTTAAAAGTTTGCGGTTAAGCTCCTCAAAGGTCATAACTTCGACAAATGGAAAATACGGCATAGCAAGCGAAAAGATCTGCCTAAACACCA
>MWWI01000258.1_pt1 | contig 11518 bp, 19 predicted proteins | sample 1047321 | NCBI WGS metagenome assembly MWWI01 (sample SAMN06349966, study PRJNA376086) | soil metagenome | isolation source: FI-1 sample Antarctic (ecotone) soil | place: Antarctica | reverse complement strand
GGACCACACCGCCGTTCGAGCTGACCACCTCCGCCAGCATTCCAATACTCCCAGCCCCATTCGTTATACGAAGCCACAGCATTTTCTAAATCGCTCCGTGGCGCCCTTTTTGATACACGACCACCACACATACCACCCAGAGGGCCTTCACAAATCTCCGGCTCCCAATAACTGACATCTTCACGCCCACTAGTGGCGTTGCGCCGCCACGTACCCTCATAAACCCAGGCCGCGCACTCATAAGCATAAAAAAGACCATCCTCGTCGTCTATAAAGTAGGTTGCAAATGCATTGCTGGAATCAAACGTCGTATGAGGACCAGAACGCCACCAATAATGCATAAGAATGTCCACATGACACGCGTCGCCATCACAAACCATCACACCAATCCACTGATAATCCTCGGGTGGAGAGTGATACGCAACCGCAACCGGCAAGAAGAGGCCCAGGACCACGAGGACCACAAATAACGACCTCACGACCAGGCCACGGTCCGGGCAGCAGCGAAGTAAAAGCCAACCATGCAGAGCACTACCATCATGGCCCGACCTGCACCCGAAAAAAACCCTTCAATCAACGACCCGCACCAGCCGAGCGAGGACGACGCGCCGAACAATGACAAATTAATCTCTTGGCACCCCGAGCCCTCAGCCTCGACGGTGGGAAGCATCTTAGAAATACCGAAGGGAAAGACGTTCTCCGCCGCCGCCGAGACCCCACCAATGACCTCGCCTACCCTAAGCTGCAACTGCTCGACCCGCGTCAATTCGCCCCCACCAGGTTCACCCGGCTCCGGGGCAACAAACTCGGGCACCTGGTAAGAGGGAAACACGCCGGGCCCTGGCTCAGGCGGAGGAGGCTCATCAGGTGGAGGAGGCTCATCAGGCGGAGGAGGGTCATCCGGTGGCGGAGGGTCATCCGGTGGAGGAGGGTCAGGCTCCGGCAAGGGCGGCTTTTGCATCTCAGCCAAAATGTCGTTAAGGACTGCCCGCACATCCCGAAGAGTCTGCTCCAAAGCATAGCCATCACCAGGCGCTGGCGGTGGCGGTGGCGGTGGCTCCGGGTCAGGGTCAGGGTCAGGGTCAGGGTCAGGGTCAGGGTCCGGGTCGGGCTCCGGGTCCGGCGGCTCACAGTTGTCAACAGCACCCCACCACTCAGACCGCAGCGTACCGATATAGTCAGCACTTCCACTTCCAAACGTGGGCTCAGACTTGCAAAGTGTGAACTTATAGTCAGTCGTTAAATCCGGCCTGTACGGCTCCAGCCAACAAAAATAGTCACCGTCTTTAGTATCGCAACTATATTCATAAACAGGCGGCTCATCAGGTGGCGGCTCCTTGCAATCCTCCGAAAACGTCACAGAATCAAAACCATCGCGAACATAATGAGCAGCCATAGTCTCACTACTTGAGGCGGAGCCGTTGCCATCCCACTGACTTAAGCTCCGGCCAGTCTCGGAGCCAGTGGGCGAACTCTTGTGTCGATAAGACCACCGCCACTTAGCCGTGGTAGCCTGCGCGTCATCAAAATAGATTTTATATTTAAAATAACAATCGCCTGTTGACGTATACGAAGTCTGATGAAAGACCACGTTCCCGCCAGTGTTACCAAACGGGTCGCCATGCGTAGCAAAAGCAAAGCCGCCCAGAACGCCCCAGGCGACTAGAGCAAGGCCGCAACGCCTAAACGTTGCGACTGATAACCCGCACAACACCGGCGCCTATCCCAATCACCAGAATAATCGCCAGTACACCGACAACGGCAGGCTGTACCCCGCTCCGAATCTCACCCTCGACGCCCGACAGAGCCGACGTGATAGGAGCCATGGACGAACTCTGAGCATTTCCAAGCGAGCCCAGAGCGAGAACAGCCCCCAGCAGCAGGCCCAGAAGGAGCAACACGAAGGGCCGCCGAGCAGAGGGAATCATTCCCCCCGCATCCGTCCCAGGTAAAGCGTGCCAAAATAGCCGCCAGCAACAACGATACACGAGCCCAAAATGACCCACATGACCTTAATCAAGCCCTGCATAGGAGCCAACATCCCGTCCATTTTCATCTCCCATCTGAATAGTGTGGACGACCGAAGCCGCCCACAACGCCCGAGAACCTAGACCTTGCCGAGAATCCGCTTGCCAACGACGTAGACAACGCCAGCGACAACGACCAGTGCAGCGACCCCATAGTAGGAATCAGCCAGACCACTCACGGGAGCAAGCTCGCTGCCCGTGAACTGCGCCGACGCAGTAGCCAGCAGCCCAAGAACGGCTGCAATGAAAATCTTTATGAACATAATTTCACCTCCCCCCACGTGACGAATATGCCCAACGCCGCAGAAGGCGACGGAAAAGCCTTAAAGAATATCGCAGCATCCGGCTGTGCTCGCGCCCGGGCGCTGCGCGCCGCCGGATGCTGCTTATAAGGGAGAGCAAATTAAAACCGGACATCACTCATCAACCTCTTTTTCAGACGGACCCAACATCGATGTAATAACAGACCGGCCCACGCTACCTACCACTAGGAGCACGATAACCGCTCCTGCTAAACCAAAAATCGCATCAGCCAGAACCTCGAAAAGCGACTCATAACCGGCAAAATAATTCATCGTGCCGAAGCCGCCGACATCACGCGAACGAACAGCCCGAGGAAAACGCCACCAACCAGTAAGGACGTATAGAACGCGAGATAAGTCATATAGACCTCAGAACGCGCTTGACAATGACAAACACAGCGGTGGAGGCAGCAACACCACCAACAACCGGAATAATCGTCATGATTAGGTCGTGGATTGACTCAGCAGAACCAGGCACGACAGCAGCCAGCACGGGCAGAAAAACAATGTCAAACACCGATACCACGCCCGATACCATAGCCAACGCCAAAAACGACAATACCGGACAGCACCGGCAGCGCCTCAAGCAGGAAGAGCTGAAATTCCTCACTACTTACGACCTCGGTAGACCCGATATAGGCCAGGGCGCAGGACTGGTACGCTAGATGGTCCTCAGCCAGCGCCGTCTCCGGAGGAGAGCCGCACGACTCGGCAAACGTTGCCCGCGGCGGATGCTCAGAGGCCAGCCCAAACGACAGAGCGCAGCCCACCGTAAGACACACTGCTAGCCTGCGCCCCGTCACTACGCGGCCTTGGGCTCCGAGCCTGCTTGACGGGCCAACTGGACCTCATCGGCGAAGAAAAACGTGTTGCCCTGATAGATACGGACCCCGAACACGACCCGCACGGGCGCGAACTGCGCGATGGACGAGAGGCGCTTAGCTAGCTGCTCATTACATTCTATCGCAATGGTGCCCCACTTCGACCTCAATTCAAATTTGTAGTAGGTCTTTTGATTCTTGGGACTCGTGTAGGGCTCCAAGAGCCCCAGAAAAAAACCATCCACCGCTACCCCTATCCCGAGCATTTATTAGAAGCGGCAACCCCTGGAAGTAGTTCAGCGATTGCAGCTTCTAATAGGACTCTAATCCAAATTATTTTGATTGTCAAGAGGGTAAACTAAGGAATGCATGCAAACATGATTAAGCGCCATACACTATTCCATGCCCAGAGCCTCTAGCGTGGACCACCCAAGCCGACTAGCGCTATATTGGTTCCTTCGAGCCTACGAGTTAGAGCACCGAACACACTACTCTTATTCGACGATGCAACAGCTAGCCCTCGACACGGGCCTTAGCCACCAACTCGTCATGAACATAGTCCACGACCCGCCCAACTACATCAAAGTCTCCCCCGACGAGGTTTGCACAAACGGAGCGCCACCCCTAATGACTCAAGACTAAACCGCGAATCTCAGGCGGCACGCTCCTGCTGCCAGAACCCGTAGACATTCCAAACCCACTCGCAAAACCCCGACACCCCCACCGAACCCAAATCTTCCGCAGCCTCTAGCAGCTCAGCCCGAAGCCCCAGCCGGAGGATGGCCCGCCAGATATAGGCCGGAACATCCCCCACAAGCTCAGCGTCATCCACACGGCGCTCAGCCTCATCCTCATCACTCAGCTCGACACCCAGACCGAGCGCTGCACGCAGACCGCGAGACCAATTCAGTTGTCTAGTGCCTTTGAACTCTGCCGCGAACTCGCGGAAAAGCGACGCGAGAATGACCCGCTCACCATCCTGGTCGATAATCAGCCCAGCACTCCGAGCAAGGTCGAACGGCGTGAACCGCTCACCCCGAGCCTGTTTAATGTTTGCCCAGGTCGCCTCGTGCTCAGCCGACCAGCTCGACGCCTCGACGCCATGCTTAGCAAGGTAATCCGCAACCCGAGCTGCAATCTCGGCAGACGACCGCACCGGCTCAACTCTACAGCCGTGAGAATTGACCCGGAATCCATCCAGGCCCGTTGCCAACGCCCAACGAGCACCCACCTCCGCGGCCTCGACGGGGCGAGCAGTGAACAGAATGATATGCACGTGCGGATGCCAGCCGGACCGCTCACCCCACGTCACCTCGAAAGCCTTGACCATGCCAACGTAGCCCACCGACTCGCGCCAGGATGCAGCAGCACGACCGGAGAAGAGCCGCTTGAGAGAGCGTTTAAACCGGCTCAGGAGGACCGCAAGACTATCGCGGCTTGAGTGATCCACGGTCAGCGTGAGCATGGAGACAGCGCCACCCGTCGCGCTATGCGCCTCCATCGCCTGCCGCAGCTCGACGGCTCGACGCATAGCAATCTTCGCAGCACACACAGGGCAGGTCCAGACCGAACCGCAGACCTGTACACCACCGATAAACGCCGCACCACTCGACGCCGAACGATAGACACAAATAGGCTGGTGGGGAACTGGACGCCAACCACAAGAAGCAACGCGCTCACCGGGGAGAAGGTCACCTATGAGCGCCTGCAACTTGTACCGCTGACGCCTGCTAGAAAGTCGCGTCCTAGACGGACCGGACGCCGAACTCGTAAGGAGTCCAAGGGGGACCACCCCGCTCATTTAATGGCCAACGCTCGAATAGTCGCCAGGGCCTCATTAAAACGATAGAGGTTTACCTCGCAATTCTCCCAGGCATGACACTCGAGGCAAACGACCCGAGCATGAGTAAACTCACCTCGAAAACCCAACTCACGATAAACGGTAGAGGAGCAGCCACAATCGGCACACCTGTCACCACACGGATACTCGGTCAGAACATCGAACTGCACAGAAACAACCTTCCCGCGCCACGTCCGGGAAGGCATTGATAGAAAAGAAAGAATATGCTACTATTTGTTTTGGTTAAGAGCGTCCTTCCCAGGGCGCTTTTTTTATTCGCCATAGCATAGCACGACAAAATAATTTTGACAAGAGCAGCCCAAGAACCCTTGGCAATCTTTGCGTCATGCCTGATGGCCATCAAATTATTCGAGACACAAAGATTGCCAAGACAACTTGACTCAGTACCAGTATCCCGCCAGAACCCAGAGACGTACTGATTCAAGTTGTAAAAACCCTTAAGATTTTTTCAATTCAAAAACTTTTCTCGAGAGAACGAGGCGCTATTCTTGATTCCAACTATGACACAATCAAGTTACCCATCCATCCAGCCAGAAGGAGCCAAGCGCCAGAACTGGACGACCACCCGGCATCTTGATTCCAACTATGATACAATCAGGTTACCTAATCATCCAGGAGGAAAACATGCCAATAGCCAAGCAGCTACAAGGAGACAAGAAGGATTGGGGAGGAGCACGGACCGGAGCTGGACGACCAGCCGGAAGCCGACTCGAGCCAGGCGAACGCGCCCAAGTAGTTAGCGTTACGCTAAGTCCCGGACTGGTCAAAAAGCTGAAGGAGCACGCCGACAAAGAAGGAAAAAGCCGGAGCATGATTGTCGAAGCCGCATTAAAGAACTTCTTCTTACCAGGCGCCTAGAGCCAGTAGACACCCTGGCAGGCGCCTGAGAACAGTAGACACTATACAAACACCTATACATTTTTAACATACTGTCCCAGACGCAATCCGTAGCGCAGCGCTGCAAGCCGTCGATGAGCAAAAACTTGCCCGCTATACATCCTGGCAGCCGCCTGGAGACAGCAACCCTGGTAGGCGCCTAGAGAGACACCAGACAACCCCCACCGGCCACTTGTTACTTGACAGCACCAATATCAGATAGAGTCATAAGCCAAGGCATCATCAAAGACCGAAGAATCAGGCTCGACAACTGGACGACGTTCCCAGGCAGGAGCGCCAGCCTCATCCGCAACGGGCACCATCTCCCATGGATAGGGAATCCGATCGGCGCCCTTCAACAGCGTAGTCTCTGAGATAATGCCCCTACTAACGAGATCGCGATCTATATCCTTGACTGTTGGATAGCGGGACTCAGCGCCCAGCAGTGCAATCCGCTCCCAGGAATCATAGAGGGTCGCTATCGCCGAGTCGAATTTTATTCGCATCTGAAAATCAGCGTGGGAACGAACCGCCGACTCTGAGAGCCCCTGCGCCCAGGGGTCCAAACCATAAGCCCAGAAACGGGTAGGCAGGCCAGTTTTTTTGTTGGTTTCTTTCCGGAGCTGCCAAAGCAAGTCTGAAAGCTGCCTTATCCGAACATCCAACCAATCAAACGATTGAGAGGCGAGGATAAGGGTCAAGCGAAATTTTCGAGATTGTTGGGTCCACTCGAAGGCCACAGCCGGAGCCGCTTTTTTGTTCCGGGAGTCAAAAATTCGGACGGCCTCATCAATAATCACACCCCCGTTATACGCGAGAAAAATATCATCCCAACTTTTTGCCGTCCTCACATTAGTATGGGTCCACTCCATAGCCTCACCCATACTCACGAACGAGCCCGCCATGAACGCATGAACAGCCAAGCGATACCTGTCAACACCAAAATTACAGACGACCGGAACACGAGCCAAGACAAATTGCCGGAGCCAATAGGTCATAGTGTAGGACTTACCACGACCCCGACGCCCCTCAAGCAGATGCATCCGCCCATCATGCCCCGGCGACAATCTCTGTGCCGACAAGGTAGGCAACACACGTTTAAAAAACCCGCCTGGCATCAGCCACCACCGCGGATAAATTTGACCAACTTCCAGGTGCCGATGTAGGCAAAAATGCCCATCCAAACGACCGAGAGCGAAGCGGCAACATCCAAGGGAATATATTGATTCGCGCCAGCCAACGCCTGCAACGAAACCGGAGGATTGTCCATATCAATCTGAGGCAGCAGCCCGAGAGCGCCGACGAGGATAAACCCCATGACCTCGACAAACGTCGCCACAATCTCGACGCCCACCGCCGCGAACACCAGCCCGAGCCCGCCAAGGACAGCTACCAGACCATCCCAGAACGCCAGAACAAGCGCCGCAATCCCCTCGAAAAGCCAGGTAAACCCATTGACGAGAGTCTGGATAATCGCGCTCACGACCTAACCACCGTGTGAGCCATGCCAAAACCGTAAACAACCGTCACAAGCACCCCCATAATCGACCGGCCCCAGCCAGTTAGAAACGCCTGAACACCCGAGCCACACCAACCAAGCGCTGTAGGCGTGCCAACCAGGGTAATCACGATATCGTTGCAAGGAGACGCCGGAGAACCATCCTCTGCCAGCTCCGGAACGTAACGCATAACCACAAAGGGGAAGCGATCCACCGATACCTCATCAATATCAGAGCGCACAGCATCAAGCCGCGCCTGTAAATCTACATATACCAGTGAAATCTCCCCCCAGAAGGCCACCTCATCATGTGGCGCGAAATCGCCTGGTAACACCAGCGACGGGTCATCCGGGTCAGCTCCACCACCACCACCACCAGGTGGACCAGCTCCGCCACCACCACCAGGTGGACCAGGCCCACCAGGGTCCGGCGACACGCTACGGCGTAACAAAATCTGCAACCACTCACGCAGGAGACCGAGCACGCCCTGCAATGTTTCCTCACACCACGGCTCATCCGATTTTCCACTCGCGTAATTCTCCATGCATTCGGCCTCTTCCTCATCCGGAGGAAAAAATACATCATCGCCCCAGCAATAATTGAAGGCAGGCCACTCCCCATAGGAGGGATACGCCCGAGCCCACTCAGTCATCCAGGATGACCCCTCACCAGGCTCAAGCACTATCAGACGACGTTGAGAACGCATAGCATCCGGACTCTCAGAGTTAAGGTAGGGATAATCATAGTTAATCTCCTCACGACAACTATCCCCATTCGGATCACACCCGCCACTACCATTGACACCCACAACCTTATTCACAATCCCGTCAGCCATGATAATACCGCTAGGACACCGAGGACCATTCGGATACGGCTCCCCAGTACCATAATCGATGGTAACAACAGCGTGCTGAACAAGGAAAATAGCACAATAATCCCCCGACCGTTGACCATTGTCGTAAACCTCATGGCAATCCAGAATACGGTAATAGACAGCATTAGGGTCAATGAACTGCCCATTCTCATCGCGCGTATACTCATGCGCAGCAAACGCGAACGAGGAGAGAAGGAGAACAAAAACTACGACCATGCCACAGTCCGGGCCACCGCGAAGTAAAAGCCAACCATGCAGAGCACTATCATCATAGCCCGACCTGGACCAGCGAAGAACTGCTCAATCAACGAACCACACCAGCCGAGCGAGGACGACGCCCCAAAGAGTGACAGGTTAATCTCTTGGCACCCCGAGCCCTCAGCCTCGACGGTAGGGAGCATCTTAGAAATACCGAAGGGGAAAACCGTCTCAGCCGCCGCCGAGACCCCACCAATGACCTCACCTACCCTAAGCTCCAACTGCTCAACCCGCGTCAACTCACCCTCGCCAGGCTCACCCGGCTCCGGCACAACGAACTCAGGCAACTGGTAAGAGGGAAACACGCCGGGCACCGGCTCAGGTGGAGGAGGCTCATCAGGTGGAGGAGGCTCATCAGGTGGAGGAGGGTCATCGGGTGGAGGAGGGTCATCGGGTGGAGGAGGGTCAGGCTCCGGTAAGGGCGGCTTTTGCATCTCAGCCAGAATATCGTTCAGGACTGCCCGCACATCACGCAGAGTCGCTTCTAACGCATAGCCATCACCAGATGGTGGTGGAGGTGGCGGTGGCGGTGGCTCCGGGTCAGGGTCAGGGTCAGGGTCAGGGTCAGGGTCAGGGTCAGGGTCGGGCTCAGGGTCCGGCGGCTCACAGTTGTCAACAGCACCCCACCACTCAGACCGCAGCGTGCCAATATAGTCAGCACTCCCACTTCCGAAAGTGGGCTCCGACTTACATAGAGTGAACTTGTAATCTGTTGTTAAGTCCGGCCTGTACGGTTCAAGCCAGCAAAAATAGTCCCCGTCTTTAGTATCACAACTATATTCATAGACGGGCTCAGGCGGAGGTTCCGGCTCACTACACTCCGAGAAGTCAATAGCAGCATATGCATCAGCGAGCCAATGAGCCACCGCAGCCTCAGAACCCCACCACGCGGAATTAGACGAGGAGGCAGTACCCGTAGGAGTACGCCGAGCCGACCAACCACCAGACCAACCAGTTGCCGGGCCATTCTGAAAACGGAAATAACAACCCGTACCATCTGCAGACAGGCTCGGCCCCTGATGATAAACCCACAAATTATCAGTATTACCAAACGCGAAACCATGCGCAGCAGAAACAAAATCGCCCAGGACAAGCGCCCAGACGACTAAACCAACACCGCAACGCCTAAACGTTTCGGCTGATAACCCGCACAACACCGGCGCCTATCCCAATCACCAAAATAATCGCCAGTACACCGACAACGGCAGGCTGTACACCGGTCCGAATCTCACTCTCGACGCCAGATAGCGCCGAGGAGATAGGAGCCATCGACGAACTCTGAGCATCCCCAAGCGACCCCAGCGCGAGAACAGCGCCCAGCAGCAGACCCAAGAGGAGAGGCACGAAACGGCTGGACGGAGGCGAAATCATTCGCCCCGCATCCGTCCCAGGTAAAGCGTGCCGAAATAGCCGCCAGCAACAACGATACACGAGCCCAAAATGACCCACATGACCTTAATAAGACCCTGCATAGGGGCCAACATCCCGTCCATTTTCGCCTCCCGTCTGAATAGTGTGGACGACCGAAGCCGCCCACAACGCTCGATGACCTACACCTTGCCCAGAATCCGCTTCCCGACGACGTAAACGACGCCAGCGACAACGACCAGCGCAGCGACCCCATAGTAGGAGTCAGCCAGACCGCTCACAGGAGCCAGCTCACCGCCCGTGAACTGAGCCGACGCCATAGCAGCCAACGCGAACAGCATGGTCAACAGAACCTTGATATACATCATAATTTCACCCCCCCCCGCGTGAATTTGCCCAACGCCGCAGAAAGCGACGGAAAAGCCTTAAGCCATATCGCAGTGTCCGGCTGTGCTCGCGCCGGGGCGCTGCGCGCCGCCGGACACTGCTTATAAGCGACAGCAAACTAAGAACACGAATCACTCATCAACCTCTTTTTCTGATGGTCCGAGCATCGACGTTATGACAGACCGACCGACACTACCCACCACTAGGAGCACGATAACCGCTCCTGCTAAACCGAAAATCGCATCAGCCAGAACCTCAAAAAGCGACTCATAACCGGCAAAATAATTCACCGCGCGGAAGCCGCCGACATGACACGAACGAACAACCCAAGAAAAACGCCACCAACCAATAGCGACGTGTAGAACGCGAGATAAGTCATATAGACCTCAGCACCCGCTTGACAATGACAAACACAGCGGTGGAGGCTGCAACACCGCCAACAACAGGAATAATGGTCATGATTAGGTCATGAATTGACTCAGCAGAGCCCGGTACGACGGCAGCCAGCACGGGCAGAAAAACAATGTCAAACACCAATGCCACGCCCGATACCATAGCCAACGCCAAAAACGACGATACCGGACAGCACCGGCAGCGCCTCAAGCAGAAAAAGCTGAAATTCCTCGCTACTTACGACCTCGGTAGACCCGATATAGGCCAGGGCACAGGACTGGTACGCTAGATGGTCCTCAGCCAGCGCCGTCTCCGGAGGAGAGCCGCACGACTCGGCAAACGTTGCCCGCGCCGGTTGCTCAGCCGCCACCAGCCCGAACGACAGAACACAGCCCACTGAAAGGCAAGCCGCCAGCCTGCGCCCCCTCACTACGCGGCCTTGGGCTCCGAGCCTGCTTGCCGGGCCAACTGAACCTCATCCGCAAAGAAAAACGTGTTGCCCTGATAGATACGCACACCAAACACGACCCGGACGGGCGCAAACTGCGCGATAGACGAGAGGCGCTTAGCTAGCTGCTCGGAGCACTCTATGGCAATCGTGCCCCATTTTGACCGAAGTTCAAATTTGTAGTACGTCCTTTGATTCTTCGGGCTCGTGTAGGGCTCCAAGAGCCCCAGAAAAAAACCATCCACCGCTACCCCTATCTCTAGCGTGTATTGAAGCCGCAACCCCTGGAAGTAGTTCAGAAATTGCAGCTTCTAATAGGACTCTAATCCAAATTATTTTGATTGTCAAGAGGGTAGACTAAAGAATGCAAGCATTCATCATCAAGCGCCATACACTATTCCATG
>MWWI01000256.1_pt1 | contig 11644 bp, 11 predicted proteins | sample 1047321 | NCBI WGS metagenome assembly MWWI01 (sample SAMN06349966, study PRJNA376086) | soil metagenome | isolation source: FI-1 sample Antarctic (ecotone) soil | place: Antarctica | reverse complement strand
ACCTATCTATACTATGAACTTTTCTGCTGTAAATTTTAACCCGTACGAAGGTACAGATAAAAGCCCTGGCGCTGAAGACAAGTCGTCGCAAGGCTTACAAGATTTTTCAATTGATAATGCGATCGCGCAATGCCGTAGCTGCGGCTCCAACAAAGTTTTGGTTGTGTCGATGACACCCGGAAGCGTTCACCACGCTGCTATTAGGTGCGGGCAATGCGATCGCTTCCTTGCGTGGCAGCCGAAACCAGGAAGCCAGGAAAGGCTCAGACGGCAGCAGACGGCGATTGATCAACTGCTGAAGTCTCCCCAGCTATCAGATTGGGAGCGGGAATTTTTGCTGAGTATGTGGGATAAGCGATCGCTTTCACCCAAGCAGCTAGCAACCATTCAAAAGATTGAAACAAAGTTGGGGGCTGCACAATGACTACAGGGAACAGCCAAGACTTTCCAGAATTAGGATTTTTCGACCGGGTTGAAAGTTCTTTTGCGGCGATTGCAGCGCATTATCAGCAGCCGCACAGAAGACTATTGGCTCTGAACTGGGCAGCAAAATATCACGGTTTGCCGAGCGGTGCGTTTCGGAAAGCTTTTCAGTTGTGGTTGGAGTCGAAAGAAGGAGACATCTAATGGATACAACTCAGATTTACCAACCCGGCAACGGAGTAGAGGCATCCCAGAGTGAAGCTTGTCCACTGTGCGAACGCGAACGCTACTGCTTTTTGATTAAAGACGACAACAGCGAAACATTCAAGGTTTTGTGCCAGTGGACAGACTCGCTTAAAGGCTGGCAGCGGACAGGGACTTCAAGGGATGGGCGAAGCGTTTTCCTTAAGGAAGGTTACAGGCAATGTAAAGAGCGAGACAAGAGGTATCCAGAGGTAATTAAACTCAAGCCTCAAGCCAAAACTGAGATTCCCCAGTGGCAAGATACTCATATTCCTGTAGAGCAGGCAGAAAAAAGTCATTCAGTTCTTATTAAGCGAGAACTAGGTTTAGGCAATCCTGAGACTATCTATGAAATCAAAGAGCTAAGAACAGGCAAGCGCCAAGGGAAAAATACCCTACTGGCAATTCTCACAGTTAAAGGCTCTTCCTATGGCGGCATTGTTGAGGTTGTGGCTACCAACATTGCTGAGGTCTTAACCCATGACCCAGCGACCGGAGCTAAGGAGCAATTCATAGAGTACGTGTACTCGGATGACTTCAAAGTAGTCCGTCGCCAGTGGACAGATCGCCGTGCTGTCTACAACGGTAAGACAAAAGAAGTCAGACCATATCACCGGGGTACAGATGGCAGTTGGATTCTAGGCAAGGGTAATCGCCAGTGGACTCTATACCGACAGTTGGAAGCAGAAGCCACTTTCCGATCTGGCGGGATTGTGTTTGCGGTCGGTGGTGAGCAGGTGGTTGAGTACCTGCGCTCACTTGGACTCACTGCTGTCTGCAACCAAGGCGGCGAGAGCGGTTGTCGGCAGATTGCCTCTGACCTAGCACCAGCTTTCGCAGAGGCAGTTGAAAATGACCTAAAACCTTTACTGATTAGTTGGCCTGACAATGACGAGGCGGGATTTAAGACTTTTGGTGAAGGACTACTTAAAGAGTGCTACAAACGTCGTGTAACATCTGCTGCCATTGACCCACTAGCACTTTGGCTTGATATGCCCCCTACTGGAGACGCTAAGGACTGGATAGACCACTGCCAAGAGTCAAACATCTCTGAAGAGGAGATGATCCGAGCGCTTGAGTTTGCCATTGACAGCGCTATTGACTGCCAAGAGGAAGAGAATCGCTTGCGGTGGCAGCGGGAAGCTTGGAAAGCTCCAGCTTCTTACAAAGGGGAGATTGGACGCTGGTCAGAAAAAGAGGAAGAGGGCAAGGAAACTAGCAAAAAGATATGGAAACCCCTTTGCAACTTTGATTTCCAGGTAGAGCGCGAACTTGAAGATTCTAGTGGTGGAGGCCTTGTACTACAAGTTAGGCGATGTTTTGAACAGCGGCAATATCGCGTGATTTTGGATTCTACTGATTATACGTCTGTGGACAAATTCGTTGATTCACTCAAGGCAGCGTTAGGGACTGGGATAGTCTGCAATCTGCAAAAGCATGAGCTAGGGTCGCTAATTCACACTCGCCTACACGAGTACCGCACCAACCGCCAAGGCAAGGTTTATAAGCGGATTGACCGCTATGGTCAGCAAGCGGACGGCGTTTGGGTATTCGGCGATCGCCAATACACTCCAGATGGTAAACCAACATCAGAAAACGAAACGGGCTGGGTATTTAATTCTAGTCTAGGAAAAGATGACCACATCCCTTGCCCAGAGTTAGCGCCAGAAGATCCTACGGCACTCAAGCGCTTAGTGGACACTGCGCGGCAGTTTTACGGTAATGAAAATTTGTACCAGGTTCTGCTGACAATGGGGTGGGTCACCGCTGGTTTGCACTCTCAAAATATTTTTAAGCAGGAGGGTTCGATTGGGCTTTTGAACTCACATGGCGAACCTGGTAGTTGTAAAACTTTGGCTGCTGAAACTGCCTTGAGCTTGGTGGGAAGCAATTGGCCCGACATGGGAATGCTAGCAAGAATTAGCCCGTCTGCACTTTACGAACATGGTAGCCGCACCGGGTCGTTACCCTTCATTTGGGATGATCCGGAGCGCAAGCCAGAGCATGAAGAATTGGCTAAAACCTGGTTTAACTGGAAGCCCCGTAAGGTACGAGGCAACCAACAGATTCCAAAGAGTCCGCTGGGCATTACCTCCAATCACGTCTTTGGTAGCGACCAGACCGCAGCTTTTACCCGCTTTGTGCGACTCCCCTTTAAACGCGCCGCTAGCGGTAACAAAGATGTATTTCAAGAATTAAAAAATGCTCAACGGCTTGCTTCCGGGGCATTTCCAACACTAATCCAACTGGGCTACCCCCGCGATGCGATCGCTGCATTGGAGCGAGAGCTACTAGCGTATTTGCCCTTGGCTCACGCCCGAATTGCTCAATCTTTGGCAATTATTACGTACTACGCACAAAAAGTAGTCGAGCTAACAGGGGGAGGCGAAGACGTTAAGCAGTGGGTAATTGAGAACCTCTGCCACGCTGAAAACGATCGTGAGAATTCTGCCGACTCTTTGCAGGACTTTATTGCCAAGATTTTAAGTTTGGAAGGACAGAACCTGGTAGGCGACTGGAATAAACAGTCTGTATTTACTAAAGACGGGCAGGAATGGGTCGCAATTCACTCTGAAGATGTCTGGTCACTGGTCGATCGCCACTTCAAGCCAGCCACTTACAACAAAAAGTCATTGAAGTCTTTGGTGCTGGCAGCTAGAGGCAAGGTTGACTCTGCACAGAGGTTCGCAGTCAGCAAAGATGAAACGTTGACTTTTTACGCTGCCAAAATCAATCCTCGCATAGACAAAGATGGCAACGAAATTCCCCCTAACCCACCTCGCACAGTTACTCGTAAAGCCTGGCTGTTACCAATATCGCTATTTAGTAGTGATGACATTAGCTCATCAGCTAACACCTCGTTTACCACTGAAAACATAACTGAAAACATAGAAGAAGAGGCGGCTGTTACCGCCTGTTACCGTCTGTTACCAAAAATGGTAACAGACCAAAACCCTTGTGAATTGGAAGATTCAGAGGTTTTTTCTACCCCTGTTACCCCTGTTACCAAAAAAATAGATGAAATAGAAATAGAAGAGAGTCGGGAAGCGTTTGAAACAGAGAATAAAACCCACATAAATTCTGTTACTAATTCCGGTAACAGCGGTAACACGGTAACAGCAGACGCTGAAACACAGTCAATGCAACAGTTACAGCTTGTTACCGATTCTGTTACCAAAAGCGACTACATTTCGGTAACAGAGGATTTTGTTGCCGAGCTTCCCACTTTAGAGAGCGAATGCTTCCAAGTAGGCGATCGCGTTTTGTGGGATGACTGCCCTGGTCATTGTGCTTGGGCAAATCCTTTTACGATTACGGCTATTGAGGGCGATCGCGCGATGCTCGACTTTGTAGCAAACCCCGTGCTGCTGTCTGAATTAAAAGCAGGAGAAGACAGCCATGAGTAAATCAAAAACTCATGGCTGTCTTCTAAGGAAAAGCGCGATCGCTCTTAACTCAATTTATTAATCAAAAGGTGAACCAATGATAGCAACCGAAACCATCGAAACGAAAACCGAGCAAATTGTTCAACTTGAGTCTGAAATCAGTTCGCGTAACGCAGACATCCAAAACTTGACTGAGGCGCTTGCGACTTTAGAAGCTGGTAGACCTCGACCGCAGAACCCCAAAGCAGATGATGCTTTTTCGCTGCTAAAGGAATTGGTTGGGAGCGCACCACAAGATTTGGAGCAACAGCAGGTTTACCAAGCGAAGCTGGCAGCGGCTCAAACGTCGCTGAAGCTTGCTGTCGAGATTTGCGACCAGAAAAGAACCGAACTTAAAGTTTTACGGGACGAGGCGCGATCGCAGCAGCAGGCAGAAGCTTTCGAGCAACTAAAGTCAAAAGCTTCTAGATTTAACAGCCTAATTGATGAAGCGATGGCAGAATTAGAGCAAATGCGTGAGCTTAGGAAAGTTGCTGGGTCAGGAACGTTTGAGGTCGTCTCTGATATACAAGAGATACCTTACTGCTCAATTAGTTCAAGTATCGTAAGGATTAGGAGGCGTTTCGACATTCGGCAAGGCTAGGATTGAGGCGTTAAGTTCTGCATACCTATAAAGTGCATAGATGGCAGCCCCGAAGCGCTCAAAAATTCAACAGCTACGAGATCGCGCTACGATTGCTGAACTTTACCTTAAAGGGTGGAGCCAGATGAGGATTGGGGAATTTCTAGAACTCAACCAGAGCAACGTTAGCCGGGAACTCAAGAAAATCAAAGCGGTCTGGAAAGCGGAAACCTTTCGAGACTACGACCTGCATGTAGAGGAGGAATTACACCGACTTGGTATGGTCGAGTCTGAATACTGGGACGGATGGCAGCGCTCGCAAGTCGTTAAGGAGCAGACCATGCAAGAGCGCATGAATGAAGCCGTTGAGACGAGTAAAGCCAATGTTCAGCGGCGCACTGAAACTAGAGTTGGCGACCCGCGCTTTTTGGAAGGCATACTTAAGTGTGTTCAAGAGCGGGGCAAGCTACTGGACTTGTACCCTAGCCACAGCGACCATTCTGAAACAATTAGTAGTAGCACTCCTGGATTATCACCCGATGCTGTGCAATTGATTCGAGCGCAGATTTTAGGGGTGGCAACAGATGCCGGATAGCCCAATCCTTTTACCGTACCAGCAGAGATGGATAAGCGATCGCTCTCCGGTTAAGGTAGCTGAAAAGTCAAGACAGATAGGTTTTAGCTGGTGTGAAGCTGCCGACTGTGCTTTAACAGCAGCAGCCAGCGGGGGGATGGACTGCTGGATTGTCAGCGTCAATGAAGACTCAGCCCGTGAGTTCATCGGTGACGTAGCATTTTGGGCGCGGGTCTATCAGCTCACAGCTCAACAGATGGAGCAGGTAGCTCTGCGGGATGAGTCAAAAGATATTCTGAGTTTTAGAATTACGTTTGCCTCTGGCTTTCGAGTCACGGCACTTTCGAGCCGACCGTCAAACCTTCGGGGTAAGCGGGGCAAGGTGACAATCGATGAATACGCCTTTCATGACCATCCAGAAGAGTTGATGAAAGCGGCGCTGGCCCTATTAGTATGGGGCGGTCAGGTAAGTATTTTTAGCACTCATAACGGGGTGGAGAGCGAGTTTAGCCAACTCATAGGCGACATCCGAGCAGGCAAGAAACCTTATTCGCTGCATCGCGTGACTTTTGATGATGCCTTGGCGGATGGTCTCTACAGGCGGATTGCGCTCAAGCTAGGGATGCCAGCCACAAAAGAGGCAGAGCAGAAATGGATTGATGAACTCTTGTCCCGCTATGGCAGCGATGCTGATGAAGAGCTTTTCTGCATTCCCTCTCGCAGCGGCGGTATTTATTTTAGTCGGGCGCTGGTAGAGTCTCGAATGAGCTCAAGCTACCCCGTACTGCGGTTAGCACTTCCCAACAGCTTTAGCCATCAACCAGAAAGCTACCGTCAAGCCTTTATTAAAGGCTGGTGTCGAGATAATTTGCAACCCCTGATATCGCGTTTCGATATCAACACTCGAAGCTTCTTTGGCATGGACTTTGGGCGCTCTGGTGACATGAGTGCGATCGCTCCAATGTTTGAAGGACAAGCTTTGAAACGCTGCTGTCCATTCTTGTTAGAGGTTAGAAATTGCCCGTTTGAAGCTCAGAAGCAGCTGCTGTTTTATCTAATAGACGGGCTTGAGCAGCATACTCGGTTTAGCGGTGGGGCAATGGATAGGACTGGTAATGGAGCATTTTTGGCAGAGGTGGCTTCCCTACGCTATGGCTCCAAAATTGACCAAGTGCAGATGACGCAGCAGTGGCACATTGATTCGTGGCCTCGTTACAAAGCCAGCATTGAAGATGGCGATATCACTTTACCCAAGGATTTAGACGTTCTTGATGATCATAGGCAGGTAAAGGTGATCAATGGTATTCCTAAAGTGCCTGATTCAGCCAGATACAAAGGCAGTGATGGTGGTCAACGGCATGGCGATGCAGCAGTAGCTTTGTGTTTGGCTTGGAATGCTGCTGCCAATCAACTAAAAGGTGATTGGAGCGATGCGACGGTCTGTGGCCCCAGGCGAGTCGGGGCAGACCTTGATTGGTAGGCGACCCGCATTCATTGAGAGTAGCTCCTGCACCTTCCAGAGCTTCTGCCGATTCCTACTTTGATACAATTAATTCTGAGTAGTTGGAGTAGTAACAGCAACGCTAACACCCGACCATAGCAAATGTGCAAGTCACTTCGGATTGTGTGCTATTGATTTCTTATTTTCAAAGAATCAAATGAACTACTAAGGTAAATACAAGGTATTTTCAAGGTAATTCCAACCGTAAGGTAAATGCAAGGTGTTACTAAGGTGTTTAGAAGGTGTTACTAAGGTGTTTCTAAGGAATTCAGTTTGTTGTCGCAACCCAAAAACAGCCAACATCAAGCTTTTGCTAATAATAAGGTATTGATAAGGTATCTATAAGGTTAAGTAAGTGATTCATCAGGTATTTACAAGGATATAGCAGGTAAATACAAAGAAATACACGATTTTCAGGCTCTACAAGTGGGTTTAATACCAGAGGGGTTCCCTCTGGACTCCCTGGAGTAAATGGTCGCTTATAAGCTCCCGCACCTGTCGCACCAAATGGTGCAAAAACACATCTCAAATGCCTACCCCATTTGGGTTTTAAGCTATATTTGAGCATTAAATTTTATTTGATTCAAATTCTTGCTGACGCGCTCTTGCCACATTTCCACTACAAGGTAATGAGTCAAGGAGTTTGATGGGTTACGGTAGGGGTACTCTTACTCCGCGCGGTGCATTATGGTAGGCGCTCGCTGGCGTAATAGCTAACCAAACGCCACCGTCGGTTAATGTAAATGTTAAAACGCCCATTGCTGGGGATGATGGGCGGCACAGAGTATCAAACGCAAGGCTTTGACTAAACACAGTAATCTAAATCGCTCCGTCCACTCGCTATACAAGCTGCTTTGCCTCCACACTCCCCAAAGTATGCCTTGCATTCATACCCAAGGTTTTACTTTCTGCGAGAATAACCACGAACAGAAGTTCCGTCTTTACGGGTGTAGCCATTAACATAAGTTGAACCAGAACTGCTACCAGAGGAGCTACCAGATGAGGAATAACTACTTGTACCTCCTGAGCTTCCGCCTGAACGTACACTTGCTGCCCTGTTACCACAACTCCGACCAGCGGAATCGGTTTGCCAGGAATAGTCACAGCTACCAGAGCTACCACCGACACCAGATAAACCACTACTCAAACCACTAGAGACGCTGGTCAATTCCAATGTGGCAGCGCCAATCGTTGCGTTATCAACAGGAGGCACTTCTCCACACAAGCGTCCTAAATTTAAAGCTTTTCCCTCTTGGGTTTCCATATAGCAGACTAAACCATCCACTTGTGAATTTGGCACTACTGGGTAGCCAGAAGTTTCAGACAAGGGTCGGCTAAATGCAATAGTTGGAACACACGCAACTAGGACAGCAGCAGAAAGGGTAGCTGAGAGCGAACGGAAATTCAGCATTGGTAGTCTGTTAGAGTGACCCTTTTATGCTGGCTTTAAGTAATTTAAATCAGGTGAACCAATGATGAAGAATTACGTGAAGAGTTGATAATTACTTACTTATTTAGAAAAACTAAATGTATCGGCGCGGTCTACGTAAGACAAGAATTGCGTGCGGCGATCGCTTCTCACATCGGCAAATACAAAGCGCTGCTATCATTCGGTCTGGCGTGCAAGTAACGGCTAGTCGTGGCGACCGATGAGTGTCCCAAAGTTTGTTGCACAAGATGAATCGGAGCGCCCCGGTCGAGAGAATGACTGGCGTGTGCGTGTCTTAACCAATGAGGTGAAACCTTACCCTGAATACCTGCACGAATAGCTGAGGAAGCCACAATTCGATAAACCTGGGTGCGGTCAAGATGCTGACCATTATCGTCCCCTTCTCTAGATTGAAACACGGGGGCGGAAGCATCAGCATCGCATCGATGCTTGCAGATTTCATTCCACACACTCGCAGGCAGCAGAACCGTTCTGACCTTACCGCCCTTGCCCAACACTGTTACCTGCCCCGACTCGCCACGCTGCTTGACATCTTTCCACTTCAATTGGCACAGTTCGCTCACCCGTAGACCAGCAGAGTAAAGCAGGAGCAGGATTAACTGATTGCGCTGGTTTCCTTCCAGGCTAATCATGTTGGCTACTTCATCTAGTGAAAGAATCCGCTCGTTAAGGCAATCACGGGCTTTGGGCGATCGCATTGAATTACCCACGTTGTTTTCTAGCACCCCAATCTTATGCCCAAAACTCAATAAACTTTTGATGGCAGCTATCGCCGTTCGCTGGCTACTGGAAGAAAGACTGCCAAGACTCAACTGCCATCCTTGAATATCAGCCAGACTTATAAGAGTTGGCGGCTTATTTACAAATTCCAAAAAGCGCCGCGAATAGCGACGGTATTGGTTTTGAGTCTGCGGCGATAACCCGTGCAGCCACATTTCAATCAGCCGCTCAGTGGCATCGCTACTCTTAACCGCACTCTCGGCAATTGGGGTGGAGTCAACTGAAATCATGCCAATATTATCTAGCATTTGGGTACAACAATGGGGTTGTTATGTTGCACTCACCTAGAACAGAAATTTAAACAGAATGCTGTACTGGGCGAAGCTCTTGAGGGTGGCTTCCCGGTCTGTTGCCCGTCTATCCGTGTACGAAAATGCTATTGAAGAGCGACTATCATCCGAGAGTGGCGTTCGGTCGATACCGAACGCCACTCTCGATCTCTTACTTTGTAAACCCGTACGGGTAAACCCCTACTCCATCTGCCGTCAACTAGGGCTACTCTTCAAACTAAAGGTACTTTTGTGAAGGAAACTACCTCTATAAATGCTCAAGTCCTTACTAGAACATCATTTGTACTAAAGGAAGGAAAATTCAGTAGGGACAGCAATTACAGCAGCTTAGTAGCTTTGCCAAAATTGGCATACGTAATAACTACTTGCTAGAGAGAAAACAAATGTTCCGTATCGCTCACAGCGTTAAAACTACTATTGCCCTCACTTTTATTCTAACTACTTACATTTACACAGCCCCAGCTAAAGCAAGCCAGTGCCAAGGGATAAGCGGAACAGAATGTTATAAAGCTATCCTGGCAGGTGCAGGAGCTTTGAATAGCTCTATTCCCTATTTTGGATCTGAAGTGGCAGTAATCAACTTCGCTAGAGCGATTGGCAATAATGCTTGTTCAGCAATTATTAATTCAGACATGAGTTTTGAAAGTGCCTCTGAGTCGGCAAAGGGGCAGTACGGCTCTCAACTAATCAATAAAGGTATGAGCCGACCTGAAGCTGACCTCTTGACGAACGCTGCTGTGTTTGCTGGAACTGAGGTCGATTGCCCTACACAAATTAATCGTGAGCTGGACGGGACCCGGATTGTGGATCTGAAATGGCGGTAATCAACTTCGCTCTTTGGTACTGTAAGCGAGCGCCCAATATTTAGGACAAACTGACTTTACTCAGTGTGAAGGGCGCGAAAGTCACGCTCGCGCGCTCGCATCTTCGGGAGCGCGCTTTTTGCACCTCTGGGATGACCACAAGGCAAGTGAGCGCATTCGTAGATTAGCTGGCTTCTGGCGGCGCTGTGTCAAAGCGCAACCATCGCACTGAATTATCTTTGGGGTTAGCAGCGCGTCGGGCCTGCCAGTTTGCTATCAGTCCCACTTTTTTCAACTCAGATGGCATCACCTGCGTTGCGAGAGCGTCACTTATAAACCGCTGAAACGTTCTCTTGCTTTTTACAAATCCCCGTGATGCAGCAATATCGAAAGCCTCTCCTACAGTCAGCCAAGTCTTTGAATCAGTCAGCACTTTTGAAGGGCTGGCAGCTTTTGATTGAACTGGCGGTAGAGGCACGTTGTCTCGTTTTTGCCTGAAAGCTTCGTTCTCGACTCTCAGGCGCTGCACTCCCCCACCACGCTATCTAACTCCTTTTGGATAGCATTGGCTATACGGTCATCTATACACTCTTGTAGTTCATTAAACTGTTCTTTGAGCGGTGCTAGTTGAGTGGCTATACAGTTGTCTAGCTTACTAGCTATATGGTCGTCTAGCTGAGTTGGAACAAGTGCGGCATGAGTAGTGGCGGGACTTTCGTTCCCTAAACCGTACTTACAAAAGCGAATAACTAGGTCAGTGAAAGTGTCGTTTTCTGATTCAGCCCTAGCTTTTAGCTCCTCAATTAAAGCTTCAGGCATCTTGATGTTGATTTGCTTTTTTGTGGGTCTGAGCATAACTATATTTCTTATATACGATTTACTATACACCCAGATACAATGCCTCTGGGCGGGGCGTGAGACTTACGCAGCAGTGAGTCGTGAAATCAATTGGTTTTTCGTCAGGCTGGAATACTTCGATAGCTTGCGGTTCTGGGCTTCTTTCTTTAGCGCTCTGATTGTCCAGCCGCTGTAATCTATTTCAGGCTCTTGAGCTTCGGCAAACACCGCAGGAGGTAAGAGGTAGACGGTTTTGGGTGCTTTGGCGTGGCAGGAGAAGGATTCAATGACCTCCTCAACTTCCGTTGTCCAAGGGTCATTTAGGGGCGCTGTTTCGTCAGGGTCAATCGGAGTCGGAACAAAAGCGATAACGACTTTCTCGGCGCTTCCCCTTGGGAGTATCGCCTCTTCTGGCTTGCCTTTAATCGTGGTGGCGCTTGCATTGTAGAGGTGTCTTAACCCGTAAAAGAAGTCTAGGAACATTACCAGAGTGACTGCGATAGCCAGCGATTCGAGTGTCAGAGTTAGTAGGTCTTGCATCATGATTTTCCTTAAAACTGGCGTGGTGTGGAGAATTGCCAGCAATCAGTACATCGGGAATCGAACCCACTCTTTGTAGCCACCAGGCGCACTGGATAACAGAATTTGATTGTCTTGGTACGAGCGTGGTTTTCTTTCGTATATATAAAATATAGCTTACTGTATAGCCTAGTGTCTATATACTATATATACAAG
>MWWI01000255.1_pt1 | contig 11684 bp, 16 predicted proteins | sample 1047321 | NCBI WGS metagenome assembly MWWI01 (sample SAMN06349966, study PRJNA376086) | soil metagenome | isolation source: FI-1 sample Antarctic (ecotone) soil | place: Antarctica | reverse complement strand
TAAAACAACTTCCCGAAAATGACAGAAAATTTTACGTTCTAACCCGCGATGATGAAAATAAGTATTTAATGGCTTGTCCGCAACCGCTTCGAGATGTCGCCCGTCTGATGATTGAAACGGGTATGCGTCCGGCTGAAATTTATCAATTAAAGCGTGAAAATGTTTCGATAGAAAAAAGATTTCTTAAAGTCGAAAACAGCAAAACAAAAAGTTCCAACCGCAGAATTTGGTTGACGGAAAAAGCCGCGCTCGTTTTGCGCGGGCGAATTGAAAAATTCAAAGCCGCGTATCTTTTCCCGAAAGGCGATGAAGACGGCAACCCGCCGACATATCCGTTAAACGATCAACATAATACGGCGCGAAGACGAGTCGGTTTAGACTTCCGGCTTTATGATTGCCGTCATACATTCGCAACCCGACAAGTCGAAGGCGGCACGGATTTATTAACGCTTGCTCATTTGCTTGGACACGCAAGCCTTGATGAAGTGATGAGATATGCTCACGTCAACGAAAAGCGGAAAAGCGAAGCGATTCAAAATATGGAAAAAAGACAAGCAAAAGCAGTCTAAACCATAATAATAATCACTTCAAGTGGTTACATTTTTAGATACAGTATCAAAATCAAGACATCTTTGTATGCTTGTAAAATCCGTGAATAAAGCGGATAAGCCAACGGAAAACTTGTCTTTATATGTTTCCGGTGAACATAACTAGCTTTATTTACTTACAATTACCAAGTGTTACACAGTAGTTTTGACTGTATTTCATCTGTTACTTTATCATCCAGTAACACTCGAAAACAGTAGGTAACAGATACATTTTTAGATACATAACTTTGAAATGCAAATTTGGATTTGATAGACTACTTTTGCTTGAGTAGCTTATTCAGTTTTCAAATATCAGAGCCTTTGAGTTTTTGCACAACTCGAAGGCTTTTTAATTTTCTTAAAATTTCATCAACTTTAATTTTTTGAGATAACGTCGGATTTCCCAAAAGTCTTTGTCATTTGTAATAACCGTGATGCCTTCACGAAAACAACTTGTAGCTATCAAACAATCAAGAGCAATTTCCTGTTTTACCTTCGGCGGACGGCGCGGCGCAAATCCGCCTGCGTCTTGCTTTCTTTCCTGTGCCAAAAGAAACTGAATCCGGCTTGCTTTTAACCAATCCGATTCGTCGGGAACGATTAACCGTCCGTCATCACGCGCCGTTTTCCAAACCGTTTGATACGCTCGTAGTTCCTTTGTGTCGTTACACGCCGTCATCAACTCGCTCAAAACTACCGCCGACACATAAAGCGGTTTTGGTAATTTTTCGATGTCTGTTTTAGCTTGTAAAACATTGGTGTCCGGTAAATATTCAGGCACGTTTTTCTTTTGCTTCGTAAAAGTCGGGATACAGACGGCGGCGCGTCATCCGCACAGCTTTCATTAACGCCCGTGCCGTTGGTGATTCATCGGCTTCAAAATCTTTCGGCAAGTATTCAACCGCCGGAGTTTCCGGCTTTTTGCCGTCGCCGTTTGTTGTTAAATTTTTATTCTCTTTCTTTTTACTCATTTTATTTCTTAAACTTCCTTCATATCGAACGCACGAGCCGAAGAAGCGGACAAGGTGAAAATCTTAGTCGGTAGCTTGCGCGGTTTCTTTTGACGGTCTGCCGGGTTTTCCATAGACTTGCAAAGCGTCGGCATCGGCACGACGTATCACATAATAAGAGCCGACTTTTTCGGCTTTCAGATCGCCCGAATCAATAATTTGATTGACGCGCCGCCGCGAAATTCCTTTTAATTCCGCCACCTCTTTAACCGTTAATAAATCACTTACTTTACTCATACTTGAAAAAGTATAAATTATTTTTACAAAAACTTCCAACTATCGCACATTTATATTTGCATCAAACTTCCAAGTTGTGTAGAATAAAGACAGTAAGAAATTACTAAATAAAAATTACTTTGGAGTGAATAAGAAAATGATTAAATTAACGAATGAAAATACTGAAAATGCAGTCAAAAGATGCAAACAATTAAAGCCGAAAGTCCGCTTTATTGCCGATAGAACCTTCGCAGTCGAGAGCGCAAATAACGGGAATGTCTATAACGTCCGCTTTGACGTAAAAGACGGCGAAAAGTTAGGACAATGCGAATGTAGAGCGAGTGAACGCGGTTTGATTTGCTACCACATCGTAGCGGCGGCAACGGCGAACATTTATCGTCAAACGGTAAAACTACAAGCGGCGATGACAGCCGCGCCGTATTTCAAACCGAATCGTCCAAAAGCCGAAATGATCGGACGCATCCGCGTCAATTAAATGAGAAAAGGAAAAGGCTTGAGAAAAGTGCGAATTCTCTCAAGCCTTCTCTTTTCCAAATCAATAAAAATTAACTTGGAGTGAATAAACAAATGATAACAGAAACTATAAACAAAACGAAACAAGATGCTCAAAGAGCATTTTTAGACAACCAAAGACGCGGCATTATCGAGCGTCTGGAAGCCACCGGAAAAGGCGAACGCGCCGCAACCGTGCGGCATATTGACGGACTTATCCGGGCGAATCTATCGCCGCGTCAAAACGAATTTTGGAAGTCAGTTAAAACCGACATCATAGCCATTGATGCGGACAACCCGCCGGAACAACCCGCCGACGATCCGGTTTATTTTAACGACGGCGAACTTGACCGCGATTTTGTCGGCTTAGTCCGAAACTTCGATGCGCGAAGTGCCAAAGGCAAACGGACAATGATTTCAATGTTCGATGTGCTGGAAGCGCGAATGTTAAAGGAAAACGACGAAGTTTTAATAGATGAAGTGCGCGAAGTTGTCGGCAATATGAAAAGATTTTTTGAGCAAAGGTTAAAATCGAGTAAAACGGACGGCGGCGAATAAACCGCCGCGCCGATCAAGATATTAAGAAACGGGAACGTCAAATAAACTACCCCGCAGCAAGCTGACGGGGTATTAAAAGAGCCGGAGTTGACCGTCATCTTTCGGCTTACCTTGTTGCTGAACATAGTTCTTTATCATTTTTTCGGTCTGATGTGCGCCAACTGTGCTGACAAAATATCCTTCAGACCAAAACTTTCCGCCCCACAAGTATTTTTTTACTTCCGGGCAGGATTTGAAAATTTCTCGTGCTGTGATGCTTTTGATAATTTGCACCAATTGTTTCGGACTATACATTGGCACACTTTGCACGAAAAAATGAACGTGGTCGTCGTCTGAACCAATTTCCAAAAACGTGATTTCATATCGCTTTTGGATTTCATTGCAAACTTCTTTGAGTTTGGCATCTACGGTTGGAGCAAAGACGGCTCGCCGATATTTTGTCGGGCAAACGATATGATACATCAAAATCGAAACATGGTGGTTTTTATGAATGAACTTACTCATTCAACCATTATAAAGCCGCAGCAAGCTGACGGGGTATTAAACCCAAAGTGAATAAATAAAGACGTTCCCGTTTCTTTTTGTTTGGGAAAATGAGAACTTTTGCGCTTGTATGGCGGATTTTACTGCGGATTCGCCTTTTGAGCCTTTAGGAATTATTTCCGTAGGGCTACATAGCGAGAGTTCTTAAAATATCCCGTTCGCGCTGTGTTACTCGAAACGGCGGTTCGCCCGCAGTCCACAGAGCGAGAGCGACGGCAAGAACTAGGTCGTCGTGCGTTCCCGTCCGCCACGCTCCATAAACGTCCGTTGCGCTGTCAGTTATTTTGACGGTAAAGTTTTGTAGTTCGCGGGCGAGTGTTTCGGCTTCGGCTAATGCTTCGGCAATCTTGAGCGTTCTATTTTGCAGAGCGACTTGAACGACGCTGACCAAATCGCGTTTGGGAACGCGGGTTATTCCAAACTCACTCGATACATTCGCGCCGCCGACAATTTGAATAGGTCGGAGTTCGGCATTGATTTGTTCACGTTTGAACAGGTCAACCACCGGCGCACCGACTCCGGTTGCGTCAATCGCTAAGACGGGTTTGTAGTCAGGTGATTGAAATTGCTTCAAACCGTTAATCATTTTTACGACATCCGCGACGATTGCCGGGTAAGACGTGCGAAGCCGCCAACGCTGTAAATGAATACAGTTTAACGCCGATACTTCGGCTTTATCATCCGCACTAACCGTGCGAACGCATTCAATAATTCCGAGCGCGGAAAAATCCTTCGATTGTCCTAAATCCAAACCGATAAATAATGATTTTTCCGTTTTAATTTCCGGCATCTCATATCTCATAATTTACTTATTCCACTCCAAAAAGCGGCTTTATACTCGAATCGAGAGCCGCTTGAATATCTTCATAACTAAAAACTTGATCGTCGGTTTCAACAAATTCGCAAAAATATTCTTGCAGAAACCACCAATCGCCGATCATTTTTCGTTCGCGCTCCAACCATTCGGCATTGATTCGCGGGCATTGTTCGGCTGTAATTTTGACGCGCCGCCAGTCTTGCCCTTGTGTCCATTCCTGATAAAAGAAACCGCGTTTGCCGAACGGAGTTGACAGTAAAACGATGCGTCCGCCGGAAACGGCTAACATCGGACGGATTGCTTGATACAATTCATCGGCAACGCGGGATGCTTCATCAACTATCAACAAAGAAACGCCGCTAAAACCGCGTATAGTGGCTTCTTTGCCCGGTAGAGCGATGATTCTTGAGCCGTTCGACAGTTCCATTCTCAAAGCCGATACTTCGGTAGTCTGCGGCAAGTTCGGCGAATCCAATTCGTTATAAACACTCTGCAATTTGCGAAATAATTCTTGAGATTGTCTTAGACTTGGCGAGAGAAGCAGTATCAAAGAATCCGCCTTGTAAATCGCTTCGTGAATCGCAAGGATCGAACTCACCGTGCTTTTGCCGCTTTGCCGTGAACAAAGCAGAATCATTTGTTTTGCGTCCGAGCGCAAAAGGTCGGATTGCCACGCATCCGGGACAATGCCCGCCCGCCGTGCCATAGACGCGGCATCGTTTTTTTCCCGGTCAATCCTTTTCTTGACGGCGTTATTCGCCGCTTGAATCATCAATGGATTCTGCGATGAGTATTTTTGCTTCTCTGATAACATCCTCATTCTCCAAGCCGTAGTTTTGCGCTAAAGTTCGCCAATCGTTAATCTGTAAATCCAGATCAATCGCTTGTTTCGGTTTCCCTTCGCATCTATCGGCAATTTCCCGAATCGCTTGCACATTGCCGCCGACAGCTTCACGAATAAGAGCGCGGGCAATCTGTTCGGCGATTGTTTCGCCGGGAGCGTCCGCGTTCGCCGCCGCTAATTGTTCGCGCAAGGCATCGGTCAATCTGGTTATTTTCGGTCTTCCCTGCGGGTTGCCCGTTTCGCCTTTTTTGAAACGATTTCCTAATTTATGACCGGGCGCAAATGTCCCGTCCTTTCGGTGATTCACCATTTGTTCTCCATTTGTTTTTGTCTTTTTCGTCATTTCTCTATTGTTTTAATATCAATCTCGATTCGCGGATTCGATTTGTCATCAAAACGGAAAGCGTGAATCTCGACAATCTGCTTAGCATCTTCAAAGCAGATGCCTTTGAGCGCGTCCTGACTGATTTTCAAGCGGTTGTCTAAGTCGCCCGTCCTTCGTGGACGATAGACGCGAAACGTAAGCGACAAGTTACCGCATAACAGCTTCGCGCCTTGCATTTTGGCAAGTGTGGCAACGTCTGATTTGAATTGTCTGCCTTTGGCGGAAACGATGCGCCGTCCGCGAAAATTTGCGTAAAGATTATTGACCGACGGCGGATAGGGCAAAATCAAATTTACCGCCGCGCCGCCGGTGTTTCTTTTTTTAACTATCAACTTTTTTGGCTGTGTCATACAAAAACCTTGTAACTACTGCTTAAAAGTTATTTTTCATTGACCGCGCCGATGCTTCCCGTGCGGCGGCATCTTTTTTGAAGGTTTGCGAGCGTAAATACTCGCTTTTCAGTTGCGGATAATCGCGCTCAAAATCGGCTTCGGTAGCCACCGGATCGGACATATACGCCCGTTTCAAACTGCTTTTCAGTTCGGCTTCGGCGGTTTGTTGCCGGGCGCGTTCTTGTTCGGTGATCCGTTTTTGGTAATTCGCGTAAATCTCATTTACCGTGCGGATGCGTGATTGCTTTTCATCATTAGAAACCGATTCACGGTTAATGTCGTTAATTTTTTGTTGTAATTCTTGTTCTGTCATAATTTTTCTAACTCCATTTTTTATTTATTTTTTTTGTGGAAAATTCCATCGGTAAAATATCGCTCGAACCAAAAATAAGCGGTTTGACGCGCCGCCAGATACTCCGTTTGGTTATCCGGCGTTTCGGTTTCCGCGATAATGCCCTGACGTTCGATAACTTCAAACTCGAATCCGGCGAGAGTTTCGGGAAAAGGTTTGAATAGGAAATGATTTAACGCCGCTTGATGCAAATAGCACAAAATCGCGCCCGCCGCCTTTTGCAGATTTTCGCGTTCATCGCATCTTAAAGCACGTCCGCCCGTTTCAAAATATCCGGGCGAAACGTGAAACTCTACACCGGATGATTTAAGGCGTTTGATATATGCGGAAACGGCAATCGTCGGCGGTTTTATGTTCGGCGCGGCGAGAATGTCGAGAATCTGCGGTTTAAACCTTTTGACTGCATCAAGCCAGACATCTGACAGTTCGCCGTCAATAAACAGTTTTCCGCCTTCCCGCCGTTCGAGAATCACGCCTTCAGCACGAAGCTGTGAAATTAAAATTTCAGGTGTATAAATCAAAGGCTTAAATTTCCCCCCGAAAATATGTTTTTTCTTTTTCTTTAGAATGAATATGTTTCCAACCGTCATCACCGTCATCACCATCATCCGTATTAGTTAAACTACTGCGTTTGTTGGTATTTACAGCTTGACGGTTCGATGACGGTGTGATGACGGTTGGATGTTTGGCAGTCCAACCGTCATCCACATCATCATCGTTTTGCGCCTGTATTTGGGGGCTTTCTGACGGTGATGACGGTGATGACGGTTGGAACACCCTTTGTTCTAAAATAATTAGTTGCCCGTTTTTCGTTCGCGGCGGCAATTCGATATTTATGCCGATTGCCCGCAGGTTCGGATTTATCCTTTCGAGTTTTGAGCGAACGCCACGCGGCGTTTTCGGATATAGTTTCGATTTCTTGATTTCGTCGGTTGTGTATTTTTCCAGAACATCGAGAAAATTCTGTAAATTGCCCTCGAATCTTTGGTTGTTTTTCCAATAATCTTTATCCGCCGCGAACTTTTGAATCATTTCGGCAAAAGGTGAACCTTCCAGAGCGATGTAATTGCCGGAGTTTTGATTTTCTTCAAAGGCTTTGACGAATGAGCCTTTATCAAATCCGAAGGCGGTTTCCGCCGCCGCCGCCCATTGTGCGAAGTCCGCCATTCGCGGATAATTATTCAATTCCGTTTTTTCGATGTTTTGCAGAGCCGTTACCGCCGATTCCAACAAACCGGAAAACATCGAAGCATAATCTTTTTCAAATTCTCTCCAGAATTCAGCTTCGGTTTTGCGTTTATTTTTGGGAATTGGTTTGAGCGAGATCAAAACGGCGCGGTCTAATAAATCGCCTTTGTTCGCTATTTCGCCGATACCGTTTAGCAGAATCGGACGTTTTGCCGCAAAGATCGTTTCTTCGGTGTTTTCGTAAAGCGTCCGTGTTGAAAATCCGCCGCCCGTCGAGATTCGACAAAGCGCATCGGATAACCAATCAGGAACGGCGGAAATATTATCGTAGGAACACAGCCACGCATTTGACGCGGCGATGACGAGATCGCGCTCTTCACGCGGCGCAGATCGAAAATCGGTTTTATTCGGATCAACGAGCCGCCGCAGAATCCGCGCCGCCGTAGATTTTCCCGTGCCTTGTTCACTGGTAAAAATAACAATCGGGAACGGATAACCCGGACGCAGACAGGCGACGAGAAACGCGCAAATTAAAATATATTGGCTATCGTCAACCGTCAAATAGTTTCTGATTTTTCCGACATCGCCGCCCGTTTCCGGCATCGGCAAAGGAAGCATCGCCTTTGTTCGATAAAATTTTACGGGCGCGTCTTTTGATTCGACAATGCGCCAACCGCTTTTTGAGATTTCGACAATCTGCCATTTCTCGTTACACAGATCGAGATAAATCTTACCGTCCGCCGATGCCAGACGAATATGTATTTCGGTTTCCGGCGCGTCGAAAATAGCTTTCCCTTCAAGTGCGGCGATGGCATCTTGAACGGCTTGCGTTCCGGGCATTTGCCCTTCGGACTGATAAAACTGCCAAGACAGCCACGCCCGAAAACCTTTTGATCGTAACAGATGATTTTCAAAATGACCGTCGGTTTCAATCGTCGCAAATGCTTCTTTGTCCGCCGTGTGAAAAAGTTCAAAATCGTCGGCGAAATTCAAAATCTTTGTCGCTTGACTTGGTTTCGGCGAACTATTTTCCGATTGTTTCTTTTCCGCCGCTTTAATAACATCAAAGCGTATAAGTTCGCTGTGTATGTCCTTTTTGTCATTTTCCGTTATCTCGAATAAAGGTTCGATTTGTTTGTTGATGAATGCCGCCCGCTTTTCCGAATCCGCCGGATTAAAAACATCCATCGCGGCGACTTCTTCTTTATTGTTCAAAACCGAAATTTTGAGTTTTCCGTGTCCGGCGTTTTCCGCTTTTAGCTGAAAATTATCATTACAGAGCATCGGCGAAAAAACGGCATCGGCAACGAATTTCCTTTTCGTTTTGAGAAGACGCTCAAATTTTTCGATTGCCGCCGCCGCGCCGTCTTCTCTTTCCCAAATTCCGAGAAGATCATCAACCCCGTTCACGCCTTCGATGCCTTGCGGCAAATCCGCAAAATAGACAACCGCGCCGCGTGATTGCAGAGTTTCGGCAAGCCGATAGGACGCAAAATAAACATTTTTGTTCGTTTGGCGGTTAGCGTCAAACAAAATAATCACTTCGCGCCCGTCGAAAGTTATATTGGCGAGTTCCGGCAAAAGGTCTTTGACTTCGATTTGTTCGCCGTTTGCCTTTGTCCGTTTCTGTTTTATTTTGAAATTATCCACGCCTTGCAGAGCGACGATTAAATGAGCAAGCGGTTTGCTGTAATCGTTCGTTGCGGCGCGTTTGCAAGCCAGAGCCTTTTTAATTCCTTCGAGTGCTATCATCGGCACATTCGCATCTGAAAGATGTTCGGGATTAGTTCCCGGCGGAAAATACGGCAGAGATTTTGAGCCGACGGGACGCAAGTATTTTCCCGTGATTTTTTCGCGTCCGCCGATCATTTGTTTGTCCGGGTTATCGCGCCGAATTTCATATTCGAGAATATCGTCCGTTGTCGGATTCGTAATCGCCGCAACCAAACCGGAATAGTCGGCGTTTGCGTTCGGCGTTCTCAAAAGAATTTCCGCACCCTGCAAATTACTGACACGCCGAAAGACGGACGCGGCGGTTTGTTTCGGAATAAATGATTTTTCCAAGTGTGAAAAATCGGCTTGCTTCAAATCCGTGCCTATTTTATTGATTTGTGCATTTGTTGTGGTATAATTCTTATAGTTCATAGTTATTCACGTTTAATTTGTGGCGGGTTGGTAGCCCGCCACTTTTCTTTTTATGATTTCCCCCCGAATTTCCTTAGAAAGTTCCCTTTCGCCCGTGCGTCCGCATCCATATTTAGAGCGTGTTCGATTCGCCCGTAAAGCGAAAAACATTTTTCGCAAACCGATTTTCGTTGCAGATGTTCCGGCGATGTGATCGAGATTTGTTTTTCACAACCGGCGCAAATTTTCGGCGCATCTGGTTTGCGTTTGAGTTTTGGAACAGACTGCGGTTTTTTACCATCGCCGTAAAAGTTTGATAATCTGGTTTTTTCCAAAATCGAACGCGCTATTGAACGCCGAACGTCATTTGAAAACGGCACGTCTGAAAATTCGTTTTTCATTTATTTCACCTGTTTAGTTCGCCTGTTGGACTTCTCTTTTCAAATAAGCCTGTAAATCCTCATTCAAAACTAAAACCCGCCGTCCGAAGCGTTGGATTTTTAAGTTTCCGGCGCGTATCTCATTTCGCAAAAACGCCTTTGAAAGCGTCGTTTGTTCGCTGATTTCTTCGACTGAATAAGCTAATTTATCTTGCATTTCGGTAACACTATTTATCATTGTATTTACTCCTATCGTTTTTAATGGTTCAGTTGCACATCGTCTTTGGCTTGTGCTAGAGTTATTTTCTGTATTTGATTCAGTAAAATCAAGTAACATTCAAAGAACGGGTTAAGGTTACAAAAGGTGTATTAAACCATTAAAATTATGGGAAGAAAGAAAGTAGAAAAACCGTCTGACGAATTATTGAAACTTATTGAGTTGGCTAATTTAGCACCGCGCAAGCCAAAGCCTTTACCGAGTTATGAGTTTCTTGTTTCTCAAATTTATTTTGAGAAAACGGGAAAGACTTATCCTAAAATTGATTTTGATTTACATTATTCGTTAGACAATTCCTTGCGTCCGAGCCGGGAAGAATTTGAGGTGCATCAAAAAGCGGAAGAAGAGGCTTTAGAAAAAATTAAAAAGATAACTAAAAAATATCCGGCTTTATATCATTATGTCTTTGATGAAACCGAAGAAACGGAATATAACACACTCGGTCAACCGTCCAGATTCCAACTAATAGATAAATACGGCGGTGTTCTTGCCATTCAAAGGTTAGTTATTTCACTTGCAATTCATATCACGGTTTTTGTTGAGGGCTTCGGGTTAAAGGAATTTGCTCAAATGCCTTATAAAAGATTCTCGGATGAGATTTTTCCTATCAAATATCAATTCAAAGACGGAAAACTCAAATTTGAAATAACTCAAATCACCAACACTTTAGAAAACATTGATTTTCGCCGTTTAAGATTTTGCGGCGTTTGTCGGTCAGTATTTTGGGCTTACCGTCTTAATGCCAAGTATTGCGACGATATATGCGGCAATCGTTTTCGAGTAGAAAAAGCTAATGCCAAAAAAGCGGAAAAGGAAAGAAAAAGAAAAGAGGAAAGAGAAAATTTCAAAAATCAAAATTTCAGTAAAAAGGAAGGAAAATAAAAATGTCATTATACGAACGCCCAAATTCAAAATACTACTGGATGAAATTCACTTTTGACGGCGAACTCGTCCAACGCTCAACTAAATGCACATCGAAAATAAAAGCGCGTGAAGTTGAAGCGGCTTTCCGGCACGAGCTTGTGTTAGGTCGCATTGGTATCAAACCAAAGGTTGCCGCGCCGACGTTTGATGAAGCCGTCAAAGACTTTTTGAAATGGTCAAAGGTTAATCACGCCGACAAGCCGAACTCTTATAAAAGAGTGAAATATTCCTGTGAATCGTTAAAGAAGTTTTTCGGCAAAACGAAAGTTGACCGCATTGACCCGAAGACGGTTGAAAACTTTATTATTTGGCGTTCCGGGCAAACATCGAAAAAGACAAAAGATTTAATCACCCGCGATACGATTAACTTGGAATTGATTGCGCTCAAGACGATTTTTAAACGCCTTGTTTCGCAAGATGTTTTGATAAAAAGTCCGGCGAACAATATAAAACAACTTCCCGAAAATGACAGAAAATTTTACGTTCTAACCCGCGATGATGAAAATAAGTATTTAATGGCTTGTCCGCAACCGCTTCGAGATGTCGCCCGTCTGATGATTGAAACGGGTATGCG
>MWWI01000254.1_pt1 | contig 11690 bp, 15 predicted proteins | sample 1047321 | NCBI WGS metagenome assembly MWWI01 (sample SAMN06349966, study PRJNA376086) | soil metagenome | isolation source: FI-1 sample Antarctic (ecotone) soil | place: Antarctica | reverse complement strand
GAGCGGAACGATGAGAAAAATAATAATTTCACTTTTAATTCTAATCTGCACCGGAGTTTTTTGTTCGGCACAAAACCCACCGACCAGCCCGAAGTTAAAGGAACTCGACGCAAAAATAAAACAGAAAGACGCGAGTTTGAAAAAAAGTGTTGATATGAACGAGCAACTTAAGCTCGGCACTGAATTAAACACGCTCAAGCAGCAGCGAAATGAAGAAGCCGACCGGCTCGCCGCTGATGCGTGGTTAAAAGAGCAGCAGAGCGGCGGCGACCCAATAAAATCATTCGACAAAATAATTCAAAACGTCCAATTATTTGTAATCTTTCTTATTTTAGTGGCGGTCATCGGTTTGATAATTTGGGCTTTAACCAGATGCAGAACGCTTCCCGAATCGGACGCACACGGAACAGCACGTTACGCCAGCCTCGACGAATTAAGAGCGGAGAAAATACTTAGACCGAATCTCGAAACCGCCGCAGGCGATTTTATTATCGGTCAATGCAAGCAAGGTTTTTTAGTGCTGGAATGGAACCGAACAAGCCGCCACCAGCTCATTATCGGCGTAAACGGGTCAGGGAAAACCCTTTCGATGATTTGCCCAAACATCATCGGCAGCACCGGAGAAAGCCTTTTTATATCGGATGTGAAGCGTCAGAAAGGCACGACAAACGGCGAGCTTTGGGAATTAACAAGCGGATATAAAAGAAAGGTTTGTTACTTTTCCCCGCTCGAACCAAAAAAAAATATGCTGAAATTCAACTGGATTCCGGCACTCCGCGGAGATGTCGTAACTGCAAACCTATTCGCCGAAGCAGTCGTATTTTCAAGCGAGGGAGCAAAAAACGCCGGAGCAAGCACATTTTGGTATGAAACAGCCAGAGATTTATTAGCAGCGACGTGGCTCCACGCAGCGGAAACAGACGACCCGACACCTGCAAACGCTTACCAAATTTTAATGCTGAAAGAATCGGAACTTAGAAAACTGCTGGAAAATTCACACGTTCCAGCAGCAAGACTAGCAGCCAGAACCTACTTGGACGCGCCCGATAAAACAAGCGGCTCAATGCTCTCAACAGCAAGAAATTCCTTTAGCTTTATGCAAAGTCCTGAAATTCAACATTTCACCGACACGCTAAAAGCAACGGACTTTTCAGTTTTACGCAGAGAAGAAGTAACAATTTACTATCAAGCCAGAAGTGAGAAAAAAACTTTGCTGCAACCGCTTAACTGCCTAATTCTGACTTATATGTTCACTCAGCTAAAAGAAACAGACGGCTTAATGGTCAAATTCATACTCGACGAGTTTGCAAATTTCGGAAAAATCCCCGATTTTGCAACGGAAATTACTTTGCTCAGAGATAAAAATCTGCCGATTATAGCAGCCGTTCAGACATACAGAAGCCAAATTGAAAGCGTTTACGGAAGAACCGAAACGGAAACGATCTTAACCAATTTTAATAATAAATTTTGTTTCGCCGGGCTGGACGAAAAATCAGCGGAAGAAGTTTCGCGCTCGTTAGGAGAATACACCTATGTTCAGGAAAAAGTATCAAGAAGCACGAGCGGAATGTTAGACGGAACAAGTACAAGCAGAAGCATTCAGGAACACGGCAGACGGCTAATGACAGCCGATGAAGTAACCAGAATGGCACAAGATGAAATATTAACGTTTCACGCGAGCGAGATGCACCCATTCAAAGCATATAGAATCCCATATTCAGCAGAAGTAAAAACAATGCAAATCAAGGAAAGAGAAGTTGGAGAACTCAAGACTCCACCGCGCCCACAACTTTCACCGATGCCGGCAGAAGCTGAAATAAATATCCCACCGATGCCAGAATTTTAAGAAACTAAAAAAGGCGCAGGAATTACCCCGCGCCTTTCTTTCCCACACTTTAATATAGGAGCGTAACCCGTAGTTACAAAAGCAATATAGCAAAAACCAATTACGAGCGCACAAAAAATAAAAATAACTCAAGACTGAAATCAGACGATAGGAGCAAACAAAAGCAAACGTCCGATAATAGTTAGCGCAAACGCTAAAATTTAATGACCCATGACAGATGCAGAAAGTTGTTGAAAAATTAGTTTTAACAATAGTAAAATGTGTTTGGGTGGAGGAATAATGAGTAATTTTATCGAATCTATTAACTATTTAATCGACGATTGCTTCAACTTACTAGTTGAAGACAATATTTTACGCCGCGCTTGGGAGGTCAGAATAAGTTTTGCATTCTCCTACATTGTTCTGATGTCCCTTGCCTATATGATTAACAGCAATAACTCAAAAGGATTTATGTATTTCAGTATAGTGTTTTATGCAATATTCGTTTTGTCACGACTCGTATTTGAGACAATAGAATCATGCGGAGAACCGTTTGAGGAAAAAGCCTTCTACAAATTTCTTTTTTAATTTATAACTCGCCAATAAACTCCAACTTCGGCGAATACCAAGTAAAACCAGCCAAATCTTTAAAAGTTGCAAGCGGGAATTTTTCTATAAGCTGCATTTGCCGGACGCGCCGCATTGCTTCGACTTGTCTTTTTAGGATTCTTTTGTAAGTTTCTATACCTTTCACCCGGATAATTTCGCGCCAACTTTCACGTTTTATTTTAATTTCCCGCTTCACTTCTAAATCTTGCTTAGAAACGCCGGAAGATTCAGATATTTTGGCGGAATTTTTCCCGTCAGTTAAATACTTTGTATCAAGATAGTTTAAATCCGTGTCGTCGTTATTCCGTTCAGCTTGAATCTGTTTAATAGCTTCCTTTCTCGCCTTAATGAACTTCGCCGATATTTTCAAACGCCCGGCTAATTCAAACATCCGACCCCACCGCTTGACGCTGGCGATTTCTAGAAGATGCGCGGACGGTATTTTTTCCCAACTTTCCGACTTCGTAACGTATTTACAAACTTCATTAAGAGCGTTTTCTATCGAATCAACCAGCTTGATATTAACCACCGGCGAATTATCTTTTGTCTCACATCTCCAATCCAAACCGAACGCGGCAAAAGCAGCCTGCAAACAACGCCGCCAGAGCCTTTTAAGCTGCTTTTCGGGCAGATAGAAGCAAATCGCAAGCAAATGTATATGCGCGTGGTAAGAACCATCAGAGCGCACAGTAAATTCAATGGATTTGACGTAACCACCGAAATAACTTTTCGTGAAATCAAGTTTTCTAAATAAATCCCAGGCGTGAGAGAGCAGCTTTATACTTTCGGTGCAGGAGAGCGAAACTTTCGGCATCGTCAAAGTTACGAATCTATGCCTTTCCTGCTCGATAACATAATCTTTCGCACCAAACGGAAGATGTTCACGCCGCAGCAGCCGCGTCTGCTCGATAGCTTCACGCGCCTTTTTCCGGTTGAGTTTGGCAGCTTTATCAACGCACGAATGACAGAGTTTTGAGCCACACCCATATAGATTGCCGAAACCATTAAAACATTCGCCGTCGGCAGTATTCAGATCATCAGCAAGAAAATGATTGTATTTTGAGGAGCATTCAGAAATCCGAGCCGCCAGACCGAGCGCGACCGCATCGCCGGCAACCATTGCCGCAGCTTGCAGAACTTCGGCGACTGATTCACCTTTTTCACGCCGATAATACGCACGTTCGGCAGGCGTTCGCACATATTGCGCGTTTGATTGATACTTCGGATATTTTAGGAGTTTTGGATTATTTGACATTCAAGCCCTGTTTAAGTGGGTATAAGGCTTGAATTTTATACTAGAAACGAGTATATTCATTTCAGAACCCGATACCGCCGCAATCGGTTCGTTGGTTTAGAAAACGTCAAGTGTTGATCGCACTTGACGTTTTTGCTTTGATAAAAAGAACTATCTCAAATTAACTTTTTCTTAATACTTACGCAAGTTTTTGGATAGGTAGTTTTGAACTCCACACCATCTTGTATTTCAATCTTTATCACTTTTTGCTATCATCACGCAAGCAAAAAGCCGAATTGAAGGAGTTTTTTTAATTATGCCCAACGTACTAGTAAGAGACGTAGAAAAGCCCATTCTTGAGAAACTCAAGAAAAAAGCAGCCCGTAATGGTCATTCATTGCAATATGAAGTTCTAACGATTTTGAAAGACGCAGCAACGAAAGCCGAGCCTTTATCAGACCTAGAAACAGCAAGAAAGATTAGAGAATCGCTAAAAGTGAAAAAGCAAAGCGATAGTGCCGAGCTTCTGCGCGAGGACAGGCAACGATGATAATAGTGGCTGACGCAAGCGTATCGGTAAAATGGTATGTCTCTGAAATCTTCACCCCAGAAGCGGAGAAGCTTTTAAACGGCTCGTATGAGATCCACGCGCCGGAACTGATCTTGCCAGAGTTCGGTAACATTATCTGGAAAAAGGTTCGCCGAAACGAGCTAAGCGAGCGAGCAGGAACACAGATAATCAATATTTTCAGCAAACAAAACATTACTTTCCATTCACACCAAACGCTACTCAAAGCAGCTTTCGCCGGAGCGCAACTGTCAGGTCAAACCGTTTACGATTGGTCATATTTAGCCTTAGCAATCTCTTTATCATGCGAGTTCGTAACCGCCGATGAACGATTTTACAAAGCATTAGAAAAAACCACGTTAAAAAAACATTTAGTCTGGATAGGAGACATTTAATTAAAGCCATCGCTACGAGCAACCCACCGCCGGAAAAGCGGAAAGCTCGACGTGAAAAATAATCAGTGTTTTGCTTCCTATTTATCAGACACAGGAGCCTTCCGCTCTATTTGCGGTTTGTTCGTATACTCATAATCAAAGTTTACCCGGACTACAACGCAAATTCCAATGGTGACGGCAATAACAAATGAGATGCACATTGCCAGAATTAAACCTTTGCTAGAATCTCCCCCTTCAGTTTCAAAACTGAAACCTTCAAATGTTGTCTTTCCAAATTTAAATTTCATTTCAAATCCTTTCCTTTTCGCGTTTTTACGCTGATATTTTTATATTTTCACAAGATCTAAGTAATTGTTTTTCAGGGTTGAAAAATTCAATTTTCCACCCTGTAGAGAAGTAAAACATAGAAAAAAAATTAAATGTTTTTACTAAAAACCCTTTATTTACGGGCTTCTTATAAATCTAACTCAGCTTTCTTTCTTCGATTTCCACTTTCGACAAGCGGGAACTGAGCAGGCGACTTTCATACTCTCAACAAAGCGCGGCAATTATTTTCGAGTGAGAATTAATTCCCTTCCTTGGCTCCAAATCCACACTACACAATTTTTTCAGAGCGGTCGGTTTCATAAATCCACCAACTTCTACTAGCCTAGCGAAACTCACCTGTTCACCGTCAGGGGGGCTGAGAAAAAAACGAGTGCGAAACAATTATTTTTCGCACTCGCAACAAACTATATAGCAAAAGTATGTCTATAATGTATCAAAGGTATATCATATGATTTTAGTCATCGGCGGAGTTAAAGGCGGTTCGGGAAAAACAACTGTCGCTATAAATTTAGCTGTAATGCGCTCTTTAGCAGGCTTTGACGTGCTTTTGATTGACGCAGACGATCAAGAAAGCGCAAGTGACTTTACAGCCCTAAGAAACAAATCTTTAGAAACCGGCGCAGGCTATACTTGCATAAAACTAACTGACGTAAACGTAAGAACGGAAACCAAAAGACTGGTTGATAAATACGACGATATTCTTATCGACACCGGCGGACGCGACACAACGAGCCAGCGCGCAGCTCTGACGATTGCGAATGTTTTAATTGTGCCTTTCGTGCCACGCTCGCTCGATGTCTGGACACTCGATAAAGTCTCAAAGCTCATCGGAGAAATCCAAGCTATTAATCCAAGTTTGACGGCATACGCATTTATCAATCGAGCCGATCCACGCGGACAGGATAACCAAGAGGCAGAGGATATTCTGAAAGACGCTGCAAATTTAACCTTTATAGATTGCCCACTTGTCACCCGAAAAGCCTTTGGAAATGCCACAAGCGCAGGCGCGGGCGTAATTGAATTAAAGCCACAGGATGAAAAGGCAACGGAAGAAATCGAATCACTATATAAATATATTTTCGATAGACAATAGATATACTATTGCTATACAAAAACAATATGCCAATTGCAAAAAAACCAATACAAGACGAAGAAACAAGCGAGAGCGAAATTAATGCCGTCATTAGCAAAGGCGGCAGTGTCGCCAAAACAAAACAAAATGCCCGCAGTGAAAAAATACTGCTCCGCATACCTAGCGACCTGCTCCACAGGGTAGAAACCGCCCTGACCGCCCGACCACTCAAAACGCCGCGTAACACCTGGATTTTAGAAGCGATACTTGAAAAATTAGAAAAGAATTAAAGCAGTTGGCAAGGGGTATTTTGAGTTCGCCGCGTCTCGCGTTTTATTCAAGCGAACCCGAAACTTTTGTTATAGATTCAATCTCAAAAGAAAAATCTATGTCAATATTTACAGCGAGATGACGTGGGGCGAAACCGCCAGAAGGACCGTTTAAGTTTAACGGATAAGTTTCCATATAGAGTCGCTGTTTCGCCCTCACGTCCATTGATCTGTTCGGTTTGTTTTCGTTTTCAGTTGCTTCTTCGCAATCAATCGCCAGTTGGTATTGCAGATAACTTTAATCATTAATGAATTTGTGTACAGTAACAGTTCGTAAAATCCCAACGAAAACCTGAATTGAAACAAGCCTGTATTGAGCTATCCATTCCGGGACACGGTTGATCGGTAACAGTTATGCTTGAATTTCCTATCGGTCTGCTTGAAGCAGTGCCGGAAGGAACAGCGTTGTAAATTTTAGCTGCGTACTGTCCAACTGGCTTACCCCTGATACAACTCGGATTGAATGTTATATCCACGCCGTTTACCGCAGTTGCCGTAGTAACCCCAACTACGGTTCCTTTATGATCTTCAAAATGGATGACAGGCATCCCGTAACTCGTGCTGACATCTGGTACACTAGTTTGAATTTGATTTGGAAAAGTACTGCTGTTGGACACTGCAGATGGTCGAAAAGGAAGACCAAAGGTTCCTACAATTTCACATCTCAATTCAACGACGCGACCCGCTTGGACTCCAAAAGCGGTGCCTTTTCCGTTACAATTCACATTTCCAATTTGCCAACCTGAGATCGCTTGAGCAATCCACGTTGCTGGCGTTTTTCCATCTGGCACGTCAAAGTATATGAACCCGACCCCGCTGGATACCTTTCCTACAAAACTCTCTACATTACCCGTAATCGGTTCTTGAATTGGTAATACCCTAACAAATTGTCCATTGGTCACTGCTCCTGACACACCAACCGGAATATCCGCATAAAAAGGAAAAGTCCCTTGTCTTACTTCTACTGTTGTCTCTACTCTATATCCCGGATTGGGTGGCGGTGGAATGCTACAACTAGCAGCCAAAATACTCAAAACTATTAAAAGGAAAATTTTCTTCATATTCAGCGTCTCCTTACCTCGATACTCCGAGTCGGTCAAGAACCCCATTGGCTATTTCTGACTGTGCAATACCACTAAAAGAAGTATAGTTGATAAGGTCTTGCATTTGTTTTGTTTTTTCAGACTGCATTCTTGCAGAAAATTGGGGAGAATTATCACTGTTAGTATTTTGCTGCGACGAATTACTGGACTGCACTGCAGCCAAAAATTCGGCATCCCATTGAGCAGGTGGTTTTTGGGAAGACTCAACATATATTTTTTGACGAACCAGAATGCCCATCAAAGTGACAGCTTGACTTGGGAGCATACTGTTTGAAGGCTCACTGCCTACCAGTTTATTGATCCCAACATTACCTTGCCCGTCTTTATCGGTAAACAAATTTGGAATTACTTCAGACAAAGCTAGCCTTAGGTTTCTGACTTGTTGCTGACTTACTTTTGCATACTCAGGTGCCGCGTATTGCTCTGCTAGCCAATTGAACGCCTGTACGATCTGCTCTTCAGAAACCATTTGACCGTTAGTTTCTGCGCGCACAAGCCTATCTTGTAAAGAACTAGCTAACTTTGAGTTGAGTGCATTCAAATTATTCTGCTCGAAGATGGTGTTGACTAAATTTTGAACCGCAACTTGGTCACCACTTTGCGCTGCTAAAGCCGCACTATTTATCTCACTCAACATATTTCCGTTACCACTTGCTTTGATTGTTTCAATTCTCCAAAAATATATTACCGTTAAAGCAGCAATTATAAAGAACGATGCTGTTATCAGTATCATTTTTCGCATTATTAATTCTCCTGAATGTAGATGTTGGAAACCTTTTCAGAATAAGTTTTCTCAAACCGCACGTCAACGCTTTTTGTTAAGATTTAACAATTATTTCAATTCGTCCGTTCGGCAACGTCCTCCCGTTGCCAACACGAAAAACCGAACGGCTGAGTTAACGTGGGCGAAACCACCACACACAACTTTGAATGTAGGTTAGATAGCTACAGAGGGTAAAAATGTTTCATAGGATTTTCATCAAACCTTTATCTTAATTGGGTTTATCGTTATTATTAATTTCCGTTTTTACTCAAGTTTTTAACCTCAAATATCAGGAACGAAAAAAATCACGAAACCGCCTAAAATCAGCATATTATCAAATAAGCTATGAAACATTTTCCCTGTTTTGAAATCAAATTAACTGCAACTATAAATTTCAATGCGAAACGAGTGAATCCATTTTTAAATCGGCAAGCCCGCCGCTAGCATTTGTTCCTGGAGTTCCTGCATCCGTGCCGGTTCGAGCTGTCCGCGTTTCGCTCTAAAGACATTATTTCAGTTGGAGAAATTTGGGATACATCTATGGAGAAATTTAAGATACATAGTAGAAAAAAGACAGGAAAGACAAATAAAACCGTTTATAAGGTAAGTTCAGAATTTGCAGCACCTAATTTAACTTAAAAACTCAGAATTACCATTCAAACGCTCAGAACTATGTTTCCTAGCGACGGTCATCCGCGTCTAAAAGCCGAAACGCTCAGAACTATGCTTTCTAAAGGCGGTTGAAACCAGCAGTAATTGTCGATTTAGAGGCTAAAACGCTCAGAACTATCATTTCAAGCGCTCAGAACTACTATTTCAACCGCTCAGAACTATCATTTCGTGAAGTGAAACCTCTATATTTTTAATAGCCTTCAAAAAAGTCAAAGAGAATCTATTGAGCTTTGACGGAATCAAACCTATGTTAAATTTGCGGTAAATCGCTATAATTACAAAATGAATTGGATCTCTGTTACTAAAGAACTTCCAAAAGAAAATATTCAAGTTTTAGTTGCCCCCTCTCTGCCTGAAGGAATGGTAAAAAGGGTCGCACTTGCTTATTGGTCTATGGAGCTAGATGACTGGGAAATTGACCGAGATGATCGTTTGTCAGGAATTTACCCTGAAACAATACGCTACTGGATGCCAATTCCTAATCCGCCTGAAGATAATTATGTTTCATCAAAAGCGTAGGTCAGAACTACCTAAATTTTTGATGAAGTGAAACCTATATATTTTAATAGCTGTCGAAAAATTCGGAAAGAATCTTTAAACCTGACAACGCTAAAATGATGCAAAGCAATATCAGCAACGGAAGAAGCCAGAAAAAATTAAGTAAATTTTCATCTAAAAACGAAAAGCACCCGCGAATTAAATAAACGCAGAAAAGTATCAAAATTATTTTCATATCTTCACCCAAAAACCAAGACCACCGATGCACCAGCCGGAACATTAACAACAAACCGTTTTTGAATTGGACGCGGTTTAACGCGATCATATTGAGCCTTGACGGAATCAACAGCAGCCCTACATTCATCAGAAAATTTTCGGCTTCTTTCCGAGTTTTGAACCATACTTCGGACTCGCTGCAAACATTCCTCTCTCGTCTCTCTTCTAATTTCTGGAGGAACAAATCTTTGATTTTGGACAATTGATTTTCTACAATTTTCAGTCGCTTCCCGGTAAGTTCTCATAATTTCAATTTGCCGTTTAGCATCTGCGTATAAGCTATACCTCTTTTCCATTTAGCCACCTCTTAATTAAAAATCTTTGTTGACAAGCAACATTGTTTAATGAGAGTATCAGATTGATTTAGAAAAGGCAAGAACCGCAAAACGCTATCGCTTATTTGCTACTTGCCACGATTCGAGTAATAACCAAGGAGTATAGTTTATGAACATAGAAAACAAATCAATAGAAGAATTGTTGGAAAATCAGCAGAAAAAATACAGCTACAATGTAGTAAAAGAAACTAACCAAGACGAAATTTTCACGCTAATTGACGCGCTCGAATTTTGCGAAAAGAACTACGATCATAATCACGAAGGAGTCGAAAAATACATTCGCAGCAATCACGCATCTTCAGGCGGGTACAGCCAAGCGAGCTTACCAGAAATTTTTCAAAATATCAGAAAGGAAGTAGCCGCAAATGATGAGTTATCAAATTACGGACACGCCGATATGCTCACAAAAAGTTTGCTGGAGTATCAGAGAAACGGAACGCCGCGAACCGAGCAGACCGGCGAAAAACTGAAAGAGATCTTACAACCAATTTTTTCAAAAAATTAAAATGAAAAAATATGACAAATCGGCACTGGTCAGACTAACCGAGCCAGAATTAAAACAACTTCACAAGAAAGCGCAAAAAGCAGAATTGAGTTTATCGCGCTTTCTTGTGAAGTCAGCTTTATCAGACGGACGAGTTTTGACGGCAGAAGAACGAGAAGAAATTAAGCAGCTTCGATTCGAGATTAGAAAAGTCGGTGTAAATCTCAATCAAATAGCCTATCAGATTAATGCCAGCCGGACCGGACGGAGCGAGCCGCCAACAGAAACCGAAATTACTGAAATACAAAAGTTAGTCGAGCAAATTCTTAAAAGGCTACTGAAAAAACTATGAGCGTAATGAAGTTCAAAGGACATAAAACAGCAAGCGGCAGAAATGTTGATTACATTATGCGAGATTCAGCTTGTGAAGATGTCAGCTTTCATAACCTCGAAGAATTGGAAAGCGAAAGCCAATATGAAAACAAAGTAAATGCTCGCTCATACGTTTACAACCGAGAGGAAGAAGAAAAAGGGCGAACACATTACAGAGTAACTTTATCCTGGGACAGAGAAGAAGAAACCGAAAAAGCGCGGGAGATGACGCACGAATTTTTACAGGAAAATTTCAAAGATTCGCACGCCGTCGTCGCCATTCATCAGGACACCGAACACACCCACGCGCACGTTTGGATTGATGCCCGGCAAGAAAACGGAAAAAAAATTCATTCGGAGAAAAATCACATCAACGAGTTAAGCCGCAGTTGGCAAAACCAATACGACCGCCAATATCAAACCAGCTACGAAAAGGAATTTGCAGCCAAGCGGGAAGAAACCCGCCAATATAAAGAGGACAGACACAACGGCAAAGAATCGGAAAAGCCCGGACGCGCTCAAATGACTTCGGAGCAATTTCGAGAAAAAGATCAGCGCGATGCAGGAGTCAAAACTAATGTCATTGACCAAGAAAGAACTGGAAACAATCAACGACCTTTTGAAGTTAGAAATTCAAACTCTAACGAAGCAGAACAAACAATTAATAGAAGCCGCCAGCAGCTTGAGCAGGGAGAACAAGCAGTTGCTAGAGTCCAGCAGGAATCAAGCGGAGCGATTCGAGAAACTCAAGAATTACGTAACTCAGTTGAAAAATACAGTCGAACAATTAACAGCGAGAAAGTAAAAGACCAAGATAGAGGAGCGGAA
>MWWI01000253.1_pt1 | contig 11739 bp, 16 predicted proteins | sample 1047321 | NCBI WGS metagenome assembly MWWI01 (sample SAMN06349966, study PRJNA376086) | soil metagenome | isolation source: FI-1 sample Antarctic (ecotone) soil | place: Antarctica | reverse complement strand
AGGATGCTCGCTCGACTAATCTTTTCTCGGATTTTCCGCTTTTGATGAGACCTTCTAATATCGGATAAACTTCCTTTGGAATATGTATCGGTGGTGCAATCGGTATTGGCATTTAACTTTCCTTTTTATGGTATTTTGCCAATTGTAACACTTGTTATTTTTCAATGGAAACGAATACTAGTCAACTAGCCCGAGCCGCCGGAGAGATAGCGGCTTACAAACAAGGAGAAACGAAAATGCTGATGATCCTGATAAAGGCTTCCGCGCCGAAGTGAGCGCAGCGTCTAGCCGCCGCAGTAATTGAATTTATTAAATTACAAGACCGCGCCGTAAACCCCGCCGGAACATTCGACAAAGCAGGGCGCTTTTACCCGGCGGAAAAGTTTGATTGCTGCAGCACGATACGGCTGCCGAGCAGGAGCTTTCCATATTCGCTGCTGGTTCACTCCCGCACCGCCGCGCACGTTGCCGAATGCTACGGCGTCGACGCGGCAGCCGTCCGACGAGTTAAGCGGAAACTGGAATCGGCACGGGAAGTGCAGCGGGAAAATACGATTTTCAACGAAATTGTGGGCGCGGCATTGAGCGATGCGGAACGTGCAGCGTGGCACGAGCGAGACCGCCTGCAACAGGCTTTAAATATAGCCATGAGCGAAAAAAAGGAGAAAAAAGCATGATTGTAACAATTTTTTACCGGAACAATTTCGACGGCGGAGACGGCTGGAACTATTACCCGCGCACGATTCAGATTGCCGACAATTGCCCGCAGTGCGGCGCGAAGCGCGGAACGCCGTATAACTATAATTTCTGCGAGGACGGCGAGTGGTTCAGCGTAGATAAATGGGACAACCCGTGCGGGCATTTAGACACCTACGGCGCGGTTTGGCACGAAGCCCAAGCAATTAACCGAGCAGCTGAAGCAGCAAAAGCCCGCGCCGATTACAGCGGGAAGAGCGAGAGAGAATACGCGAATATGGGAAAAGTCTCCAAAGGGTAAAAATGTTTCATAAGATTTAGGCGGAATTTCGCTGGAGGCTGTTTTTCTTGAACCATTTATGCAGATTAGGTTCAGTCTTCCCGTAAGGACTAACTGGAGGGAACGTGCGATAAACCCATATAGACAGATTTTTCTACGTAAAATTTCCGATTTTACTTTTGGATTTGGCACAAATAGCCTATTTTTCGAATAATTATCTGTTTTTCGTTCCATCTGGATAGAATAATTTCCGTTTCCGCCGATTTTCGGAAATATTGAAAGACATTCTATAATACTGTAACTGTTGAATTATTAATTGTTTAGGGGACTTGTGCGGGTTTATCGCACGTTCCCTCCTTCCAGTCCGAGTTCTGTTGGCCATGTGATATGCCTCAACGACGAGCGTAACCAACTCCTCGGTATATTCTTCGGTCAGTGGTTTCCAGGTTCTCGGTGCCATAAATTTTTTTAGTTTTGAAAATAAGCTTTACTTGAAATTGCAGCTTTAATGCATGTTTTTAAGGTGAAGCCAGATCCTTTAATCGCTCAAAACACTTCAATTCTACAATAAATTCTTTGCTTTATTAGTCGCCTTCACCGAAATCTATAATGTTAGAGCGATGCTTGTTGCCGGCGGACGAACCGGCGTATCGTATGGATTAAAAGTATATTGTAATATACTTCATTGTTGATATCGACTAGATTTTGATTGATGCTTAACAGGAAGTATATTATAATATACTTCCTGTTAAGAAAACGTGAAAAAGTAATTTTTACCAGTAAAAATTTATAAAATGCCTGTTGAAGAAATAATTGCCGCCTTAAAAAGTCGCCGAGCGGTACTCTCGATAACGCAGAAAGATTTGGCGGAACTCTCCGGAGTCGCTTTGATCACAATCAAGAAATTAGAAAGCGGCAAAGCTAAACCAACCCTGGAGACTCTTTACAAACTGGCTGACGTGCTGGGAATGGAAGTTAAGCTGGAAGTAAAAAAATCGCAGGGTTAAATAAATGAGAAAGGCTTTTGTTTACCGCAATAATGAGCTGGCCGGAACGCTTACCGAAGAAAACAGAAAAAGCTACGTCTTCCGGTACGACGATGATTGGTTCAAAGATGAAAGTAAACCGGCCGTCAGCCTGACGCTGCCGAAAACGCAAATTGAATTTCGCAGTCCCTTCCTATTCCCGTTTTTCTTCAATATGCTGAGCGAAGGCGTCAACCGGAAACTGCAGAGCAGGCAGTTGAAAATAGATGAAGAGGATAATTTCGGGCTGCTGCTCGCGACAGCCCGGTACGATACGATCGGCGCGGTCACCGTCAGGCCATTAGACAAAGAATGAGCATACCGGAAATAAATGTTTGTCCCGGAACTTTGGCGGAAGGGTTTTCCTCCTACAGTCCGGTCTGTCTGAAAAACTTGTTCGGCGGAAAAAAGGTAAGCCATATTCTGCCGTTTCCCTCCGCGGGAACAAGCGAAGAGACAACCGAATTATTTATTGAAAACCGCAAACGGATTTCAATTTCGGGCGTTCAGGAAAAGCTCAGCCTGATCCTTGAAAAGAACCACCTGCGGCTGACAAAACCGGGCGAAAACGGAACTTATATCTTAAAACCGATTCCGCGTGATATTAAAAAGGTTGAAATGGTTCCGGCCAACGAACATCTGACAATGCAGATCGCCAGACAAGTCTACAATATCAGCACAGCAGAAAACGCGCTTATTTTTTTCGAGGACGGACCGCCGGCTTATCTTACGAAACGCTTTGATGTTCGGGATGACGGAAGTAAACGGGGCAAAGAGGACTTTGCTTCGCTAGCCGGTAAAACAACAGAGAACGCGGGAGATAACTTTAAGTATGAATACAGCTATGAAGAAATAGGGCAGCTCGTCCAAAGATTCGTTCCGGCCTGGAAGATAGAAATCGAAAGGTATTTTGCGCTCGTTGTTTTCAACTTTTTATTCTCGAATGGAGACGCCCACCTGAAAAACTTCTCGCTACTGGAAACGCCAAACGGTGATTATATTTTATCGCCGGCTTATGATCTGGTAAACACCCGTCTTCACGTTAATGATGACGATTTTGCCTTTAATAAAGGATTGTTCGCTGATGACTTTAAATCAAAAGGCTACCGCAGCCGGTTGCAGCCGGGCAAAGCGGATTTTATCGAATTCGGGAGGAGAATCGGCGTACTCGAATCAAGAATAGAAAAAGCTCTGGCACCGTTTCTGGAAAGGCAAGCGGCGGTTGAAACATTAATAAACCGCTCGTTTTTAGACGAAACGAGTAAAAGAAGCTATTTGATGTCTTATCAGCAGAGAAGAAACGCTCTTAATGCCTAACAAGGGTAGTTTGTTACAAAAGGTAAAGATGTTTCATAGCTTGTTCGATAACTGCTTAATTATAAGTAGTTTAGTGTATTTTTTCATTCCTGATATTTAGGGTTAAAACTTAGAGTAAAACCGGGAATGAAAAATCATGATAAAGCCAATAAATGCATATAACTTGTAAAAATCCTATGAAACATTTTTACCTTGAGTAACCATTTAACCATTGTTGAAGATATTGATTCGATTATGCGGATAGGGCGGTTTCCCGGCTGGCAGCAGACATCGGCCGGTGAGAGGGAAGTGCAGAAGGCGCTGCGCAAAACTCTGCTCAAATACAGACTGCATCACGAACAGGAGCTTTTCGACAGGGCATACAGTTATATCAATCAATATTACTGATGAACCAGTGCCCGATCGCAAAATTTAAGCTTCTCGGCAAAATATGCCGCGGCAAAGTAGGAGAGCAGAAAAAAGCGGGGGAGATTTTTGTAATTCAATTCAAAGGACGGGATTATAAACTTTTCTTAACGGCGCACAGATTGATGATTTTTCGCTCGACGGCAATGTGGAAATTCATAATCTCCCCCGCTTTTTTCTGCTCTCCTTGTTGGAACGAAATAAAAAAATTGCCGCTTTTTACCTAAAAGGCGAAACTCTTGCCGGTGCCGGCGCGCCGTTCGGCTTAAAAAAAGAAATGGTGCGAAGAATTCTTATCCAGCAGGGCATCCACTCAAGACGGCGTTGGTCAAAAGCCGAACAAAAGCCTACGGCGGAAGAAAAGCTAAAATTAAAACAAATAAAATTTTGGAGCCAGGCTGCGTTAACTGCTGACCCTAGCAGATGTTGGATATGGAAGGGAAAGGTATCCAAAAGTGGTTACGGCAGAACTTGTTGGTACGGTAAGGTTATCTACGTCCGCCAATTAGCTTGGCAGATTTATAATAATAAGGCTCCTAAAAACTATATTCTTGATTACTGTGATAACACAAAATGTATCAATCCCTTACATTTATTCGAGTCGATGGTAAAGAAAAAAGAAACGTAACATCGCTAATTTTCTGGACGTGAAGATTTGACGAAAAAAAGATTTGGTAAAAACAATTTAGACAATTCTGTCCGCTTACTTAGAAGATTTATCTTTAGAGACAGATGGATAAATGAAGGTATACGTTATGATAGAATTTGGCGAATATGATTACTACCTACGAGAGGTCTGTGGTGGTCTAATAAAAGTGGAATGAAAACTGTCTTCGGATAAAATGACAGTTTATGATGCGAAAATACGATGATGAATTTAAGCGTAACGCCGTCAGGAAGGTTCTGGACGGGCAATCGGTGAGGTCAGTTTCTCAGGAATTAAGGGTCAATGAATCGCAGATTCACAAGTGGAAGCGAGCCGCTTTAACTAATGGCGACGGGATTAAATCAGGAGCTGAACTAGCCGAGACGGTCGCTTTGAGAAAAAGGATTCGGGAACTTGAAATGGAGAACGAAATCTTAAAAAAGGCGGCGCTGATTTTCGGGCGCGGCAAGCATTGCCTAGATATTATCCAGATTGTGAATCAACCGTATAAATTCGTCAACATCCCGTTCTTCGGTGTCGAAGGCGCACATCCATCTGACCTCATTTGTCCTTTCATTCCAAATATGAAAAGGCATCAAATCTTGCAATGATTCGTTCCATTCGGCAGGAATAATCGCAAATATCGAATTGGCTTGAACCGTTTTTGTGATTTTTATTTTTTGAATATTTTTTATTCCCTCAAATAGTCTGTCAGCCATTTCATTCGCGCGCGTCGCTGATTTAATCCAAATTTCGTCCCGCAGCAATCTATGAAATTGAGCCGATATAAACCGCATTTTCGACGGCAGCTGCATGCTTTGCTTTTGGCGGCAGCGTAAATTTTGCGAATATTTCTTATTGAAAAAGACCACCGCCTCGCCGAAAAGCAAGCCGATTTTCGTTCCGCCGACAGATAATATGTCAACGCCCGCGTCTCGCGTCATTTCCTTAAGAGAACAGCTCAGGCTAACCGCCGCGTTGAAAAGCCTGGCGCCGTCCATATGAAAAACAATGTCGTGTTTTTTAAGAAGCTCGCCTATTGCCAGCAGTTCTTCCCTCGTATAGACAGTGCCGTATTCAGTGGGTTGGGCTATTGAAAACACTTTTACCTGCGGGTAATGCTCGTCGCCTTTCCGAATAATGCCGTTCCTTATTGTTTCGATTTCTATCTTGCCTTCGCCGTCGGTTGCCAAAGGAATGAGCCGGCAGCCGGTAAAAGTTTCTGGAGCGGTGGATTCATCAACATAGAGATGTGAGCTGTCAGCGCACAAAATTGAATTAAAAGATTCGACAGCGCAGCCGATACCTAAAACATTTGCTCCGGTTCCGTTGAAAACAAAAGTTACTTCAATATTATTTCCAAAATGTTTGACGAATTCCTGTTTTGCTTTTTCAGTGAAATCATCATAACCGTATGATTTGGCGTGAAACCGGCTCGCCTCGACAAGAGCCTCAAGCATTTCAGGTAAAACACCGGCGTAGTTATCGCTTGCCAGTCCTTTTTTCATTTTCTATCTTTCATTTTTTACTTTTTTATTTTTTAATCGCAGTCGTTTTCTCACCGGCTAGCAATTTGACAAGTCTGTCTAAAAATTCCTGACCTTCATAAAACTCTCGGACGCCGAGACGTTCGTCTCTGCCGTGCGCGCGGTTGTCATCAATATCGCTGAAAATCCCGGAAACGCCATACATCGGAATATTAACCTGACGAAAATAAAGGCTGTCGGTCGCGCCGGTTCCCATAATCGGAACAACCGGAACATCCTTCCACATCACGCGCGTTGCCTCTTCTATCGGGCGCACGATTTCCGGCTTCAGCGGCGACGGCGGGCTGGGTTTGGGTTCTTTGATAAATGTCACGGAAATTCGTTCGTCGGCGATAACTTCGATTAATTTCCGGTGAATATCATTAGCATTTTCCTGCGGCAGAATACGGCAATTAACGGTTGCGCGAGCGGTTTGCGGCAGCGCATTTTCAGCGTGTCCGGCATCGAGCCTCGTGGCGACGCACGTCGTCCGCATCAATGCGTTGTAATATGGCGAAACTGAAAGACGCCTTACCGCTTCGGCATCAGACGCATTTGCTGCTGAAACGGCTTTCATATCCGCCGCAGTTTGTCCGGTTTCAATCGCCGACATTTTTTGGAAATAACCGCGCGTTACCTCATTAAGATTAACGGGAAAATCGAATTTGGCGAGCCGTTCAACTCCGGCGGCTAGTTGATAAATGGCGTTGTCTCTTGAAGGTAGCGAGCTATGCCCGCCCTTGTTTTTGACTTCGAGCAGAAAACTTTGATAAACCTTTTCGCTCGCCTGCACGCCGTTGAAAAGTTTAACGTTTTTGCGATGTCTTCCGCCGCCGCCTTCGTTGATGCCGAATTCGGCTGAAATCAAATCACGGTGATTATCAATCAGCCATTTCGCGCCGTTAAAATCGCCGCCTTCTTCGTCCGCTGTCAGTGCGAGAATTATATCGCGGTCAAACTGCGCGTTTTTCTGTTTGTAATCAATTAGATTGGCGACAAAAATCGCCGCCATCGCCTTGTCGTCGCCGGTTCCTCGCCCGTAAAAATAGCCGTCGCGCTCGGTCAGTTTGAACGGGTCGAGATTATCCGACCAATCTTCCTTGCGGGCTTCGACGACATCGATATGGGCGAGCAGCAAAAGCGGTTTGCGTTTCGGATTTGCGGAACGATAACGCGCCACCAGATTTCCTTTCCGGTTGTTTCCCGGATGAACCAGAACGCGCGTGTCCGCATCGGGAAAGCCAGCCGCGCGAAGCCGCGCCGCCATCGCTTCGGCGGCTTTTGTCGTGTCGCCGACCGAATCGGTTGTATTTATCTCGATTAGCTCGCGGTAAATATCGCGCAAAAGCTGTTGCTGTGGAGTGAGTTGTAAAAAATCGGTTTTAACTGCTTGCTGAGAAAAAACAATCGAAACAAGCATTAGGCTCAGAAGCGGTAAACTCGACAATCGACGCATTGTGGTGCAAAACATAATATTTAATTCTTCCTGTAAAACAAAAATAATACGCGGCAATTAAAATATAACGATAACTTTATTTTTTTCAAAGCCGATTAAATCAGCGAGCGAATCCATCCGCCGTCAACCGCTATCGAAGTTCCGGTGATATAGCTTGCCCGTTCGGAAACCAGAAAAGCGGCAAGCGCGGCAAACTCGCGCGGTTCGCCCAATCGTTTCATCGGAATTTCCGCTTCCCATTTTGCACTGGCTTCCGCCGCGCTGATTCCTCCTCTTTCGGCGGCGGCTCGCGCTAATTCTTCGACTCTTTCAGTTCGCGTGTAACCGGGAAGGATGTTGTTCACCGTAATTCCGTGAACAGCCACTTCATTTGCCAATGTCCGCGCGAATCCGGTTACGGCGGCGCGTAAGCTGTTCGACAGCATCAAATTATCTACGGGCTGCTTAACTGTGATGGAAGTGATGTTCAAAATCCGTCCCCAATTTTGCTGCTTCATTCCGGGCAGCACGGCTCTCGTCAATTCCAAAACACTATTGAGCGTCAGGCGTGTTGCCGCTTCCCACATCTCGCGGCTTAAACTTTCAAATTGTCCGGCTGGCGGACCTCCGGCGTTGGTCACGAGAATATCAATGCGCCCGAATTTTTTGATACCCGTTTGAACTGCCTTGGCTATATCTTCGGCGATTGAAACATCGGCAACGACGGGCAGGACAGACACACCCGATTTTTTGGCGATTTGCTTGCTGACCAGTTCAAGCGTTTCCGCGCTGCGGGCGCACAGCACGAGCGACGCGCCTTCGGCGGCTAATTCTTCGGCAACGGCGCGTCCGAGTCCTTTGCTGGCAGCCGCGACGAAGGCAACTTTTCCTTTGAGTCCTAAATCCATCTACTTCCGCCTCAAATACTCGTCGGTTTTATCGAGCCAATCCTGGCGCGGCGGGCTGAAAATATCCACGTCGAGCGTGTCTTCGAGCGCTTCGGCTTTGTGCGGGACGTTTGACGGAATGTGCAGCACTTCGCCGGCTTTTACGTCAATCGTTTCCGCTTCGTCTTCGCCGATCCAGAAACGCAGCGCGCCTTCGAGAATATAAGTCAGTTGTTCGTTTTCGTGCGCGTGTCGCGGAACAATCGCGCCTTTTTTCAAATAAACGTGCGCCAGCATCATTCGGTCGCCGGTAATCAGCCGCCGGTCGAGCATTTCGGTTACGTTTTCCTTCGGCATATCGTCCCAGCGATACCATTTTACACTCTGTTGTCGAGCCATTTATTTCTCCTAAGTTTTTTTGTTGACGGCTTATTTTTACAATTCACTGAAAAACAGTGACCGCTGCGAACAATCATACCGCTTTCGGCAAGTATTTCGGCGTTTGGCGCAATTTCGTTTTTTGCTCGAAAGCATAAGCTATTCTGATTAACTGCGGTTCGGTGAAAGCTCGACCGAAAAACGCAATGCCGACGGGCAAACCGTCCGTTCCGAATCCCGCCGGAACGGTGATATACGGATAACCGGCGACCGCCGCCATTGACCAGGTTGCGCCGACTGCGGGCGAAACGACGGCGTCGAGTTTGTCTTTGGCGATTATGGCGTCAATGCCTTCTTCGCGCGTCGCGCGTTTTACCTTTTGAATCGCGTCCGTGTATGCCTTTTCCGTTAAATCGCCCTTACTTTGCGCTTGCAGAAAAAGCTCCTGTCCGAACAGCGGCATCTCGCGCTCTTTGTTTTCTTCGTTGAACTTGATTAAATCGGCAAGCGTTTTGTAAGGCGAACGTCTTTCGGCGAGATATTTATTGAGATCGGTTTTAAATTCGTAGAGCAAAATTTGCAGCCGGTCGTCGCCCATTTTACTGAAATCTTCGGCAAAAGCGACATCAATCAAAGTCGCGCCGCCGGACTTTAAAACTTCCAGATGCGATTCAAAGTTTTCCTTTTGTTTCGCATTATTTCCGATGAACTGACGCGCCACGCCGATTCTCGCGCCGCGCAAACCGTCTTTATCCAGAAACTTCGCGTAATCCTTTTCGCCCTTTTTGCTCTCGACGGTCGTCGCGTCCGCTTTGTCGTTTCCGACCAAAACGCCGAGCAGAATCGCCGCATCCGCCACGGTTCTGGTCATCGGTCCGGCAGTGTCCTGCGTGTGCGCGATCGGAATGATGCCGCTTCTGGAAACTAATCCGAGCGTCGGTTTAATGCCGACCACGCCGTTTCTCGTCGCCGGACAGATAATCGAACCGTTGGTTTCCGTGCCGACCGCGACCGCCGCGAGATTGGCGGAAACTGCCGCGCCCGAACCCGCCGAAGAGCCGCACGGATTTTTGTCCAAAATATACGGATTATTCGTTTGCCCGCCGCGCCCGCTCCAACCGCTGATTGATTTCGTCGAGCGAAAATTCGCCCATTCTGACAGATTGGTTTTGCCGATAATCACCGCGCCAGCTTTGCGTAATTGCTGAACGATAAACGCATCGCGCGCCGGTGTTGGAGCATCAACCAGCGCCAAACTTCCGGCGGTCGTTTTCATTTTGTCCGCCGTGTCAATGTTGTCTTTTATCAAAATCGGAATGCCGTGCATCATCGAGCGCACTTTGCCGCGTTTTCGTTCCTTATCCATTTGCTTGGCAATTTTGATCGCGTCCGGGTTTATCTCAATGACGGAATGCAGCTTCGGATCAATTTCTTTGATTCTTTCGAGATATTTTTCGACCAGCATCTTGGCGGAAAACCTGCCCGATTTCATTCCGGCTTGCAGCTCGCCGACGGTTATTTCGTTCAACTCAATATGCGGCTCGGAAAAACTGATTTCACCGGCTGTTGTATTTTTCGCAAAGCTCAACGCGGCAATGCCGACCGCGCTCGTTATTAAAAACTCGCGCCGACTTTGTTTCTCGATTTTCATAATATAAATAATACGATTTTTCTTAAATCTGTTCTTTAACTTTGAAGATTACCTGGCGTGCGTCTCCGGAATGCGGCGAGCTTCAACAAAGCGTTTTTTCAAATTATCTACCTTCGCGCCCGAATAACCTTCATCAAGACGTTTTTCGGCGACATCCATCCAGCGCAAAAGGTCTTGCGCCGCCGCTTTTGCCTCCGCCGCATCGGAACTTGCCGTCCGACCGAACCAGATCGGCGCGGTGTGCGCGAACGGGTAACTGTCCGCCATCGGCGGTCGGGTCGCGCCACCGTAAATTCGGGCGGCAATCCATCCGCCCGACGGAGCGTTCACTTTTCCCGTGTATGTTCTGCGTCCTGCTTCGCTCAAGCCCTGACCGCTCCAGACGATTTTTCCGTTGACGAGAATTTCGACTTTTTCCACCGATTGCCGTATATCGTTTGTTGCGAGCATTTAAATAATATTGATTAAATTTAGCCAAAATTTAGCCGTTTTTTAATTACTTTTCAATAACAAACTTATTATTATCCAATTCACAAAAAAAGCAATTTTCAATATCAAGATTTAATTCTCTGCAAACTCGGTGTCTTTGACCAATTCGTCTTCAAACGCATCAACGTTCAAACTTTGCCGGACATTCAAAAGCGTTTCGATTTTTTGTGCGTCCGTCAGCGATTAATAATTTGACGGCAAGACTTCGCCGCGCGAAGCGATATTTTCCAAAATTTGCGCGTGAACGCTCGCTTCCTGCCGAATGTCGAGCGAAGCGAAAAAGAGTCCGAACAGCTCGACTTTGTAAATCAAATCGTTGACCAGATGAACGAATAAAAAGCGGGCGTAATCGTTCGGGAACACAGCGTTTTATGTGTTGCGGATGCGGAAAGACAACGACGCCTGAGCCGAGCGGTCGCGGTTATTCCGAAGAAGTGCGGGAAAAGGCGGTCAGAATGTATGTCGAAGGCAACAATTTCCGGCGAATCGGCAGACTGCTCGATGTCAATCATCAATCGGTGGTTAATTGGGTCAATGCTTATCACGAAAAGGTAAAAGAGACTGCCGCTTTTCCGGTTCGGGCGCTGATTATTGAAATCGATGAGTTATGGAGTTTTGTCGGGAATAAAAAAACAGAGTGTATATAGTAACTGCTGTTGAGCGCCTAACGCATACGATAGTCGGCTGGGCGGTTTGCCGAGAAAGAACTCAGCAGATACTCCAATCGGTTATTGACCGAGCGCCGCCTGCTGCCGATTACTACACGGATGGTTTTCTGATGTATCAGGATTTAAGCTATTGGGGCAATCACCGAATGCTCAAAGACAAGAGCCAAACCTACTCGGTCGAAGGCGGCAATGCCGACCTTCGACATTACCTAGTATCCAACACCGTAAAAGAGTAACAAGTCATATTCTTAGCGGAAAGCCTTTGAATGTCCATTTGAACGGTTTCGCCATTGTTTGATTAAAATACTCGATAAATTTTTCCAACTGCCCTTGTAA
>MWWI01000252.1_pt1 | contig 11747 bp, 11 predicted proteins | sample 1047321 | NCBI WGS metagenome assembly MWWI01 (sample SAMN06349966, study PRJNA376086) | soil metagenome | isolation source: FI-1 sample Antarctic (ecotone) soil | place: Antarctica | reverse complement strand
GTATGCTTCTATAAAATCACGCCAGTTCATTGCACGTTGGCGTTTTTTCGGAATTTCCGGTGGTGATGTCCCCGAAAACTCATCCAGACAGGAATTTTCGCCGTCAGATATGTGCTTTGTATCAAGCGTGGCGTAATAAGAAATATATTAGCATTGGCTAATTTATTGTGTCAAGAGAAAAATACGCCGTTTCAAGAGTAATACAACTTTTCATAGATTTTACGCTTCTAATGGCGTATAATACTTTAGGAGATTTTTATGAATGAATTTGGTGATGCACTAAAAGAAGCAAGGATAAATGCGAGAAAAAAACTCCGTGAAACTGCGGAACATATTGGTATTTCTATCGGTTATCTTTCTGATATAGAACAAGGAAGGAAAAATCCTCCTGATCTGGAAAAGGTTCGTAAGTTACAAAATTATCTATTAGTTAAAGATGACACGCTAGTTGGTCTTGCATCGGAGGCTCGAACAAAAAGACCAACTGAGATAGTCCGACACATTCAGAGAAGACCGAATTTGTCAGCTTTATTTCTGCGAGCTAAAAATATGTCTGATGAAGAACTTGAAAAATTGTTAGAAGAAACGTCAAAATGGGAGGATGGCTAGTGTATCGAAAGTTCGTCCCAGAAGTTCGCAAGAAATAGAAAATATTGCTTGTGAGGTTATAAAAAACTTTCAACCTAATGCTCTGAAAATGCTTACGAGTTTTGATGTTGAAAGTTTTTTTGAATTTGAGTTGAAGAAGCGGACTGATATAGAACCGGATACGAAAGATTACCCGGACGGAATAGATGGATGCACTAATTTTGAGGAAATGAAATGTTATATCTCATTAAGTCTAATGGAATATGGAGAATGTAGTGTTACAAGAAGAAGATTGAGAGCTACTCAAGCCCACGAAATAGGTCACTGTTTTCTGCATGCTGAGGATGCTTGTCGAGATATGGAATTTCAACAGGAATTTGTTAACAACAAAAAGTCCTCATTAGAAAGATATGATCCCCACGATCTCAAGGCTTACGAGAATCCAGAGTGGCAGGCTTGGCGATTTGCAAGTGCTTTATTGATGCCTGAGCGTTGTTTTAGAAGAGCAGTAGATATCAATTGGACAATAAAAACTATAAAGCGTGCTTTTGATGTTAATCCGGCATTTATTGATGTGCGTCTGCGAGAACTTCAAATTTTAAAGCAACTTAGGAAGGGATAAGTAAGAGATTTGAAAATATATTTCCACTAAAGAAGATAATTATCTCTAATTCGCAAATTTAATCTCATAGAATATAAGCGAAGATATTGGGTGAGAAGCAAAATTAGTTTGGAACTATTGTTGGTATGAGGAATTAGGAGAACCGAAATAATGGATGTGTTGTTTGCTCAAACTAAATAGTTGATTTTTTCAAATATAACAAATATTCTCTGAGAGGTAGTAAATATCTGCCTTGGAGAGAATTATGAAAAATCAAATTATTATTATTATTCGGGATATTCGAGAGTGTTTATCCAATTTTAGTGGACACGTTTTTATTATTGTTGGGATTTTTAGCATCCCTATCTTGTTTGTCCAAATTTTTATTATCGAATTGCCCGAATGGGCTGTAAAATTGTCAGGGGAAATTTTAGGTTTTATACTGTATTTATCAATGTTAGTTTTTGCAATAACTACGGATTTTGATAAAGAATTGAATTTAAGATGATTTAATATAGATAAAAAAAGGGGAACGTCTTCCACACCGTTCCCCTCTTGTGAACAGGAATTTCACCTGCTCGTGTGTTCACAGGGCGTGAACACAGATAGACTTTAACAACTATTTGAAAGCTATTCAATGGTTGTTTTGTTTGTTGCTTTCTTAGGGAAAGTAATAAATTATAATGACTTGATTTGAAACGAGTTTTTATAATAAATGCATTATGCCAAAGAAAAATATAGCTTATAAATTAGGAGAATTATTCTGCGGTCCGGGCGGCATCGGATTGGGAGCGAAGGGACTTTTTGTAGAAAATACTGCCGCGAAATATTCTATCAATCACGTTTGGGCAACGGATTATGATGAAGATTCCTGTAGCACCTATCGGAAAAACATTCTTCCTGATAGTCCAGAGTCTGTTATCCAGATGGATGTGAGAACCAATGGCATAGAAAAATTACTTGAGAAAATTTCCAAAATTGATGCTCTTAGTTTTGGTTTCCCTTGTAATGACTTCAGTATTGTTGGCGAACAAAAAGGGACAGATGGTAATTTCGGTCCGCTTTATCAATATGGTATTGATGCTCTCCACCATTTCCAACCTAAATGGTTTCTGGCAGAAAATGTCGGAGGGTTACGAAGTGCTGATTCCGGTGGAATCCTTCACAAAATTCTTACTAAAATGGAGGAAGCCTGTGATGTGGGATACAAGGTCGTAGCACATCTTTATAAATTTGAGGAATACGGTGTGCCGCAGGCACGCCATCGTATTATCATTATTGGTATAAGGGAGGATTTGAATGTTGATTTTAAAGTGCCATCGCCTGATCCATATAAAAATATTGACAATACCTGTAAAACGGCAATAAACTGTCCGCCAATTCCATCGGATGCTACTAATAATGAGCTTACCAATCAGTCGAAAACTGTTATTGAAAGACTAAAATGTATAAAACCCGGAGAGAATGCTTTTAATGCCACTTTACCAAAACATCTGCTACTCAATGTTAAAGGAGCAAAGATCAGTCAGATATACAAACGGCTTGATCCAACAAAGCCTTCATATACGGTTACCGGTAGCGGTGGCGGCGGAACGCACGTTTATCATTGGGAAGAACCTCGTGCTTTGACTAACCGGGAACGTGCAAGACTGCAAACTTTTCCAGATGATTTTGTTTTCTGCGGATCTAGGGGGAGTCAGAGAAAACAAATTGGGATGGCAGTCCCGCCCCAAGGTGTGAAAATCATCTTTGAAGCGGTTCTAAAATCTTTTGCCGGAATTTCGTATGATTCTGTGCCTGCTAATATCTCTGTGAGTAGGGAGAGGAAAGCCTTTTATGCCAAGTAATATAAATCATTGGTGGACAACTCGACCAAAACGTAAACTTATAACTATTGTTGATGTTCTGAGGGTGTTTCTGACTATCGCTGAAGGTAATCAATGGAGACGAAATCGAGAGCTTCATCGTGAATTTGAAGAAGCTCTTGAAAGTAATCGCCTGAAAGGTGTAGGAAATCGTCGTGAAGGTTCAGGAAGCGGGGGCAGAACTTATGCAAGTTGGCTTTTCTCGTTCGGTTTATGGTTTGAAGATGACGATGGAATAGTCCGATCTACTTTTGCCGGTGAGGATTTAGTTAAAGGAAAAGCACCTGTTCCGATTATTACCGAGCAACTGATGAAATATCAGTATCCTTCTCCATATTCACAAACCACTAGAGTCAACAGCCGATTTAGAATCTTTCCGTTTCAATTTATTCTAAGACTTTTACAACATCCTAAACTTGATGGTGTCTTGAGTAAAACCGAAATTGCCGGATTTGTTTTAACTAATGCTGAAACCCATAAAGACCTAAACACCGTCGTTGATTTAATACGTTCTTATCGAAATAACGGTGAAGATAATTCTATTTTCGACGATACTTTTGAAGAACAGTATGGGAATTTTAAGAAACTTAATGATACTGCCAACACATTTATAAACCAGTTGGAATTTACGCAGTTAATAGGACGGATGCACGGCGAGAGCAAGTTATACATACTTGATGATAAGAGAAAAGAAGTTGAAAGGCTGTTAAAACAAAAATATCCTTTAATCACTCGTGTAGATGGCGAATATACGTTTTTTCAACGTAAATACGGACTCGGACCGCATCATCAAAAAGATACAAGAAAATTTGCTGCGACTACAAATATTTCTGCCCTGGATGCTGAAAAAAGTAAAGTTCTTGTTGCCCTTTGGGATATTCTGGCACGACTGCCGATCAAATCTATAAGCAATAAAATTCTAAAGAATATCTCCGAGAAAACCGGAGTCGAACTAAGAAATGTTGAAAGAATAATAACCTCTGCGGGAGTAGAACCCTCATATGATCTTTTTGAAGAAAAATTTTTACAGCTTGCAATGAGTGGTAGAGCATTTGCAACGGAATTCGAGCAGGCGGCTGAAGGTATATTCGGAAGTGAGGGGTTTGGGTTTGATACTGAATGGATAGGTTCAAAACCAAATAACCCTGATTTTCTGGCAGTATCAGATGATAAAAGTAAAGAGTTTTTAGGAATCTTTGATACCAAGGCTTATAAGAGTTATTCGATCAGCGGAAATCACCAACGAGTAATGACACAAGTTTATATACCAAAATATCGTAGTTACGATCACAATGGCAAAAAGATTGATTTAGCCTTTTTCTCATATATCGCCGGAGGCTTCAAAACAACCATAGATAAGGGAATAGACCGCATATACCAGGAAACAAGTGTTAATGGCTCGGCAATCACGGCACAGGAACTGCTGAAGTTACTACGAAAGCACAGAACTTCCTCTCTTTCCAAGCAAGAATTTAAAAGACTTTTTTCTTTGAATAAACAAATTCTGCCATCTGATTTTTAAAACGAAGTTATCTGCAAAAGTATTGCTTCTGCTTTTTCTGATTGAGATAATAGATTTATGAAAATTCAAAAATTACCACGGCAGAATATAAGAAAGAGAACTCTTCCCGCAGAGTCCGTTATCATTCAATTACTAGACAAAGAGAAAAGGCATCTTGCTTTCATTGCCTGCCACCACAAATACGTCTTTTCGCTATATAATTCTGAAAATGATCGTCAAACAAGTCAGTTTTTAGAAGAAATTTCCAATTTTGAAGCTGAGTTGCTATCAACCTACTTTCAAATTGCACCAGAGATGGAAGAAAAGTTTGGTGGTTGGACTGGCGAAATGATTATTACAGATAAAAACTCCGAAATTATTCACCACGAATATTCGGTATAATTTGCAAGTTAAGATTAAGCACACACGCCGACACGATTGGGATTGATACAGCTTTCCCGATAAAGACATTTTCGATCAAAGAGATGCGTTTTTCGGTTTTGCCCATAAGTTAGATACGCCTTACAATGTTCTGGATTTGTTCTGGTTGGTATCTTATCAATGAAACGAAATTTTATGCAAGAAAATTAAGTTGAAGATTATATTATGGCTGAAATAAAACTTCTAAAATCACAAAAGAACAGTGTATTTGAAATTGTTAGGAAAAATGACTTAGACCCAACTAACTTTTCTTGGGAAAAGATAAAATCATTACGAGATCCTTCAATTACTGTGAACCAATTAAATCATATTCAATCTGACTTTTTTTTCACTTTTGACTATAGTTTTCAAAGCACTTTCTCACCCGGAGAGCAAACCTTAGTTGAGCAGAGAACCAATGAAAACTGGAATGGTCAAATAAATCAATTTTCAAAATGGGTTGGATTTTTTAGACGTGAGTATGAAGCACCAGACCTTTGGAAATTACTCGAAACAGAAACCGAATTACCTGAAGCTACTCAAAAAGAAGATAATCAACCTTTTAGCGATAAGGAGAAACAAGAAATATCTTCAGCTTTAGAAGAAGTGAAAAAATATCTAACTGATGTGCAAGGTATTGATTTAACTCTGGTTGAGCCACGCATAAAATACTTGGAAGATGCAAAAGATCGACTTGGGCGTAAGGACTGGATAAATATACTTTATTCAACAATAATGACTATTGTTATCGCATCTACAACAACTCCAGATTCTGCAACAGAAATCTTGCGTTTTGTGGGAGCAATCTTTAGACAGATTTTTGCAAATCTTCCCCTGCTAATGCCATAAATTTTTTGAAAAATGAATTAACCTTGCACATTATTGTCCTTTGGAATAAATTAACCAACTTTACCTGAAAAAATCCCTTGTCGTAAGAAGAAAGGCTAACAATTGAATATGCTTTTGCATTTATCTTTCCTTCTAATATCCCAAAACAATTAAATAATGTTTCTGGAAATCCAGAACTCTGGATTTCCAGAATAAATAATAGTGTGAATATTTTGTATCATAAATAAAATAATGTATTATTTGTAAAACAAATAAAGGAGTAAGGATTTTATGTTATCTATTACACCAACAAAACTTAACGATTATTTGACCTGTCCGCTCAAATTCAAACTAAAACATATCCAAAAGAAAGGATCGTTCTCACCATCGGCGGCGTTCGCTTTCGGAACGAGTATGCACCGCACACTTCAGGAACTGCACACAATGGAAAAGATGCCGAAAGATTCTGCTGTGATCGAGGAGCTGCTTGAACGGTTTTGGGATGAATCCGCATACAAAAGCAGAGATGAGAGTAAAAGCTATTTTCATAAAGGAATTTTAGCTCTAGAAAACTATTGTGACAATGCTTTTGACATAAATGAGAAAACACTTGGCACAGAGGTCTATATGTCGCTTATTTTCGCTTTTAATGGGATGAGATTTAGATTGGGATGCAAAGTAGATCGCATTGCTCTCCACGCAGATAACAGTTTAGAAATAATTGATTACAAAACAAACGCATCAGGGAAAGTTCCGACTGCGGATTCACTTCGAGCAGATGTGCCGACATTTCTTTACTACGCTTTGACCAAATTAACCTATCCGCAATATAAAGATATTAAAATTACCTTCCTGAATGTTCTAACGATGGCAAAGGTTTCGATCAAATATGAAAAACCGGAATTCAACGATCACAGAGAAAAACTACGGGAAATTCTAAAAGGTTTTGCAGATGAAAGATTTCAACCAAATACATCGGAAGCCTGTGCGTGGTGTGATTTCCAGGGTGAATGTCCGGCTGTAAATCGGGTAGTTGATTATGCAAAATTTAGATTTTGAAACTTCATCGGAAAAAATTAAACTTCAAAATTATATGATTACAGTCTGCAAAAATTGCCGAAAATCTTTTATTAGTCTAACTGGTTATAAGCCACGATTTTGTTCATCGTGCCGGAGTAAAGATTTTGAAGTCTATCCTTACACATTAGGATTACTGATAATTTTCACAATATTCAGCGGAATAATCGGATATCTCTTGATTAAAATTTTACTTGGCTAATTTACCTTCCAACCACTCTGCCGCAATGTCAGCCGAAGATGGGTTAAGCAATTCAGCATAATTTTCCATTACGGTTTCAACTTTATCGTTAAGCATATAAGCAGCAACAATTGGATCTTTCATTTCTTGGATATATTCGGTTGCCCAAATTGAACGAAGCATATGTGGATTGACGGCAACCTCAGCATATCTATATGTCAAACGCTTAATGTCCTCTGTTAGAGATTTATTTCGGTAAGGTTTTCCCTTGGTATTAAGAAATACAAACTGTTGTTCATTCGATTCGTCCGACCAATGAAAATTTTTTTCTTCATTAACTAGACACGGTCGCCACATATTCAAATAACGATTTAACACATCACATAAATCATCTGGAAACGCATAATCAACCATATTTATCTTTCCTTTTTTCTGTTCTACTTTAAGTTCTTTTCCAATAAAACGGATTCGCCAAATCCCATCCTTCAAGTAAAGGTTTCGCCCTCTCTCCATTCGTTTAGGATTCCAAGACATTTCACGTAGATTTCTTTGTCGAAAAGGAATTCTTACAAGAAGACGTAACATTAAGGATAGTGTTGCTTGCCGAGCATATCTTTTAAAGTTAAACACTTTAAATCGAGAATGACCTTCTTCCAAAAACCGAATTTCCCGAAGCACTGTGGCAGAGTATCTTGGACTCATATGTTGATATTGTTCAGGATTATATGGATCATAAGCCCAACCTATTGCGTCAAGCGTTTTAAGTGAAAGCCAACGATCAGCTTTGACATATGTTAATTGTTGAGGCGGAAGCTGACTAATGAAAGACACAATTTTAGCAACTCTGTCCTCATAATATTTTTGATCCTTCTTGGTTTTTGCTCTTAAAGCTAAATAGCGAGCAAGAGATTGTGAAATAGCACATTGTCTTGTGACAGTTGCCGTGCATTTCCCCTGTCTATTGATAAACCAACTACAAAAATACTCCAGACTTTTAACTTGACACAAGACATCAAGCGTTATGTCGTTAGGTAAAACACCTTTAAATTTAACTAAATAGCCAGCTAACCTTAATAAATTATCCTCAGCCATTTTATGAGTTATAGGACGGCGTTTCAGAGTTCGAGGACGATTTGGCATAAACTCGCTAACACACCAAGCTTCATATTCTGCTAAATCTTCAACTAACATTTTTGGAACAGGATCAAGAATATATTTTTCCGCAATGTCAGATTCTTGACGAGCAGGTAAATAAGTTGGACTTTTTACTAAGGTTTTTCTTGCCTCACTCCAATTATTTATTTCAATATTAGTCTTTATAATACCTAACTTTTTTGCTTTTCGTAAAACAAAAGAAACATCATTTTTTATGTTACGAATAGCAGAAGAACTAAGTTCCTTATGGTCGGGATTCTCCAAATACATTTGATTAAGGGATTTCTCAACCAAAATATCACGTTCCTCTTTTGACTTAATAAATCTTTCTTGTGAACAACTTTCAAACGCACTTCCGAGCCATTCCGCATACTTACGTAAAGAACTTTTACAAGTAGCTAATCGAGATTTAACAATGACATCGGCTTCAACTAATTCTCTATAGACATCTTGAAGACTTTTAACTTTTTCTCTTGATTGATTTTGCATAATTTGATACTAATTAATATGATGACAAAAATGGACAGAAAGGATGCTAAACGACACAGTAACACAATTAGTAGTAGTATCACAACCCGTCATGCGAAGACGTTCCTAAAAATAGATACTAAATTACTAAATATTGACCAACGATAGTGTCAATAAACGACATAAGAACATATAAACGATAAAATACACTACTAAAAGCTACTAATCTGAGAGTTTTTGGTGACCTTGCTCAAATCAGCAAAAACTAAATTCAAAGAAAAACCAATTAAATAACTAATCTTTTTACAGGAGATACAATGACAGGAACAATGACAAATACACCAAACAGCCGGAAGATAATTACCAATCCGCTTGGCAATATGTATTCGACCGACGAAGTAGCAAAAATGCTCAATGTCAGTCGCCGCACCGTACAGAGGATGATTCAAAAGGGCGAACTTATTGCGATCGGGAAAAAAAGACATTACCGAATCCCAGAAGAAGAATTAAAAAAATGGAAGGAAAGAGAATTAACAGATGCTCGGCTACGTGCCGAAGAAGCAAGAAAAAATGAAGACCTAGAAACCGAAAACTGACTTTAAAAATAAAAGAGTGGAAGATTTATAAAAACCTTCCACTCTTTAAAGACTGTTGATAATCAGAATTACTTTCTACACTTTGATAACATTTGATAACAAACGATAACTGAAGTATCAAAAGAAACTGAAAATCCACAACCACGCAGGTATAAGGATAGTTTCTTAGATGCTCTGTTGTCAATAGAAATAGGAGAAACTATTGTGCAGACATCACTATTAGAAAATCTATTCGCACCGGAAATAGAACCAATACCGGAAAATCTAGCCGTTATAAAACAGCAAATATCTTTGTTCGCGGCAACCGGCTGTTCACTTGCCGTCGTTGCGGGAATGCCGATGAAGTTCAAAGCATATTTAGATGCTCTGCTTGCCGTTTCCAAAGGATTGGACGAATTCAAAGCAACAAACCAGGAAATTGCCCGTTATATTTGCAGTAAAAAGAATATCAAGCCGGAATCGGCTCTGCGGGAAGTAACTCGATACGCAACCGGATTCTTCGCTTGGCAAGATAAGGTTGGCATTGCATTGGTCAATCGGGAAGTCGGCTACAAAGACAGAGAAACTTCAAAACACATTCCTTCAAAATATAAACTGCCGATCTTACAGACGATCTCGAAAATTCTGACGCAAGGCGGTTGGAATAAACTCACACGGCGGGAACAGGATGCAGCTCTAAACGATCTTCTGATCGAGCCCGACAATCTGTCGGGCTGGCAAAGTGTCGGCGAAGACTCCCGTAATGCGATCCACGAATTAAAGATTGATTATCTTCGCAACGACACAGGCTCAACCCAAAGTTTTCCCGGCGGTCGTCCGAAAGGTAGTCGAAAACTTTCGTCATATCTAAAGACGGCTCTAACGATGGTGCAAAAGACACGTGGCAAATGTGGATATGATTATGAATCCATCAAACTTCTTAAACAAATTTCGCAGGAAATCACAGAGGAACTCGATTCAATTCCTGATCTATTCGATGATGAACAAATTGAATTACAAGAAAACTCAAACGAAATTAAACCTGACACTTCTGTTCATTCAACCATTAAAGAGGAGAGGACAGTTTTGTCCAATGATAAGAAAGATTTAGAAACACAGGGGGGCATAAAAGATTCCCAATCAAGTTCTTTTGAAGATACGCGAGTTTCTGCTCAAACTGAAAACCAATCCCCCCCCTGTGTTTCCAAAGGTTCTTCTCTGGATGCGGCATTGCTTGGATTAAAAGCATTTGAATCGGTTGGAGTAGAATCATTTTTCTCGGTCTATAAGTGCGAAATTTCCAAACGCTCGCTCGGCGAACTGAACGATACGTCAGTCAGCTTTAGACAATCCCTAAAATCCTATCTTCTCCGGGCGGATACCGATCAAATTAGTTTTTGTGTGCGTCCGATAGGAGATTATCTGATCCAAATTGACGATTGTAATGCCGAAGTTGTGAAGCAACTTGAGCCATTTTCATTTTTAATCATCGAAACTTCTCCTGATAATTTTCAATGTTGGTTGGCACTTAGTGAAAGCGAGGCGGAAGATCGTTCGGCGATTCGTGAGCGGTTACTGCGGTATTTGAATGATACCGGAGCGAATGGTGGGGCATATAATTCATTGAGATTTCCAGGTTCGAGAAACTTCAAAAAGAAACACGCTGTCTGTGATTTTCCAAGGGTGAAAGTAGTTTCTTCGGTTCTTAGTAATTTTGTTACTGAAACTGATCTGGATAATGCTGAACTGCTTGCCCCCCCTGTGTTTCATTCCGAAAAAGTTTATGCGTCGGATAACAAAAATAGATCTTATGATTCTCCTAAATGTTTTCCTTCTTGGAATCGTGAATTAAGTTCTGCTCCGCTTAAAGTCAACGGTGAAGCTGACCGCTCGGTGGCTGATTTTAGATGGTGTTTACTTGCTCTGCGATGGGGATGGGATGTTTCTGAAGTATCGAATGAGTTGAGGCGGGTTTCTCCGAAAGCTGAAGTTTCTCCAAATCAATACATTGAGCGGACGGTTAGACGGGCGGCGAGATTGGCTGTTTAGATAAATGTGATTACGTAAAATTTAATTGTTCTGGATTTCTGGATTTCCATAATTCTGGAAATATGTTATTTTGAAAATGCAATTCTGGAAGTATGTTACTTTGAAAATGAAATTATGAAAATAATGACTGTGACAGGCTATAAAGGTGGTGTTGGCAAATCTACTACTGCTATTCATCTAGCAACATTTTTCGCGTCCAAGGGCGAAACTTTGTTGATTGACGGCGATCCTAACCGCACGAGCGTTAAGTGGGCGAAACGCGGCGATTTGCCGTTTAAGGTGGTTAATGAAAGAGAATCATCCCGTTACATTGTCGGCAAGGAATTCGTTGTCATAGATACTCCGGCACGACCTAATTCTGACGACCTGAAAGAATTGGGAAATGGTTGTGATCTGATAATCTTGCCGACTCCACCGGATGTGTTGGGACTCGAAGCCT
>MWWI01000251.1_pt1 | contig 11759 bp, 23 predicted proteins | sample 1047321 | NCBI WGS metagenome assembly MWWI01 (sample SAMN06349966, study PRJNA376086) | soil metagenome | isolation source: FI-1 sample Antarctic (ecotone) soil | place: Antarctica | reverse complement strand
TGTCCAGCAAAAAATCAAGGATATGACAAAAGAGATGCTACCTCAGTTTTCTGCTGTTTCTGTTTCAATTACAAAATCTAAGATTAGGCCAATTTCAGAAATTAAGGCTATTGCCTCTCGACTTTGGTTACTCCTTGCTCCTGCTCAACGCTCTAAATCATCTGAAATTTTAAGTCTATTATCTGGCCTAAATACAGATGAATTAAAAGCGCTTTATGTTGAATTTGGAATTAAAGAAATACCCGAAATCAAACTTGGTTTTGGATTTGAAAACAGAACTGGAGATTTAATTGAGGTCCTAAAAGCTGAATTAATAGATTTTAACCCTCTAGACTGGAACGGTTTATCTAAAGTTAAAGACTTCTTTAAAAATACGGGATTATGGAAATAAAATATTTGATATGTGCTATGCTTTTAGCTCCTCTAATTTTCACATTTCTGGCGCTTGCGCTTCCTTTTGCCTTTTTATATTTCAGCTTTAGTAAAACGCTCGATTTTATAGAATGTAAAAACCAACCTAAAAAAAATGAAAAAAATAATTCCCTACATCGCCATCTTATTAGGGGTTTTACTGCTGACAACAAAAAAAAGCTTTAATACTATCTTAACAAAAAGTAACATGAATATTTCAGATACAAATTTATTTAATACCCTCAAATCGTTTTTGACAAAACATGAAGGATACCGGAACAAAGCTTATAAAGACATCGCAGGAAAGTGGACAATAGGTATAGGACATCTAATTTTACCTCACGAAAAAGAAATGATTAAAAATCCTATTTCTGATGCTCGAGTTTTAGAACTCTTTAGAAATGATGTTACAATTGCCTTAAAGGCTGTTAGTGACCTTGTAAAAGTTCCTATTACTTTAAATCAGGCTACTAGCTTAGTTTCTTTTACGTATAATTTTGGAGTTAATGCCTTATCTTCTAGTACTTTATTAAGAAAATTAAATTCAGGTGCGCCACTTGATGAAGTTGCAAAAGAGTTTGATAGGTGGGTCTTTGCTACTGATCCAAAATCAGGAATAAAGGTTAAATCAATTGGATTAATAAACAGGAGAAGAGACGAAAAATTAAATTTTCTGGCGTGAAATTCTGGGAAATTTTCAATATAAAAATAGGACAAATCCAAATAAATATTGCCCAAATTACAATTGGTTTATCTTATTTGTCCTTAGAGGAATTTTTGGATATTACTACAAAAATTTTTCTTTTGTTGGGGGTCCTTTTGTCCTTTTATTCAAATTTTAAAAATTTAAAACTAAAAAAATGAGTTGCTCAAAAAGTTATAAAGAAGTATATATAAACGGTCGTTTTTTATTATCTACTGATTCCGAATTTGTACATATTATAGACATAGACCGAAAAAAGAAAGTTACAATATTTCAGCGTACTAGCTGTGATATAACACAAAATAGGGTTTTTGATGTCGAGCATTTCGGCTATCTCGGCTTACAGCCATCCAGTCAGGAAACAATGATACAAATCAGAGGCTACAAAGATTTTTCATTCCTTCCACATGATATTAATCATAAAATTGAGGGGCAATATAACCCGGCTTTATGTGTTATTTCTTGCGTTCCTCCTGATGTAACATATAGAAATTTAAGCTTAATTCAAGAAAATGACAATATAAATGCTTTTTTTGAAGTACAATTTCCAAACAACGATTTTGCTATTTACTATTTCAATAGTTATGAGGTAAAAAATATAAATACGGGTGAAATTTTGTTAAAAAACTTTAATTTCGGTTTAACAGCATCAACCGATACAATTAGAAAAATTAACACGAATTTTCAAATTGAAAATAAAATGCTTCCATCGCTTAGCGATTTAGAAATTAGTTATGATATAAAATTATTTTGTGATCAATTTGAAATTTCACAATACGGTTTTACACCTATTGAAAATTTCCCAAATCATCCAACCTCATATTTATCAGCAGAGGGTATTATTTGGGGTAAAAATGATAACAATGAAGTTGCTTATAATTCAGATCAAATAGATTTTGATGGTACTGCAATTAATTATACATCACCTTCTTTCACTTCAAATCAGGGCATTAAACAACAAGTTGGAGCGGTGAATAAAGTAGGAACACCTATTACCTTAACGGCTGGTTTCTCACTTCCTCGAGGCCAAAACAATTATATTTTTGATGGTTGGTATAAAAAATGGGATTTTAGTTTTGTTACAAATAATCCTATACTTGAATTAGAACATGGCCAAATCGATGAAAATTTTGCTGCTATTTTTAGGGTAAACACATGGTCTCTATTAATTCTAAGCGATGGAGGCGGTGACATTTCATCAAGTAGTGAGGAAAATTATAATTCAGGTGAATTACGTAGAATACAATTTGGTAATACATCAGATTTATTTGTACGTGCTCGCGCTTGGGAAAATTTTGTATTTGATCGCTGGGAATTCACTGGACCTTCAGGAACTAGCAATCAGTCAATAATGCAAATAGAAAGCGATTCTTTAGTAGACAGGCAATTCACTGCATATTTCAGGCAGTTATTAGAATACAATATTCACGTATTTATAACTCTAGATAATTCAGTATATACCGGAACTGAACTTCAGGTAAGGCCACTTAGTCCAAATTTTGGAGATTATGCAATAAATCATACTAGAAGCTTGCAGGAAGGCATTATTTACGGTTATCAGGTAGATGATATTTTTAATGACTATGATTTCATCGGCTGGTTTGATACCTTGGATAATTCATTAATTAATATAGAATTTGCCTTCGAATCTGTAATGACCTCTAGGCCTCTAAATGTCGAAGCTAGATTTATTTCTTATCCTGATTTGGGGGAGGAACCCGGTTTAGGCGGTGGTGAACCTGAATTTACAGTAACTAATTTTGGCGCTTCATTAACTCCTGTAAATGGGGGCACTGTAGATGATCACTATGAATATTTTATTTCCCTTGCTGAACCTGCAAACCGTGAATTAAATTTCAACTTTGAATTTGATCTTGCAAAAGATGGAGTATTACAAAGAAGTATTTTAGTTTCCGGAATTATTCCACTTGGACAAAGCCAATCGCTTTATTTAGGGGAATATGTTCCTGAAACTGAAACCCCGGGATCATTTTATCTTGAAAAATTCAGAAATTTACAAATTGGTTAATACCAAAAGAGGCGTGCAAAAATAGTACGCCTCTTAAATTATATTCCTTATATCAACATGTCAAAGACCTATAATAAAAAGGCTTGGACACAAAAACCAAAAACATGAAAAATTTTACAATTATGCTAATAGTTTTCTTTTCCTTTATTTCTGTTTCATTTGCTTCTGCTGTTGCTGAACCATTTAACAACTTAGATAATATTTACCTTTTTGGAGGGCTTTTAATCGCTGGTTTAGAACTGGCATTAAGAATAATACCAACTAAAAAGGATTTATCTATACTAGATAATCTATTGATATTCTTAAACCTACTTGTACCAAATCGGGCTAAATTAGATTATCGTGCGCCATACCTTCAAAAAAAGTACGGTATTTTCAGAATTAATAAGAATAAATAAAAAAAATCTGTTCGTTAAATCTGACTATCCTAATAAACAAATAATTTTAGTATATTTACATAAGAAAATTAATTTATTATGTTTGTCAGAAAATACGAATATTTCCCCTTTTTATTAACCTACACTTGCCCTGTAACAAGGGCAAATAGGCATAAAGGGTTTACATGTTTTATAGATGCTTTTGATTTTAAAATCAGGCTCTACAGAGAAAATATAAACACTTTGGAATGGGAAAAAATTTTAATTTCTGTTATGAATAGGAATAAAGTTGAAAAATGAAAGATATATCATGCACATTTAAACTGAAGGATGGTCGCTATCTTAAATATAAACGTGTATCAAACTATCATACACACGTAAAAAGTTTGATACGGTATGTAAGCGAAAAATTTGGAAAAATCGAATACATTAATATTTACTCTGCTCGTGACAAGGAAAAAAACAACGGTACGTTTATAAAACGTTTTTATTCCTCCTCCGAACTTCCGCAAAGATTTAATATTTGATACCAAAAAGTAAAGCCTGGAACAGTCCAGGCTTTTACTTTTGATACCAATTCAACTAATTTTATTAAACTTATCAGCGGAATTTATGTCTATTTCTATAATTTGAAAGGCATGAATACCATAAGCAGACCTGTGATTTTCATGAATTTTTAAAAATTTTGGTTCTATACCAATATCTTTTAAATAGTTTGTCAATTGAATATATGTTACAAAATCGTATGAAGGATAAGGATTTAATTCAGTTTTGATTTTTTGAGTTTTCATGATTTCTTTTATTTAAATGAATACTGATTTTTTGATTTTTCTAGGATCGGATATATCTTGAAATACTTTATTTTATTATGTTATAATGACCAGTTATAGTTGAGAAAACAGATGAATAAATTTTGACTTCTGAACGAATGTATTTCATCGAATTTTTTGCATTAATTACATTTGAAGCGATTCCAATTTGTTTGCCATTTTTTCCAGCATACGGATTTCTTACAATTCCATTATTCATAACTTCAGCCCATTCTCGCGAAATCCATTCGCTTTCAGATGATTCATATTGATCATCTTCTTTAAGATGAATTGGGACCTTTACAGATGCATGATGTCCATAATTTTCAAGTAATTCTTTTAATTCTTGTCTTGTGATTTCAATAGTTTTCATGATTTCTTTTATTTAAATGTTATGCACAATTAGGAAAATAGAGCTAACTGGTTAATATTTTTTTTATCGTTTCTAAAGCCAAATGTTTCTAATATACTAATACTCATTCTTTCCGCTTGTAGGTCTATTACAAACATTCCAATAGCAAATCGAGTGCAATCCTTTGATTCAATTGATTTTAAAGCGTCTTCTTTAGCATCATTTAGACTGCAAAAAATATTCCCGTCGTGAGTATCAATACGCTCACCAGTTGACATATATTGTAGCGCGTCTGGATTTAGCTGTATTACTATATATCTAATATTTTCTGTCTTCATAATTTGTTGGAATTAGAAAATTCTATCAAATCCTTTAAACACTTTTTCAAGTCCTCCTCTTTTCTTTTTTTAACTTCCAACCTTCCGTTTTTATCCTTTAGGTCATTTTTAAGCTCTTTGCAAAGCCTTGTTAATTCCCCATGTTCCGCTATCATTTTTTTGATTGCTCCGGCCTGCGTTTTGATTTCGCTATTAATTTGCAATCTCTTTACTTGTTCTTCTTCTTCTTCGCTTAATCTTAGTGTAAATGCCATTATTTTTTAAATTTATTTAGTGAAACTTCTATTGATTCTGCATCTGATTTACATTTTTCAAGCTCTTGGCCATCGCTTAAAAAAACCTCTGTTTTCTTACCTTCAATTTTAAAAAAGAGCTTAAAATCTTCTTTATTAGTCTTTATAAAATAAAAGCCATCTCCTGTATTACTATCTGCTCTCAAGCCGTATATTATACTCTTGTTCCATTTTAACATCTATATTATAGTTTAGAAATTGGTCTTGCTTCCAGATAATTTAGTACTTCATCTTCCTGCGTTTCTTCTGCCCATGTTTTTAAATATTCCTTATACATGTTCTTTTTTCCGCTCCTAGACCACAAGTAGAAATTTGCTTCATGTTCTATGCTTAAAGCCTTTGAGGCCTTAAACCTATCTTTTAGCAAATATTTTGATGCTTCTTTTTTTGCCTCTTCTTCAAGGTCTTTAAATTCATACAAATTTATGAAGTAGTTCATTTTTTAATCTCGTTTAGCTGTTTTTCCAGTATAATTAACCTCTTAAAAGAAACTGTTCTTTCAAGTTTTTTTTCTCTTATTATTTCAATAATTTTTCTTTTTTTGGCGAAATCCATTTTTTTTATCTGTTTTTGTTAGGAATGACACAAATATACGAAATGATACCAATAAAAAAAACTTTTTGAAAATAAATTAAAAAAAGATACCATTAATTAGGTTTCTAATCAGAAATGTATTACTTTTAGGTATTGAAAGACACCAAAAAAAATAAATTTTATGAAAATCAGCGAACTAAAAAAAGGAGATTATTTTAAGAAAAAACAAACTTCCCAAAAAGTTTTCATCTATGATGGTAAAACTAGAGGCCGTTATAATACGGCATTTACATACTATTCATTTGATGATATTTCAGAGGTTGCACAAGTCAAAAAAAATATAGAAGTATTTACAGAATTTGAATTTTAACCCTTTAATTATATAATTATGACAATCACAGAAAAAGTAAATGTTATTTTAACCCATAAAATTTTTAATTATGAAGTTTTGACAGTTGATGAAACTTCATGTACAGAATTTATATGGATTGAAGCTAAAATAAAAGATTTGGTTTATTCATCTGTACCTTTTCATTTTCGAATTTCAAAGATAAGATATGAAAATAAAACTGTAGAATTTGTAACAAATCGCGAAATAATTGATGAACATTACAACATATTAAAAAAGGATTAAAAATCCTTTTTTATTTATTTCCTATATCAACATGTCAAAGACCTATAATAAAAAACATTAAAACTAAATATTTTACAATAAAATTCTGTTCATGACACAAATTATTACATCATCGCCAAAATTAGTACCCTTCAATGATTCAATTCGGTTAAAAGAAAATTTAAACCCTGTATTTCTTAACCCTGCAAACAATTACCAAGCATCTGGACCTGATGCCTACTACATTGATTATTCTCCTTTGTACTCGCTGAAATCCTCAAATTATTGGTTTTTCTTCCAAGAAACCATTTTTGATATCAGGATAATGATCGCACTATCTGACTATTTAGATTTAAGCGATTTAAAGCCCTTCCACGCCTTTAAAAATAATTCTAGTATAAATTACCCTCTTACCTATCATCTCGTCTCTCTGCTACTTAAAATTGAATTATCAGGAGGTAATTTTGTAGATGAAATCTTTAAATCAGGTTATCCTATTAAACGAAATCAAGAAATTGACATTTTAGAACTTATACAACATGTCAAAGACCTATAATAAATGATTTTGTATTTTCCCAGTGCTGTATTTATAAAAATTCAGCACTGGGAAAAACTTTATCTTTAAATAGTTTCTTAATACACGTTAAAAACTTTAATAATGTCCTATTTTCTTTTAGAAATGTACAAAAATAGCCTGCTTTTAGCCCTTGTTGACCTTCTCTATATAACAAGGTCTATTAAGTCCGAATTTCGGAATAATTGGAGATCAAGACAACCCCAAAAAACGGAATTTGTCTTTTTCCCTCTTCCTATTTGTATTTCCTCAAACTAGAAAATTTTATGCTTGATGTGCTTATTTCCGTCAAAAAAATTAACTTTGGATGGGTTAACAAATCACATTATTAAAAAGTATTTTGAATGTTTAAAAAATCTTTTCGTATTTCACTGTTTAAAATCGACTCATTATGTAGCAAAAAATCACAAAAAAAAAAGGCTTATCACCGGGTTCATCGCCAAACTAGCCCGGTAAAAGCCTTAATCCTATTCCTAACAAGAGTAAAAGTATAGGATTACAAATATAATTCCAATAAAAAAAAACTAGTTTGGCGCTAATTTTTAAAAAATCGCCATGTTTGATACTATTTCAATACGCATAAAAAATCTAGCTATTCATAATAAATTATATGAATTTTTAGTAAGATCGGATGAAGGACAAGGGAAAACCCTTCTAACGACTTACGAACCGGAAACAAGCAAAGAATTACACCCTGTTGCCCGGCTTGAACTTATCAGACGTCTGTACTACGATCATGACAAAGATTTTACTTTTACTTCCTCCTATAAAAATAAGCTTACTTCATCTCATTACGATTTATCATACTGCATAAATGAGCAAAAAGACTATATTTCTTTTGATTTCTCAATTCCTAAATACCTGTATGGAACTAACGTATTTCAAACGCTCCCTTTGCCCTGGCTCGATGCTTCCCTAGTTTCTACCCTCCGGGGTTCCGGCATTGAATCCCTGGCAAATAATTATAAATATTTTTGGGATTTCTTAAATAACTTTCTTAACCAATTTTTTACAACTCAATTCGGTGAAATTCCTATTTACAAAGATTTAGTAGAAATAAACCGTTTAGATTGTTGTTTTAACATGTATTTTCCATCTTATAATGATGCAATTGATTATTTAGGAGACTGCCCAAAAATTGCAAAAAAATACACTAGCAAAGACAAAATAATGTCTCACGACCAGCAAGATACTATCAGTCTTGCACGTACATCAACCGGGTTCGAATTTCGAGGAACTTACTACCATCAGAAAATTTATCATAAAGGCACCGAATTTAAAAAATCAATCGATGGCAATTTAAGCAATCGAAAAAATTTGATGGAAAAGAATTTTCAATATTTTGTTAGTCTTGGATATGATCACAAAACCGCCCGTAAAGGTGAATTAGGATATTTAATGCTTGCTACAAAAACTATAAAGGGCTTGTATGATGTGAATTATTTACAAGCTACTGCTGATAGAATTATCCGCTTTGAAACTTCTTTTAAATCTTCAGCATTTAACGAATTTTTTAAAAAGGGGTCCGGTAAAAAGTCAGATTACTATTTTACCCCTGCCTTATTTAGAAAAAATTGCCCTGTATGGACTAAATTTATGAAGGTATATAAAACAATCAATGCCAACATAGTAAAACAAAAACAACGAGAAAAAGCGATTTCAGAGCAAAAAAAGGAAACTTTATCATTCCTTTATAAAAATAATATGATGGGCAAAATTGAGGAAACAGAAAAACTTTATTCTGAAAAACTAAAAGCCCTCGAAAACTGGAAAAATGATTTTACACCTAAACAATTTTCAATATTCGGACACGTTGAAAAAGTTTTATTAAGGCGTAATAAATTTCATTTGGCTATTACTGGAAACAGTTCACACTATGACGCTTATAATCAATATGATCCTGAAAAAGCTAAAAAATATGAGTTCTCACATAATTATGATTCTCTTTTTTCTAAAGAAATAGTTAAAATATGTATTGAAAAATTTGTTTCTTTTGTTAAAGAATTTGAAATAAAAGACCGTGACCATATTAATCAGGTTTTAAAATCTATTGATTTAGATATTAAACAGGCAAAAAAAGACAATAAAATAATTGGCTGTCTTAAAAATATGGGTCTTGATGAAATCAAACCTTTGAAATCAGTTTTAAGAAAATCAACTTTTAAAAAATATATTCATCTATTAGATTCTTACGATTGGGATTTAAACGAATTAAAATCTAGTGGAAATTTGGCTAAATCTACTTACTACGATATGATTAAAATGCTGAAAAAATATGACCTTCATAAAGGCCTTAGAAATGAAACTGCAAAATTTGTTATGGATTATTCTGTAAATCCATATTACTATGATTTGCATATAAATAACAAAAAAATTATGACACTTCAAAAACCTATTATGACAGTTTTTTTTGAAAATAAAAACCTGAATCCTCTAAAAATGAAAAAACATTAACCGTACATTAATCCGAAATTCGTAATTTACAACAAAGGCACCTGAAAAAAGGTGCTTTTTTTTATGCATATATTTTTTTAATTAAATAATATTCGCATCTAATTATTATTTAACTATTAAAAAATTATGATGCGTTCACGTAAAAAATCTAAAATGACTGGCATTCTCGTACTAATCGGAGCCATTGCGGTCGGAGTTTGGCAAAGCGCCAAAATCAAAGAAACTGTTTCTAAAGTTTTACCCTCTAAATCTGTTTAACTATGCGTATTGATTCAATAGGTCGTCTAAATTACGATACTGCGAATGGTGGTCAATATTCGCAAAATTACGAGCAAACCCCTATCACACATGTTTTGTTAGTTTCAAAACTGCCATTGAGCTGGGGAGATCGTTTAAGCTTAAAATATCGTCACAATGGCAATATTTCCCTTATTCACGACAACACACAAGCTCCAATCTTGGAAGCTTATCACGACATCAAGCTAGGTGCCGGATCAAGCGTTAAAGCTGATTTATTTGAAACGAAAGTAAATACACCTAAATATAAAAAGCCTTTTGTAATTGCCGTTCCAGTGGGGCATTTAACTTTAGGCGTTTTACATCAGCTAGAAGTTACTTTTATCGCTGATAAAAAAACTGGTGCTTCTGCTTCCCAAGAAATTATTTTCCTTGCCTATCACGGTAAAAATTCTCCTGATCACCTATTACAGTTCGATGTTACATACGACAACGACACGACACAAGATATGGTTAGAGAAATTTACGCTATTGCCACCAAACCAGAAGGTTTCGTAAATGCTCAAGGTGAATATCTTGATTTGAGGTATGAGGTTAAAACTAAAAATCATCAGACTAGTAATTCTATCGCTGAATATTTAGCTGTAACAACTGCGTTCGGTGCATACGAAGTACCAAGCGTTTCCAATTTTGCCCTTATCGCTTCATACCCTGAAGCCCTTCCAGAAAGATCCGTAAAAATTAAAACTATGGGTTCTAAATCATGTGATGCGGGTTTGATGCTTGTTAAAGAATCACTTATCAGAAACACGTCTGAAAGTACTTTGAAGCAACTTAAAGAAGCAAAAGAGGCAATTAGATCACTAGAGCAAGATAATGCAGAGATGGCAAAATTATACCGACATGCTCAAGTTATCCCAAAATCTGCTCACGTGGAAAATTCTATTGCAATAATAGAAGCGGGTAAAGTTTCTGACCAAAATTAATTTTAAATAAAATAATTAAAAAAGGGGTGTGAATCCCCTTTTTTTTCACTTATGCAAAGAAAAACAATATTTGGTAAAATTTTCGGCGGTATTACAAATGTTGCCGCAGGTGCTGTAGGTAGCGCAATCGGTTTAGGTAATAGCTTGCAAAATTTAGGAATAGGCGCAAAAGGCACTCCCGGAATTATAGAATCTGCACCGCTCGCCCTTAATCTTGAACCCGAAGGTTTAAATGCTTGGGATAGTCCTAAAAAATCCTCAATGGTTCCTTTTGCCTTGGCAGGAGCTGTTTTACTTTACTTCATCACTAAAAAATAAATTATGAATTTTATTGAGTTTTTATTTAAGCTAATCAGGCAGTTTGTTCCTCTCGATGAACGCAAAGAAATCAGGCTACAAAATGAGGCCACGGAATGGTATAATTCACAACTAGAAGAGGAATCAAAAAACCCCCTAGCGAAAGTCATTCAATCGCACGGTGAAAAATGGTATATACAAACTGGTTTAGCTGTTTTATACATTTTTGCGGTTCGTTGGGTCGCTGAATTTATGTCTGGGGCTTCTGGAAATGATCAATACGAAGATTAACAATTAAAAAATATAACTATGTCTATAATAGATAACGCATTAAACAGCCTTGCTTCTCTAGTTTCTAACGTACAAACAAGGGCTAGAAGAAGAGTAAAAAAAAGAAGTATTTCTAAAGCTCAAAAAAATCGACTATCAAAACAAGGTTTTGCAGTTGTAAAAAAATCAACCCTCAGGAGAATGAAAAAAAAAAGGGTAGTCAAAAGAGGTATTAGAAATCGGTTAAAATCAAAATGGTAATGAAAAAATATCTAATTGGGGGCGTGGCGCTTGTTGCGCTCCTTCTTTTATTTAAAGCTCAAAGCTTGTTTTCTGGCTTTCTTTCTTCTAAACCTGTCCAGCAAAAAATCAAGGATATGACAAAAGAGATGCTACCTCAGTTTTCTGCTGTTTCTGTTTCAATTACAAAATCTAAGATTAGGCCAATTTCAGAAATTAAGGCTATTGCCTCTCGACTTTGG
>MWWI01000250.1_pt1 | contig 11760 bp, 11 predicted proteins | sample 1047321 | NCBI WGS metagenome assembly MWWI01 (sample SAMN06349966, study PRJNA376086) | soil metagenome | isolation source: FI-1 sample Antarctic (ecotone) soil | place: Antarctica | reverse complement strand
CGATTCGGGCGCGCTTTCAGGGAACAGTTCCATCTCGACCACACCAATTTCGGTTTCAAACTTAACGCACTGCGCTGCCATCGCGGCGACGCTCGCTTTGTCGAACGGCTCGGACGGAGAAGTCCTGGCAGGGCGTTGATTGCTTTTCTTGAGAGTTTGCGGCGCGGATTGTTTGGTTTGAGTATCCGATGCTTTCTCCTGAGCGCTCACTGCGGCGACAGACACGATTAAACAAAAGGCGATTAGAGTTATGTTTTTAAGCATTTCATTCTTCCCGGTTTCTATCTTTGGTTCGGTTAATTTCAGAGTAAAAGTCGAGCGAGCAATTAATTTCAAACAGTCTCGCCCCACATCTCCTGTCCAGGACTGTCGAAGAAACAGCCGTCGAGACTGATTTTACCCATTCGCGCATCATATTTTCCAGCGCCGTACTCTGATAATTTATACCGAACCTGCGACGTCCGACTTTTAGTGCAAAGCTCTCGACTATCCTATCAACCTTTTTGTTTATCGGCGGCATAACGACAGGTATCGCGCCGGGCATAAATTCTTCGCCGGTGAATCTCAGATTAATCGGCGGTCACTTTGCAAATGAAAATATTAGTTGCCGAAGATGATATGGTCGCGCGGCGCGTGTTGCAAACGACCTTACAAAAATGAGGTCATGAAGTGTTTATCGCCCAAGACGGCATTGAAGCTTTAGCAGCTTTTCAGCTTTGCCTTTGACTGTAACCGACTTTTCCGAGCGTTTCTTTTGGTAAGAAAATACAAAGGCGTAATCGAAGATTAATTACAAAACCTGCGGCTTTTTGGTCAAAAATGTCCGCAAAAGTTTCCGCGTCTCGGAAAGTTACAAATCTAAAACTGATTTATTCATGAGTTATTCAGTTTGAAAAGATTGCTTGGTGAATTTGTAAAAGTCAATAAAACCTTGCGCGTGTGAAATCTCAGGTTTTTGAGTCCCCGGAATATTTTTACAAAGGTGAATATTATGCGGACAGCTCTTCTACTTTTTTAGGTATTCGATTTGTCCGGTTTTCTACGTTATTTTTCTCTCAAATCTTAGGTTTTCTTAAGTTTTGATTTTAATGCTACGCTTGAATAAGAGAGTCGCGTAAATAACCATTTTTGAGGTGAAATTTCAGTAAATTATGGCAGACGTAAAACTATCTTCTGATGAACTACAGATTCTCCGAACCATAATGGCTAATCTTGTCATTAAATCCAGAACGGGAGAGTTGGGAATATGCCACGGAATGAGTAGATTTGTCTCCGCTCAAGTTATCTTAAAGAAAAAAGAATTAGAAGTGATAGATTCTTTATGTAAGAAAATTGGGCTTAGTAATGGCATTAAGCAAACAAATGGCTAAAATACTGCCTGTTATCTACTAGCAACAGCCTCATAAACGCTTTTTTTGATATTGTAAACAACCTTTTTTGAGACAAACATCCTTTTTAATAATCATTTGTATAAAGGAGCCCAAATCTTTTGATTTTCTTCTGAATGTATTGTTTGAAAAGATGTAAATTACAATAAAACAAAAGAGGAAAAATATGAACTTTGCTAAATTATTTCAAGGGATCATTGTTGGAGGATTGTTTTCAGGTATATTGTCTGCAATCTGCGCTGCTTATATAGCTTTTACTTCAGACACAATTGATAGCGTTGGCTTAACAGGTAAAGACGTTTGGTGGCTTGTGATGTTGTATGCAGGTTTTTTCGGTTTAATAGCGGGCGGAATTTTAGGCGGAATAGTTTCCGCTTTGAATTTAGGTCTAATAGCTGCCGGATTGTGCGGATTTCTAATTACAGCAATTCCCGGTATCCTTCTCTATCTAATCAACCACTATTTTTCACCTGGTAATCTCAGCGCCGATCTTGATAGATTTGGAGTTTTTTTTATAGCCATAACAACACTTACCGCAATTTTTGTTTCTTATATTCAGATGTCATTCTTCAAAGGTTATTGATAAGAAATGTTTTGCCCGAATCTTATCTATAATTAAAAGCCAAATTTATAAAACAGTCTCATAAACGCCCCTTTGTTGGACTCAAAAACAACCCTTTCAAAATCCTGTAATGTTCAATAAATCTACATGCAAAACTTGTTTCAAAAACAAAATATCAAAATAATGCGTTTTGTTTGAGTTTTGAGATAACTATAAAAAGCGCCTTCACAACCAACTTCAAAAATCTGGATTATTTCAGTTGTTAATCCTTCATCTTTATTGTAAAAGTGCCGCGCCGAAAACGCCCGCGCTGTCGCCGAGCGTGGGTTTGAGAATCGGGGTTTTCAACGCGCCCAGGTTAAACAAATATTTTTTAACGCGCTGATAGCCTTCTGTGTAAAGCAAATCAACGTTGCCGACTCCGCCGCCAATCACAATTAAATTCGGATCTAAAACATTGATTAAAGTTGAAATTGCACGCCCGTAGAACTCTAAAAGCCGCTCGATTGTCTCATTGGCAAATTTATCATTTCCCGCCGAGTGATTAGCTGAAATTTCGCTTAATTTCAATCTGCTTCCACTGATTTTCGCGTAATAAGTTTCGAGTGCCGTTCCTGAAATTACCTTTTCGACACAGCCCCGTTTTCCGCAGTAACAAGGCTCGCCGTTTTCTTCCAGGATATTGTGTCCCCATTCGCCGGCGATGCCGTGAATGCCTTCGATAATCCGACCGTGCGCGACCAGACCGCCGCCGACTCCGGTTCCCATAATTACGCCGAAAACGAGGTCGGCGTGCGGATAATCCTTTCCCGCTCCCATCAAGGTTTCGGCTAACGCGAAGCAATTTGCGTCGTTGGCGAGTTTAACCGGAAGCTGCAAAGCGTTTTCGATGTCTTTGTGCATCGGCTGACCGTTGATCACAACCGTGTTGGAGTTTTTCATCCGCTGCGTTTCCGGGTCGAGAACTCCGGGCGTGGCAAAACCGACGGTGGTCGGTCGTTCGCCGATTTCGTCGGAAACTTCTGCAATCAGTCTTTTTATCTGCGAAATAATGTGTTCATAACCTTTATCAGCTTCGGTCGCAATGCGGCGCCGGATAACCGTTTCTTCCGTATCAATCACCGCACACTCGATTTTTGTGCCGCCTAAATCAACTCCCCAAAGTTTCATAATTTAATTTGTGATTTTATTTATTTAATTGTATAACTCAGTGCCGGTTTTCACCCGTTTGATTCAAAAATGAGACAGAATTACGGTAAAGCCCAAAATTGAACGCTCATTTTCTTGCTACAACCGAAAACAGACTTCCATTTTAAGGTATTGTCTGTTATTTTGTCGTTGCTATGGCAAAAGAACAAACACCCTTTTCAATTTCCCCGAACCCGCTGGCGTTGCATTTAACCGACAGTCTGCGTGCAGTCCTCCACAAAACTAGATATGTGATTAACCACCGACAAGGTTTGTCATGCATTTTGGGAGACGTGGGACTTGGCAAATCGACAATGCTTCGTTATTTGTCTTCAGAGTATGGCGCGCGCGAAGACTGTCGAACCTTTCTAATACCGACTCCAAACTTTCCTTCTCCGTTTGCAATGCTCAAGGAAATTTGCCTCGGCTTCGGTCTCGAACCGAAATCCTCGCGCAATGCGCAGGAAAGAATGTTTAATGATTTTTTGGTCGAAGAATATCGCGTGGAAAAAAACGTTATTCTGTTCATTGACGAAGCGCAGAATCTGGACAACAAGCAGCTTGAGCTGATTCGAGCGATATTGAATTTTGAAACCAACGAAGAAAAGCTCGCGCAGGTGATTCTCGCCGGTCAACTCGAACTAAAAGCCAAGCTGGACAATAAGCGCAATAAATATCTGAAGAGTCGAATCGTGATGTATTCAACCTTAAATGCTTTAACGCTGGCTGAAACTCGTGAAATGGTTTCTACTAAATGCGAATACGCGGAGATCGAAAATCCTTTTTCAGATGAGGCTATCGAGCGAATGTATAACCAGACAGCCGGAGTGCCGCGGTCTATTATTAAGATGTGCGCGATGCTTTACGTTTTAAAGCAGGAATATGGATTGGACGAAATTCCGATTGATGAAATCGAGAATATAAAAGATGAGGTTGCGGTATGAGTTCGGCATTTGAAAGACTGCAAAAATTGGCGGATGAAAAACGGCTTAAAGAAAAAGCTGATAAACCGCGCCTTGAAATCGTCTCGGTCAAAACAGAAAGCGCACCTAGCGCACCCGGCGCAGACACCCAAAAGCTTCCCGTCTCGCCTGAAAAGGATTATACAAAGGTTGCCAACTCAATCGTCAGACAAATTCCGAACGGCTTTTTTGTCGGTAAATCAAAACAGATGTATGACTATCTTTATACCGTCACGCGCGGCGCCGTTAAACCAACCCGCTCGATTCGTATTTCAAAGTCCGCTCTGATGCGCGGATCCGGAATTAAATCAACTCATACTTTCTATAATAACGTGCGCCATTTGGAGGCAATCGGTTTGCTGGTGACAACACGAATTGACGGTGAAAAAGGCGGCAATTTTTACGAGGTTTTACTACCCGAAGAGGTTGACGACAACCTAGCGCAGTTAGCGCACCTAGCGCAGGCAGCGCACTCAGTGCAGAAACTGCACTGGGTACCTAGTGCAGTTTCTGCACTGCCTGCGCTAGGTTCAAACCCAGTAACCACGGGGGTTTCAGAGGTCCCTAAGACTTCTTTTAAAGACATTAATACAAATGATGATGAGGCGTTCGCCGGATTCATCGAAAAATTTCAGGTTGCAGCCGAAGAAATCACCGGCAAAAAAATATCAAAACGCGACGGAGAAAATTTAGAAAAGATTGCCGACTTGCTCGTACTCGAATTGAAAATAGCAGCGCGGCGCACTCAAGGCATTTCATCGGTTCCCGCCTTCCTAACCGAAGTGCTGCGTCGAAAGTTGCGCAGCACAACAACCCAAGCTAAACCTTCAAAGGCTAAAGCGGACGTAATCGGAAAACCCGACGCCGTAGACGGGTACGAACTCAAACCGCTCGACGCAGAGGGCAGGAAAGAAGCGCTCGCGCAGCTTCGTGAGTTTGCCGATGATGATTTTTTGCAGGATTTTGAAAAATGGTATATGCCGAATGATTGGGCTTGGCTAATGAAGAAGCTGGATGCAAAGATGGAGAAAAAGTAGTGGTTGATGTATATACTGCTTTAATCGGGATCGCTTCGATCTGCTTTTTGGTCGGAACTGCTGCCAAGATGCTGCAGAAGCAGCCGAAAGTATGGGACGAAGAAGATTGGACGTTTGAAGAAACGGAAGAGATTGGCGATGACAGGGAAATTCGAGAAAAGAATCCGCACATTTGGATGGACTAAAATTTCGTTTAAGCACGTTGTAAACAATTCGGAGATTTTAACGATTTTAAGATGAATTTAATTTGGAAACCGATGGCGCTCGCGAGAGGAGAAACGGCGCAATTTAACAACCTCAAACTCGGAATAATTCGCCATAAGGGAAATATCTGGGCGGCATATGTGGGCAATAAAAAGCTAGCCGACTCAAAATCGAAGAAAGAGGCGTTAAAGCGCGTTATGGAAGAAATTGATATACAGGGCAGGCTATTCTAGGAAAAACGCAAGGAAGAGGCATTTATGGGCGAAAGAACGATAACTATCAGTGAGCTGGATGGCGAATATCGAATAGAAAATAACGGAATCGCGGAATTTGCTCTGCTCGGAATTCTCGAATGCATCGTTTTTGATATGAAGGCGGCTCACCGCGAAGCGCGACTGCTTCCCCGGGGGAAACCGCCAATCGGGGGACAAGAGCTTCAAAAACAAAAAGTAGTTTTACAGCAACAAACTAAGGAAGTTGTTGCCGAATCAAATACGCCTGATATTCGCACCCGTATCAGCAACGCCGTCAAAGCTATCAAAGGATTGGGCGGGGAAGCGAAAGACAACGACCGCAGCAGCGCGACGGAAGAAGAACTGCAAACCGAGCTGGAGGAATTGACCGAGCAGTATAAGCGGCTGAAAAACTCCAAAAAGACAAAATAGTCAATCCTGCAAAATTAGAAGCCTTAACAGAACAAATACGGAATTAAATGAAAGCATAAAGTGACTGGAATGCTTTAGTTTGACTCATATATCGCCGAACTATTGCAGACTTCCGCCAGAGCTTCAATTATTCCTCTACCGTCGTCGATGAGGTCGACTGCGAAGAAGAGTTGATGAACAAAAAGCTACTCTTTGCCGGTGCCGAATTGTTATTTCCAGTGACCAGATATTTAATTTTCAAGGGCTGAAAAATTAACTTTGAAATAATGTTTTACGTCCGATAACTGCCGTGAATTTGTCGTCTTGAAATGTTAGTGCAAATCGATAAATTGAAAGAAATATTCAAGGTTAAATGTAACTGAACTTTATCTTGTCAACAACTATTATTTTTCAAAAAACAGACGTTATTAGCGCGGGTTTTTAACAGCTCGTGTCCATTTTTCAAAAGGTGAGAGAAATCTCAGTTTATTTATTTTATCAGACGTCTAACTCTAATGTTAAGTTAAATATAAGTCGTGACTTAATGAATCTCAGACTTTTAGGTTTGTGTTGAATATGCTGCGTGTCCGGCAGGCAGAAAATCTCGTATATTACTCGAACGGTGAGCATCTGAAAACGCTTTTCACACCGCCGTCGAGAATTAACCGCGGCATAACCGACAAGGTTTGTAGAGATTTGTCCCGAGTCGGCAATTTTCGAAGCGATATACCGAAGCGGTTATTAATAAACATTCAAGACCGAATGCGAAAAAAGAAGAATTTTCTGAACGGGAGTTTGCCGGATAATTCAACTATTAAAGTTCTTAAAAAAAAATGTTCAACAATCCACAAAATAGATTATAATCAATTGTGCTTGGTAAAAATCGACGTACTAAGGCAAAAAACCGAGGCAAAATACCACACCTCAGATTTGTTAAAACCGCCTACGATTACTTCAGTCTAATGATTTATAATGACTCCCAAACTTACCGCTCCAAATATTTCATTTGTTCCGGCAGCAACATCAACAATAAATCACACTCAATTTGCCGATTATCCGATTAAGGAACAAATTTTGATTGTCGACGATTCAAAAGTCGTTCGCCGTCTGTTCGTCAATTGTCTTTCGACGTATTACGACTGTAGTGAAGCGGCATCGACCAACGAAGCTCTCGCCCTGCTCGCCCACAAAGATTTCTCGCTCGTTATTACCGATGTCATTATGCCCGGATTATCGGGCGTCGAGCTGCTGCGTAAAATCATCGAACTTTATCCTTATACCGCCGTCATTATGGCTTCGGGCGTCAATAATTCGCAGCGCGCGCTTGATGCGCTGCGTATCGGCGCATTCGATTACTTGATGAAACCGTGTGATTTATTTGTGCTGGAAGTGACGGTCGAACGCGCTCTGGAACGGCGCACGCTGCTTCTTGACGCCCGTCAATACAAGCTCGACCTGGAAAAGCGAAATAACGAACTAGCAAGCGGTAAATCCGAACTCGAACGCTTGCAGGAGCAAATAATTCATAGCGAGAAAATGGCTTCGCTCGGACAGCTCGCCGCCGGCGTCGCTCACGAATTAAACAATCCGGTCGGATTTATCTACGGCAATCTGGACATTTTGAATCAAACTATCTCCGGGTTAACGCAATTGCTCGATTACTACAATAGTCAAGCTCTTCCTGAAGCTGTCACACTCGGCGCGGCAAGCATTAAAAAACAAATCGACTATGAAGCATCACTCGCCGATTTGAGTTCGATTATCGACGACTGCCGCGACGGGGCGCAGCGTATTCGGGACATTGTCCAAAATCTGCGCACTTTTTCAAGGCTCGACGAAGCCGAGTTTGCAAAAACAGATGTTCATGAAGGAATCGATTCGACCATTCGTTTACTCTCGGGCTATTACGGCGCGGGAAACATCACGCTGATTCGAGATTACGGCGAGCTTCCGCCGGTCGATGCTTTTTCCGGGCAATTAAACCAGGTCTGGATGAATTTGCTGGTTAACGCCGCCCAAGCCGTCAGCCAGAAAGGTGGCGAAGTGCGCATCACTTCTCGTGTTCTCGAAGAAGACGAATCGGTGACGGTCACAATCAGAGACACCGGCTGCGGCATTCCGAACGAACATCTCAATCGAATCTTCGACCCGTTCTATACAACCAAACCCGTCGGCGAAGGCACGGGTTTGGGACTTTCCATTTCATTCGGCATCGTCGAACGGCACGGCGGTACAATCCGGGTCGAAACACGTGTTGACGAGGGAACGACATTTACGGTTACTCTTCCGATCCACATCGACATTTCATCGATGGATGCCGCCGAAAATTATAAATCAAATAAATTACTACCAAGCTAAACTCATATGAATCATAAAATTTTAATTGTTGATGACGAAACGGCTAATCTGCGACTGCTCGAACGGCTTTTCCGCCGCGAATATCAGGTGCTGACCGCAACTTCCGGCGGCGAAGCGCTCGAATTGCTTAAAATGCACGACATCGCGCTGATTATTTCAGACCAGCGAATGCCGGGAATGACCGGCATCGAATTTCTCAAACAGGCGGCGGCGATGCGCCCGCATACGGTTCGCATTATTCTGACCGGCTACACCGATGTCAACGCGCTGGTCGAAGCCATCAATTCCGGCGTCGTTTACAAATATGTGACGAAGCCGTGGGTCAATGAAGATTTGCAGCAAACCGTCGTCAGAGCAATCGAGCATTACGTGACAATCAAAAGTCAGTATGAACTCACGCTCCAAAACGAGCGTCTGGCGGCGCAGTTGAATCGTATGAAGCAAATTGCCGTTCGGTTAATCGGTGAAACGCTCGATTTGAAAGATTCCTCGCTGCACGAGCATTTGCAGCGCACCAGCGGATACGCAACCGCTCTCGGTCGTCGTCTCGGACTTAGCGATTCCGAACTCGAACAGCTTTCGCTTGCCGCATTTTTACACGATGTCGGAAAAATCGGCGTCTCAGAGGCTATTTTGAGTAAAACCGCGCCGCTGACTGCGGAAGAAAACCACACAGTCAAAAGCTGTGCGGAACGCGGAGTGCGAATGCTGGCGATCATCCCGGATATGAATGAAATCGCCGTCGCCGTCCGCTATCATACCGAGCATTTCGACGGCACAGGATTCCCGGACGGTCTCTCGGCTGAACAAATTCCACTCTTTTCACGCATTATCGCCGTCGCCGGCGCTTACGACGAAATAACCGTTTCGCGCGATGAAAACAAAATTTTAACGCACGCGGAAGCAGTTGAAAAACTGCGCGGCAACGCCGGAAAACAGTTTGACGCGAGCGTTGTCGAAGAACTCTCCAAAATAGAGTCAATCGACAAAATTCGCCGGACGATTGCCAACGGCATCGTCGGGATGCGGCTTTCAATCGAGCGAATTCCGTGTGATGAGAAAAATATGTCCACCGGCGAAGTTTTGCAAAAGTTTAAAACCGAGCCGCTGCTTGCCTTTGACGTTCTCAAAACAGGGAATCGGGCGACCAGCGAGCCGACGGCGCAGTTGCTGCCGCTGATGTCCAAAATCGGAGAAGCGGAATTGCGTTCGCTGCTCAGGCAATTCGGATTGCCGTCAGCCGATAAATTCACCAAAGCGCAGACGACGCAAGCGCTGCGACGCGCTGTCGCCGCTCAATTAATTGCCGCCCATACCGGTTTCATTCATCCTGATGATGCTTATACTTTGGGATTGCTCCACAATGTCGGCGAAACGCTGCTGTTTAACCTTTTCCCGGACCGGATGCTCGAATTGAAAAATTTTGACGCGCCAAGTCGCGCGCGGCGACAGGTTGAACTTTTCGGTCTCGATGCGGCTCAAATCAGCCGGTGGATGCTCGAATCCGGCGGGATGCCGGAGAATTTAACCGTAGCAATCGAAAATCAGCCGAATTTTATGCGCATCAATCGTCCGGTCGCACTGGTCATGCAAATTGCGCGCGAAATCGCCGATAACGAGCCGACCGATAAAAGCATTCAAATGAACGCTATCGAAAGCAATGTTTTGGAAGCCTTAAAGCTCCGCCGCGGTGATTTGAACAAAATTTATGAGCGCGTTAATTTTATTACCGAAGAACACGTCGAAGCGCCGGAAGAAGTGCTCGAACTCGCCTATTAAAATTTATTATAAACGGCATAACCGGTATTGAAACAATTCCACCTTTTAAAAATTAAAAAATCAGGCGACATTTTGCCGGCTCGCGGCGTTGCCGTTTTGGTGTGTCGTAATTGTTTCTCTAACTGAGTATTTGGTGCTCGTCGGCTGGTCATTCGGTACTGCTTTTCTAAAGTGTTTCGTCCCGATTGACCCGAAACGCGCAAATATTGAAATGCCTTTATCGCGTGGTATAATTTCGGGCGTGGAAAAAAAAAATTACGCTTTAGTCGTTGACGATGAACCGCAGGTCAGAAGTTTCATTGCCGAAATTTTGAGAACTTACGGCTGGAACGTCAGCGAAGCCGGCACTGCCGCAGAAGCGTTTGAAATGTTGGACGAACAAAAGTGGCTGCTGGTTTTTTGCGATGTGATGCTCGGCGACGCGGACGGTTACGCGGTTTTGCGGGAGTTTGTCGAAAAACAATCACAGGCGCGTTTTGTTTTGATGACCGAACACGAATCAACCGTCGGCGCGTTCGACGCGACCGCATACGGCGCTTACGACTATTTAACCAAGCCTTTTGCGGTGGACGATATTCTCAATACCGCTAAAGTCGTCTATGAACAACATCTGCTTCGCTCAAAATCCGACAATGCCGAATTTTCCTCTTTAGATTATGCTTCCGATTTGCAGTTGATCGGGAAAAGCCCGAAGTTTGTCGAAAGTTTAAAGATGGTCGGGCGGATTGCGGCGACGAATCTTCCGGTAATTATTACGGGCGAATCGGGAACGGGCAAGGAAATGATTGCGCGCGCGATACATCATCGAAGCAACCGGGCGGCGGGCGCTTTTGTGGCGGTTAATTGCGGCGCGATTCCGACCGAATTAATCGATTCGGAGCTGTTCGGTCACGCGCGCGGCGCTTTTACCGGCGCCGACCGTGAACGCGCCGGTTTGTGGGAAGACGCCGACGGCGGAACTCTTCTTCTCGACGAAATTACTGAAACGAATCCATTGTTTCAGGTAAAACTGTTACGCGCTCTACAGCAGCGGGAAATCAGGCGCGTCGGTTCGAATCAAAGTAAGAAAGTCGATGTGCGGGTGATTGCCGCGACCAATCGCGATATTGAAGAGGAAGTTAGAGAAGGTCGTTTTCGCGCCGATTTGATGTATCGCCTGAACGCCGTCATCATTCATCTGCCTTCGCTTAACGAACGAATTGAAGATATACCTTTGCTCGCCAGGCATTTTGCCCGCCAATTTGATTTGCCCGAAATTCCGCCGATCAAATTTTCCGCCGCCGCCATCGAAATGCTGAAAGCCTATCGCTGGCGAGGCAACGTCCGTGAATTGGAGAACGCCGTTACCCACGCCGTTTCATTTTGCGACGGCACCATCTATCCCGAACATTTGCCTTTACGAATACAAAACTTTGTCGAAGACCCGCTGTCGGCAGACTCCGACGGTGCAAAGGCAAACAAAGATGATGTTCAATGGCTGCCGCTGGTCGAAATGAAGGCGAAATATGTCGCAAAGGTTCTCACCTACACCAAGGGCAACAAACAATCCGCGACAAAAATACTTAAAATCGACCCCAAAACTCTTTCTAAAATGATTAAGCGAAATGAATCCAAAGCATAATTGAAAATACTTATTAG
>MWWI01000249.1_pt1 | contig 11791 bp, 8 predicted proteins | sample 1047321 | NCBI WGS metagenome assembly MWWI01 (sample SAMN06349966, study PRJNA376086) | soil metagenome | isolation source: FI-1 sample Antarctic (ecotone) soil | place: Antarctica | reverse complement strand
GTTATAAGTTACGAACTGGCCATGGGTATTTCGCTCATTGCATTGCTAATGTTGAGCGGTAGCCTCTCTTTGAAAACCATTGTGGAACAACAGGTACAGGGAGACTGGTGGTATGTAGTATACCAGCCATTGGGATTCTTTCTATTTCTTATATGTGCATTTGCAGAAACTAACCGGGCACCTTTTGATCTTGCTGAAGCTGAAAACGAATTAAATTTTGGCTATCACCAGGAATACTCAAGTATGAAACTGGGCTTTTATCTTTTTGCAGAGTATATCAATTTATTTATGAGCAGCGTGTTGCTGGCTACACTTTATTTTGGGGGATATGATATGCCATTTGTAGATGAAACAAAATTATCTACCAATGTGGCTGCATTAGTAGGTATAGTAGCTTTGATGATTAAAGTTATATTCTTTATTTTCTTTTTTATGTGGGTAAGGTGGACATTGCCACGATTCAGGTACGACCAACTGATGAACCTTGGCTGGAAGACATTAATACCATTGGCACTGCTGAATATGTTTGCAACAGGCGCTTTTATATTATGGAGAATAAATTAAACTTGGTAGACTATCTATAGAAAAATATTTTTGCAACCTTTAAAAAAAGCTAAGGGCTTGTAAGTGTGTAAAGCTTTATTGATATGCAATTAACAAACAGGGTAAAAAGTGTGGAGCGAAAGCCAATGACATGGCTGGAAAGATTGTACCTGCCGGGTATAATCAAGGGCATGCTTATAACTTTTAGCCATATATTTAAAAAGACACCTACAATAAATTATCCCGAGGTGAAGCGACCATTTGCGCAGGCATTTCGTGGTTTGCATGTACTAAACAGGGATGCAGAGGGCCGCGAAAATTGTACAGCCTGTGGATTGTGTGCGGTAGCTTGCCCGGCAGAAGCCATTACAATGGAAGGTGCGGAGCGTGCAACGGGTGAAGAACATTTATACAGGGAAGAGAAATATGCGGCCAAATATGAGATTAATATGCTGCGTTGTATTTTCTGCGGATTATGTGAAGAGGCCTGCCCGAAAGATGCTATATTTTTAAGTGAAACATTTGCACCGGCTAATTACCAGCGCAAAGGATTTATATATGGTAAAGATGATTTGTTGATACCAAACCCGCTGTCAGACCCGGAAGGATATGAAAAAGCGAAAGGGGAAAAAGCGCCAACAACGAAATAATTTACCGTTAACTGAAACGAATGAGTATAACTGAAATATTATTCTGGTTTTTAACTGCACTTGCATTGTTGGGTGCTACTATGTTGGTGGTCAGCAAAAATCCTATCTATAGTATTCTGTGGTTAATAGTTGTATTCTTCGCTATTTCAGGACACTATGTTTTAATGAATGCCCAATTTATTGCTATTGTAAACCTGATAGTATATGCAGGCGCTATCATGGTTTTGTTCCTGTTTGTAGTAATGCTGATGAACCTGAACAGCGAGACGGAACCAAAGAAAAATAACTGGATGAAACTGGCAGGAGTGATTAGCGGTGGAAGTTTGCTGATAATAATGGTAGATGTGGTAAGAAGCGCATCAGATATGCAGGGCAAAACTGTCCTGATAAAAGAAGGAAATATTGGCTTGATAAAGAACCTTGGAATAGTATTATTCCGGGATTATGTTGTGCCTTTTGAAATTGCCAGTATCCTTTTTTTAAGTGCTATGGTAGGAGCAGTGGTGATAGGAAAAAAGGATAAGGAAGAAAAAGTAAATAACATTAGCTAAGTAAAAATAAAAAGCCTGCAGCTTATAGCTTGTAAATTATGCCGATACAATATTATATAACACTGTCAATTGTTTTGTTTTGCATTGGTGTGGTGGGAGTACTTACCCGTCGCAACGCCATCATCATATTTATGTGTGTGGAACTGATGCTGAATGCGACCAATCTTTTACTGGTGGCTTTTTCTAAAATGCATCATGGTGCGGCTTTGGTTAATAATCCAACCAGCATGGTAGGTGTGGAAGCGCAGTTGTTTGTATTTTTTACCATGGTAGTGGCAGCAGCAGAAGTTAGTGTGGGATTGGCTATTATAGTAATGTTATATAGAAATACGCATTCGGTAGATGTTAACTTTTTGAACAGGCTTAAAAATTAAAAATTCGAAATAAAAAATTTCAAACAATTCGTTTTACGTTTTTTTGACTTTTGAATTTGGACTTATAATATGAATACATTTTCAAACCTTGTATACCTCGTACCACTTTTTCCTATAATCGGTTTCCTGATTACAGGGTTGGGTCGTAATATTTTTTCTAAAACAATTTTGGGCATTATTGGAAGTGGCGTAATACTTGCCTCTTTTGCAGTAAGCGTGGGTATATTTTTAGAAGTAAAACAGCCGGGTTTTACTGCCCTCACCGTACATCTTTTCGAGTTTATAAATACACCTTCTTTTAATATTCCATTTGCCTTCCAGGTAGACCAGCTTTCTTCTTTATTCTTATTAATAATAACAGGTGTTGGTTTTCTTATTCATGTATACTCTACCGCATACATGAAAACGGAAGAGACCAAACATTATGGCCGGTACTTTTCGTACCTCAATCTGTTTGTGATTTCCATGCTGTTGCTGGTGTTAGGTTCCAACTATGTTATTATGTTCATAGGATGGGAAGGGGTAGGGTTGTGTTCTTATTTATTAATTGGATACTGGTTTAAGAATAACAATTTTAATTATGCTGCGCGCAAAGCATTTGTGATGAACAGAATTGGTGACCTTGGATTTTTGCTGGGTATTTTCTGGATTATTTCAAAAATCGGCACGGTTACTTTTTCAGAAATATTTGCACAAACAGAAGCTTTTACTGCATTTGATATTACCTGTATTACATTATTGTTTTTTGTAGGCGCAGCAGGTAAAAGTGCACAGATTCCTTTATATACCTGGTTGCCCGATGCTATGGCTGGTCCTACACCTGTATCCGCTTTAATACATGCCGCTACCATGGTTACGGCAGGTATATATATGATTGTAAGAAGCAATGCATTGTATTCATTGGCTCCTGTTACACAGGGTATTATTGCTATCATTGGAACAGCTACTATTTTGCTGGCAGCTACAATAGCAATTAAACAAAATGATATTAAAAAAGTACTAGCCTACTCTACGGTTAGCCAGTTAGGATATATGTTTCTTGCATTGGGTGTAGGGTCGTATACAGGCGCTGTTTTTCATGTAATGACACATGCGTTTTTCAAGGCTTTGTTATTCCTTGGAGCGGGTAGTGTTATTCATGCCATGCACCACGAACAGGATATCCGGTTTATGGGTGGGTTAAAAAAACACATGCCAATCACGCATATTACTTTTTTGCTTGGCTGTCTTGCTATAGCAGGTATGCCTCCATTTAGTGGGTTTTTTAGTAAGGATGAAATATTAGCTGCTACCTATGCTTCGGACAATCAAATATTATGGGGCTTTGGTGTAATAGGCGCTATCCTTACTGCATTTTATATGTTCCGCCTGTATGCTATGACATTCCTTGGAAAGTTCAGAGGAACACCTGAGCAGGAGAAACATTTACACGAAAGTCCATCGGCTATTACTATTCCACTAATCATATTAGCCGTATTAAGTGTGGTGGGTGGCTTTTTGGGCATACCCGAAGTGTTTGCTGCAAATGCACATTCGTTGCAACAATTTCTTGACCCAATTATTGTAAAAACAACGCCATTAGAAGTATTGGATCATACTACTGAATATATGCTGATGGGTATATCAGTAGGCTTTGCTTTGATAGCTATTATATATGCCTGTAACCGCTTTAGCAGGCGACCAGAGATAGAAGAACATACTGGTGCGGCAAAAGTATTGGCTAACCGGTGGTATGTGGATGAACTGTATGATATAATAATCAGTAAGCCATTGATGTGGCTTGCTGCTGTATTGAAAAATGTAGTGGAGAAAGGGGTAATTGATGGAATAGTAAATGGAACTGGAAGAATTATTCAATATAGCGGCAGACAAATAAGGCATATGCAAAGCGGACTGGTGGGCAACTATATTTTGCTAATGGTTTTGAGTATGGTATTGATGATACTTTTACTTTTTTACGGGCATAACATGAACCCGGTGATTAACTGGATTTTTAATTAATAATATTACTGCTTCATGAAGTTGTGAAGCAAATAAAAAAATAAACCTGCCACACCTCTAAGGTGTGGCAGGAAACAAACTAAATATGATCCCTGTTTTATTAATATTAATTCCATTGTTAACAGGAATGGTTGCTTTCTTTATCAAAGATGAGCGATCAGTAAAAGCATGGGCAATGTTTAGTGCTGTTGCTACCTTAGCTGTAGCATTGATGGCTATATTCAGTACCAATCCCAATTTGCTTACTTACGATGCACGTTGGTTACCTATATTGGGTAGCAGGTTCACCCTATCGTTAGATGGTATGGGTAAGATGCTCGAGTTACTTACTGCTGTTTCTTTTCCTATCATTTTTGCAGCTACATATCAAAATAAATACAAAAGCAGTAATGCTTTTTATGGTTTGATGTTGCTATCGCAAGCGGGGTTAATGGGTGTATTTGCGGCAGCGGATCTTTTATTGTTTTATTTCTTTTGGGAACTGGCATTGATACCTGTTTATTTTCTCTGTTCAAAATGGGGAGGAGAAAAAAGAATTGCCGTTACATTCAAATTCTTCATTTATACATTTGTTGGTTCGCTCCTTATGTTGGTAGGTATTTTATATATCTACTACCTTGCCGGTGGCCATTCATTCGATATAAATATTTTGCGGCGTGCTAATACTACTATCGGGCAGCAGAACTTTATTTTCTGGATGTTCTTTATTGCCTTTGCTATCAAGATGCCCATATTTCCGTTTCATACCTGGCAGCCTGATACCTACGAACAGGCCCCTACTGCTGTTACTATGGTATTGAGTGCGGTGATGGTAAAGATGGGTGTTTTTGCAGTTATAAGGTGGTTGTTGCCATTAGCACCTGGTGCGGCATTGCACTATGCTGATTTTGTAATAATACTGGCCGTAATAGGAATGATCTATGCAAGCCTTATTGCCATCAGGCAGGATGATATGAAGCGGTTGATTGCTTATTCCTCTATAGCTCATATCGGGTTGATGGGTGCAGCTATGTTTACCAATGATGCTACGGGTATGCAGGGCGTCATGTTCCAGATGTTTGCGCATGGTATAAATGTATTGGGACTATGGATAGTAGCAGATGTAATAGAACAACAATTGGGTACACGCAAGTTTTCGGAGCTGGGCGGACTGGCTCAAAAAGCTCCTACGCTTGCCATTCTTTTTGTGGTAATGGCATTAGCCAATGTGGCGCTACCACTTACTAATTCATTTGTTGGTGAGTTTTTAATGTTCAATAGTTTGTTTCATCATAATATATTAATAGCAGCAGTGGCTGGTATAAGCATAATACTTGCCGCAGTGTATACACTATGGATGGTACAAAAAGTTTTTTATGGCGAAGTGAGAACGGCAGAATTGCCCGCCATACAATTAAATAATGGTACTGCATTAATACTTGTAATACTGGTAGTGGTGGTACTTGTTTTTGGCGTATATCCAAAACCAATGTTCGACCTGACAAACGATACTGTAACAAAAATACTGGCTCAATTAAAATAGCCACCGGGGAAGGTAATATGAATACAATAGTACTATCGGCGATATTAGGTGTAGTGATGATGTATTGTGGCATCTTCATTAAAAGCAAATCTGCATTAAAGTTTGTGGCGGCTGCGGGCATGCTGGTTTTATTAGCATTCAATATTGCTGAAACATATGGCTTCAGGCTCATCAATGTAAATACCCTTCATTTCTTTTCATTCAATAAGTTCGGTTACCTTTTCAATAGTATTTGTATTTTCTGCACCCTCATTTATGTATTGCTGAGTGGCAGAGATATAGCAAAAATTGGAAATTATACAGCCGAAGCATTTACACTTATATTCTTTATTTTATGTGGTGTAGGTATAGTAACGGCTTATTCCAATATGCTGATGCTGTTTATAGGTATCGAAATAATTTCTATTCCATTGTACATACTTGCAGGCTTTGATAAGCGCAACCTGAAAAGCAATGAAGCATCATTGAAATATTTTTTGATGGGTGCATTTTCCACCGGTATTATGCTGATGGGTATAGCCTTATTATATGGTGCCAATGGTACCTTTTTATTAAACCTTCCTGTACGGGGAATGGGATTATCGTATATAGAAGCGATGGGATTATTAATGCTGTTTATATCCATGTTGTTCAAGGTATCGGCAGCGCCATTTCATTTCTGGACACCTGATGTTTACGATGGCTCACCAACAGTATTTACATCATTTATGGCTACAGTAGTAAAGGTGGCCATTTTTGCTGCATTCATCCGGTTGATGGAAGCAAGGTACCTGGGCATGGGTAGCCAGACAGACCGGATAATAAGTGTAGTAATTTTTCTTACCCTTGCTTTTGGCAACCTTACCGCTGTTTTTCAGCAAAGTGTAAAAAGAATGCTGGCCTACTCCAGTATAGCACAGGCAGGTTTTATGTTGTTTGCTTTGTTGGCCGTAAATGATGCTGCCAAAGAAGGTTTATTGTTATATGCTGCGGCATATAGTCTTGCCACCATTGGAATTTTTGCTGTATTAGCTAAAATGGAAGATCATTCTTACGAAGGGTTTAATGGAATGTCAAAAACCCAACCTTTGATTGCGGGGGTGTTGACAATATTTTTATTATCCCTTGCCGGTATACCTTTAACCGCTGGTTTCTTTGCAAAATACTTTATGCTGGCTGCCGTAGTAAAAGCAGGCAGTAACATGGTATTAGTAATAATAGGTGTATTGTTTGCTGCTATAAGCGTGTATTATTATTTCAGGGTAATACAGTCAATGTATTTCAAAGATGGCACACCAGTATTGACAGAACAGCCAGCCGGTAGCTTTAAGTATTTGTTGCTGGCCGTAGCTGCATTAATAATTGTTCTGGGTGTGTATCCTGATGCGCTGTTGCATTTCTTTTATTTCTAAAGTACTTTTTTCTTTTGCAGCCTGTAAGGTTTCTGTTTTTTTTAGGTCCGGGCATTTTAGCTCTTATGATCAGTTGTTGCGTCGCCCTCTTTTACCACATCTTTTCATAGCAGCTTTTTACACCATGTTTTCTAAACCATTAAACCTGAAATTTTTTCTAAGCCATAATTTATTTCATAGGCAAAGGTTTTGATGTCATTCATTTTACGAGGTAGAACTAATAGTTTAATACCGGGTAAAGGCGTTCTGGTATAAAACATTCACTATACATTTCAACCTTTACTATTTTAGCGCTCACTGCTTTATTATCTTTAGGGCAGTAATTAATTTTTTCTCATGAAGATCGGAGATATATTTTCACTTTCGTATAGAACCATAGCAAGTAATAAACTGCGTACCGGTATTACAGTGGCTATTATAGCTTTTGGTATAATGGCGCTTATAGGCATTATTACCGCTATTAAGGCTATGAATCAAAGCCTGACGGAGAGTTTTACCATACTGGGTGCAAATGCCTTTAGTATACGCTACAAAGAGCGCCAGATAAATATAGGAGGCAACAGGAGTAACGTATCTAAAGAAAAGCGCGGCGCCAAAAAAGAAAGGACTTCCAACATTGGTAAATACATTACGCAAGACCAGGCAAAACAGTTTAAAGAAAATTTTCCTTTTCCTTCACTGGTAGGTTTACAATTACAAAGTACCAGCTCCGTGATTGTAAAGTACGAAAGCAAAGAGTCTAATCCTGATGTACGCGTGATAGGTGGCGATGAAAATTTTCTTACCATTAACGGGTACGCCATCAGCAGTGGAAGAAATTTTAGCAGTGTAGAAATAGAATCAGCAAGAAATGTATGCCTGGTAGGAAGTGATGTGGCTAAATTATTATTTCCTAAAAATCCGGATAATGCAATTGATAAAGTTATACGTGTAGCTAATATGCCTTACCGGGTTATTGGTGTATTAAAACCCAAAGGTGCCAGTGCATTTCTAAAGTTAGACAGGGTTTTTATTACCAGCCACACTAATGTAAAGAAGATGCCCAATGCATCACCAACTTATACCATCAATGTAATGGTGGATGATATACACCAGATGGAACCGGCTATAGGTGAGGCTACAGGATTATTGCGAAATATCAGGCGGTTAGAAGTATCGGAAGCGGATAATTTTTTTATAGATAAAAGTGATAGCGTTGCAGAAATAATGATCCAGTTGCTGGGTAGTATTGCCGGATCGGCGGGCGCTATTGGTTTAATTACTTTGATAGGAGCCGCTATAGGTTTAATGAACATAATGTTGGTAGCAGTAACGGAGCGAACAAAAGAAGTAGGGTTGATAAAGGCATTGGGAGGAACCCGGAAAAGCATTCGAAACCAGTTTTTATTTGAATCTATTATCATTAGTTTGTTAGGCGCTGTATTCGGAATAATATTAGGTGTGCTTGTTGGAAATTTATTTTCGATGCTATTAGGTACCGGCTTTGTAGTGCCCTGGGGATGGGTAATTACAGGTATTATTATTTGCAGTGTGGTAGGCCTGGCTGCAGGACTATGGCCAGCCGTAAAGGCATCTAAACTTGACCCCATAGTGGCATTGCGGTATGAGTAAACATAGTATGTTCTATATTTTTCTTTAAAATATTTTCTTTCTATTATAGATAAAAAAATAGCCGGTGCTGCATGCACCGGCTATTAATTATTAGGAAAGAAATATTCATTAACTCCTGGGATCAAGCGCAGTTTTTATTTGCTCACGCAAATGTATTAAATGCAGCCTGCTCATATTGTCTGTAGCTGCTGGTATAGCAGCATTTATCTCTGTTCTAAGTTTAGTTAACTGCCCCCTGGCTATTGCAGGAAGATCTCCTCGCGATGATGACGATGATGAACCTCCCATAACAAATACCAACCCGGATGGTGAAGGAGGATTAACCATATTGCTGAGTTTAGCTACATAACTTTTTTGTAATCCTCTCCTGTAAAAATCAATTGATTTTTTACCTTTTAATTCAACAAACAATCCTGCCTGCAATTCATTCAGCATTTCAATAGCGCTGTATGCTTTGCTTTCGCCAAAGCGTTCTGTTGAAGCCTGTAGCCTATTCAATCTGTCGAGGCTCATCAGGCTCGATAGGGTGGTTTCCTGGGCGCTTGCCAGTATATCACTTCCGCCAGGGTTATTTATCCTGTTCAGGTATTCAGGGTTAACCAGCCAGGCAGGTGTTTGAAATAATTGCTTATGCAAAAATTGCATGGCATTACGCTGCATAGGTTTAGGGGTAATTTCGTAAACCGGCTCATCTTGTATAGATGTTTTAAAGTTTTGATATACTCCACCTATATTGGCTGTAACATGCCCCATATAGCGACGATACTGTCCAACTAATGCACTATACATTTGCCCCAGGTTTTCATACAAATCATTTTCTTCCATTGTCCATTCGGGCAAACTTTTAAGCACACGCTGCAGGTTTTTTATGCCGTATTCACTTGCCTTTATCGCATTATCACTCAGGTCTTCACTCTGGCTGCGTGGGTCATTTTGGTTGCCTTGTTCATAGGTGCCAAACCACGTGCGGGGATTGTTTTTTATTGTCTCAACTATTAGCTTATTGCTTGCTGCTTTTTGGGCCTCTTTGGTTTCGCCGGGTATATATCCATAACCCCATTTTATAGCCCATTTATCGTATTCGCCAATGCGTGGAAATAATCCTGCAGCGCTGATGTTATCTTCTGGCTGCGCTACATAATTAAAGCGCGCATAATCCATAATGGATGCAGTGTGCCCGTTGGCTTCTACCCATGCTTTATCCCTTAGTTTTTCCACGGGTGTTTTACTGCTACTGCCCATGTTGTGTGCAAGCCCCAGCGTATGACCTACTTCGTGCGACGAAACAAAACGTATCAATTGCCCCATCAGGTCATCATCATATTTCATTTTTCGGGCAGTAGGCTCCACGGCACCTGCCTGTATAAAAAACCAGGTGTGTACCAGCTTCATTACATTATGGTACCACCCTATATGACTTTCCAATATTTCGCCACTGCGTGGGTCATGTATGTTGGGTCCGTAGGCATTTTCTATATCCGACGCAAAGTAGCGAAGCACAGAAAACCGGGCATCTTCCAAACTCATAGATGTGTCATATTCCGGCCATTCTTTTCCCATTATTGCATTTTTAAATCCTGCAGCTTCAAAGGCCACCTGCCAGTCGTTAATGCCTTGTATTAAATAAGGACGCCACTTACGCGGTGTAGCAGGGTCTATGTAATAAATGATGGGAGTTTTTGGTTCTACCAATTCTCCTCTTTTCCATTTTTCTACCTCTTCATCTTTAGGCTCCATCCTCCAGCGAATAGCAAAATTATTTTCCTGCACGCGCTGTTGATTATCATCAAAGCTGGTATACCTGTTTCTAAAATAGCCTACTCTTCTATCCCAATAGCGCTGCGCCATAGGCACCACCGGCAGTAAAATCATAGAAGTATTAAGCTCAACGGTAACCGCTCCTGCAGATGATGCAGCAGGCACCTGTGCAGAGGGCACTGAAGAAGAAGGTCCTCCCGTTGAAGCAGAAGCAGTATACGTTTTTACCGTTCTTATTTCAGTATTTATCGGGTATGTTTCTATACTGGAAATATAAGATCTATCAGATGCAATAGAGCCTAAACCAAACATCCGCTTAACAGTTGGGTTAACGCTTACCACCTGGTTATCTCCTTTAAAATAATCAGTAACCTCTATTACTACACTCATTGAATCTTTGCCATAGGCAGCTATAGGAAACGCGGCAGCAATAGCATTAAGATTAGAATTATTAACAGCCCTGGAAATGACATTGGAAGTATCTGAAACATTTACCAGCGTTACTACACGCATAAACACATTATTGCTGGGACCTCTTTCAAAAGTAATGGTTTGTTTATTGGTTAGCTCTCCACCAAATGTGCTGAAACCCGCTTGTTTATTATACGGAACTTTAATGAAACGTGTTACCGCCATTATCTCACGTGATAGTATAGAATCAGCTATTTCAAAATAATATTTATCTTCTACCCTGTGTACTGTTAGCAAGCCGGTTTTGGTAATTGCTTTATCCGTTACTACGTCTTTATAAGGCTTTGGCCCGGATCGCGATGAAGTACTGGTAGTGGTTCCGTTTTTTTTAGAAGTATCAGCAGCAGGTCGGTCTTGGGCAAGGGATGCTGAAAGGGAAATAGAGAAGCAAATTAGAAGCAGGACATTTTTCATATGCATATTCAAAATTAAATTTTAAGGAGGTGAAGGTACGTTAGGGTTATTTTTAATGAAGTTAAATTGGCAATAGAAATGTTTGAATAGTGTGAAAACAAGGTATAAGCGAAATTGTTTTGATTTTATTTTTCAAAAATTATTTCTCATTCATGTACAGGGGTGATGGCCTGAAACTTGCTGTAGCTATAGCTAAAATAAAAAAGAATGGTAATAGAGTATCATAAAATGTTTACTTTGTTCCCGTTATAAAAAAATAATGAGTAAACTCATGAGCGTTTAATCATAATTTTCAGTAGAATTGCTAAAAAATTGTTTCTAAACTTAATCTTATCTTAAACTAAAAAATTGAAAAATGGCGGAAAGTAAACCAACTGCGTTATAAGTTACGAACTGGCCATGGGTATTTCGCTCATTGCATTGCTAATGTTGAGCGGTAGCCTCTCTTTGAAAACCATTGTGGAACAACAGGTACAGGGAGACTGGTGGTATGTAGTATACCAGC
>MWWI01000248.1_pt1 | contig 11810 bp, 17 predicted proteins | sample 1047321 | NCBI WGS metagenome assembly MWWI01 (sample SAMN06349966, study PRJNA376086) | soil metagenome | isolation source: FI-1 sample Antarctic (ecotone) soil | place: Antarctica | reverse complement strand
GATCGTTAGCGAAGCTGGAGAGGAAGGAGGAAGCGGTGATCGAGCAGGCGGAATTGATGGCTGGCTAGAGGAAGCGGAAAGAATGGAACCGCACGAGGTGATTTACACACTTGACAGGACACATACGAAACTCAGCAGGCATAAGAAGAGCCGGGGCTGTATTAAACCCCGGCTTCAGGATAGCGAGAGGTCCTCCTATTGCTGCAGACTTTGCTCCATCTGCTCGGTGGCCTGTCGGTCTTGGTCGTGCCTATCCTCGAAGTCCTGCAGTGGGGTTACTTTCGTCTTAACTATCCCCCAGAAAGGTATGCGCAGAAGTAACGTGTCTAGCTCCTTGGGAGAATCTGACTCTACGATAAACGCTATAGCCCGCTCTCCAACAGGAAACCCCCCGGCTAGAAGTTTCCCTTCTGATTTCAAGGTCTGGAGGGCCTCATGTCCAGGCAGAACCGCTTGCCTCATCATCCCGGCATACTGCTGAATGGGCAGCAAAGGACCGGGATCAACGAAGTCCATGGTTACGAGGTACTGCATCCTACCATCCTCCTTTCTCCCGCCTTCCCCGGCGGGGAGCCTTTTCCAAGCGCAATGATGCCATCCTGTGAACCCTGGTGCATTTCTGAAAGTGCTTGTACTTAGAGCTAGGGGCTGCAGCCGCCTCTATTCACTCACCTTCCTAGAAGAGGTCTTCTCGGAAACCCAAAGACCAGAAGGACCTGTGGACCTGTGTCAAAAAGGGTACAGGCTGTTGAAAAAAGTCGTTGCAGGACCAACCGGTAGTCCAAAATAGCAATAAATCACCTCAAACCCCGTATAGGTAGTACCTCATTCAACCGTGGATGAGTAGTCAAGCCGCATGAGCAGCAGCCTCCAACAACCACTTCGGTCGCCTCCCGCGCCGTTTAGGTGGCTCGGAGGGTGGCACAGCAAAGCTAAGCAGTTCGTGGAACGACCAGCGACGATCGGTGAGCCCGGCAGCTTGAGCCGGGGTTCGTTCGATCCATCGCCGCCGCTCGGCACCGACTCCGTTCCCTGCCAACCTCACAGAGCGATGCCAACAGCAGAAGTTGTAGGCCGTCCCGATCAACCACATCCCAGCCTCAAGCGTCGCCCTCTGACGAACCGCCGAGCGAGTCTTGCGCGCCAGCGGGGCAAGCCGGGAGCGGAAGGTGGCTTGAAGCCGCTCGATGTAGGAGGTGTTGATCTTTGCGCTCTCGCTTCCTCCCTGCGTTGCGTCCAGCCGAGCCCGTACCGCCTCCTCCGTGCCGCGCACCACGCGCTGAACAACCCCTATCACCCGTCGCTGGGAGTAGCGCTTGATCACTTGAGCTACCATCAGGCCCTCCGGCAAAAGGAGACTCGGACGCCCTGGTTTGCCGGTGCGAAGTGGCTCGCTAAACACCTTCAGAGCCTGCTTGGGGTAGCTGGAGAGGCCATCGGTGCAAAGCAAGAGGGCACCGAAAGCGCCGCAAGCGCGCACTCGCTCAAGGAGAGAGCGGATCAAGGCGCGATCGCGCCGTGCTTGCACTACCCCGCCCAGCCAAAGGCGGCTACTAACCGAAAGCGCCGAGGCCAACCACAAAACACCGCCGATGATCCGGATGCGCAGCTCGTCCGCCTGAACGTGCTCCAAGAGCACCCCTTCAGCTTGGACGATGTGTTCATGGAGACGGCGGCATTGGTGCCCACTTTGGCGCTGCCAGCGAGCGATGGTGCGCTCGTCCACACCGAAGGCCGCGACGATGGCCTGAATCGGGCAGCCGTAAGCCAGCAGAGTCACGACGGTTACCACCAGTTCGTGCGACTTGTGTACTCGATAGAGGGCGGTTCCTTTGGTTTGGGAAAAGGTCTTCTTGCACCGTTTGCATTTGTAGCGGCGTTCTTTTTGGCTGTGGATCACGATGTGTCCCTCACCCGCTCGGCCATAGGCCCAGCAACGCTCGTTGTGGCAGAATCTGATGTGCGGGTCCATATTGCGCGCATCCTCCTGTTGAGCTTAGACACCAACAAGAATGCCGCAGGACCCGCTTGCTCTTCAACTCTATGGCTCAACCACGGTTCCCTGGGGTACTACCCCCGTATAAAAAACTACAAAAAACCGAGGTTCAAAGCCCTTGAACGGGGACCAGAAAACAACATAAGGGCGTTTCTCAACAGGCTCGGTAGTTTTTAAGATGAACTTGAGATGTCTGCGCAGGTGTATGCCGCTCCTCGTTACGGTAGAGTGTTGCGGTACGCTCTAAAGTAGTGCTCTGAGGTGTCCCTGTTGGAAGTAACTGATCAACCGTCTCCACTTCCGAAATGGACCCGGTGGATCCGCTTCGAGCAGGTGGTGCCGGAGAAGAACTGTTTCCGCCAGTACGGTATCACCATTGACCAGAACCTCTTAGGCGAGTGGGTAGTGACCTGCAGCTGGGGGCGCATCGGTGGACGACAGCGGTTGAAGGCAACCTATTTTGCCTCTAAGAGTCAGGCTATGGTCCTGGCCGAGCAGATAGCCCACCGCCGACTCTTGCGGAGCTATCAGGTGAGTGCCTTTGAGTAATCTACTACTTGGCAAGAACCAGAGCTGTAAGTTTGCACGAAAAACGTTCCCGGCTGTTGAAAAACTCCCTTGGTACTCGCTTTCGCCCCAGATCGGGTACCAAACACGCCGGTTTTTGCTCTACAGCCCGATTTGAAGCTTCTAGAGACAGTCTATGCAGCTATGAACCTGCCTGGATTGAGTTTTTCAACAGCCTCACGTCTTCTCGGAAACTCAGCGCTGAGACGACCAGGCATGGACCGCGAGCGAATTTTTATGCGAGGGTGTATCAAGGTGCCTGCTCCTGGGGTATTGGACCGGGGCAAAACGGTCCATAGCCCCGGTCCTAACGCATAAGGTTGCACGATCCTGAGAGGGAGTTTCCGAGAATAACTGCTCTCGGCAATCTAGTGAATAGAGGTGTAACGGTCGCTATCTTCCCCGCGTCAAAAGGTAGGCGTGAAAACGAAGAAACAAGGATAGTACACTTATGCACGTGGCGTCCCAACTAGAACATATTAGACGAGCCCTGGAAGCGCACCGCCGAGCTATAGAGGAGCTGGAGACCACGTTCTTGGAGCTCGAAGAAACCCTCGAAGGGCGGCAAGGAGCGCCGGAGACCGCGAACGGCAAAGGCTCCTCCGAGCTGCTCTCGGTCCTCGAGGTCTGCCGGGAGCTGGGGATGGGCAAGAGCTGGGTCCATCAGCGCATAAAGAGCGGGAAGATACCCAGCGTGAGGCTGGGGCGCAACATTAAGGTAAAGCGCGAGGACCTCGAAAAATACCTGGAGGACCATCGGCAAGGCCCCCAAAACCAAAATAGCGGCGACGGCCTCTAAGGCCCTTCCCCGTATTGCCGAAACAGAGGCCTTATGAAGCCTCGTTCGTTTATTCTCAAGCCTCTTGCAAGAAGGGATAAGCACCTCTTCTCCGACTCACAGACGATTATTAGCCGGACCGCCAACTCGCCTGTGCCCTGCATCAGCACGACGTGCAACAGTCGTGTAACAAAAAAAACACTCTTCGAAACGAAACAAAGCTTTTAAATATCCGTGCTTGTGCTATTGTGTTCTGTTGTGTCCGCGGCTAAACTCTCCCAATACTGAAAACGTCCCTGCTATGGCTTGAAGGTCGTAAAGGGAATAGGAAGGGAGATGATGTATTGAGGCGCATCGCATTGCTTTTCACGTTGGCTAGCGTGGTGGCAACAATGGTAGCGGTGGGCGCGAGTTTGTCCGCACTCGCCCAGACGACCACGACCGGCCCTGTTTGTGGGGACAAAGTCATGGGCGTGATTACCTGCGTTACGACGACTATGACTAAGGAAACCACAACCGAGACGACCACGATAGCAGGACCGCCCATCGTGACTAACCTGCCCAACACGTCCGAGGATACGATCACGCCTGGGCCGTGCGAGGTCGGAAACTCTAACAGAGTAGGAACTGCGGAGGGGATTTCCACCCAAGAGTTCGAGAATATCAGCACTCAGCAGACTGAGATTACTGTTACCAAGACGTTCGAGACTACTACCACTACGGTCAAGACGGAGACGTTTAAGGGTAACACTAAGGGGGATCCTCTAACTTCAACCACCGTAACCTCACCACCGGTCAAGGTGCTGACGGGGACGACCACGTCCGACCCGGTACTGGTGGGCAAACCGGAAGAGACCTCGACGCCGATAGGCGAGCCGGAGTTCACTCCGACGGGCAGGTGCAAGAATGTGGCCGGTCCGCAGAACGAGGAAGCGGAAAAGAACGCGGACCCACGAGCCTTGGAACCGCGGCCGAGAGGCAACCAGCCTATCGAGGAACTGCCGGTTGAAACTCCGGTTGATGCGCCGCGGGGCAACAGGCCGGTCGACGTACCCAGAGGCAACCAGCCGACCGACCTGCTCCGGGGGGCCCAGCCGGAGGATCGGGTAGACGAGGTATTGCCGGTAGAACGGCTTAGGGACGAACTGCCCGAAGAAGTAGACGAGCTGTAGCCTAGCTGCCGGGATCGACCGGACTGCTAGACAAAGAGGGCCGGGGTCTAACAGCCCCGGCTCTCTTTTTATGCCCTTGTGCCTATGAGTTTCCGAGAACCATACACCGGAAGCCCGGTTTCCGAGAAGTGATCATGGCCCTTGTAGGGCCACCCCGAAGCTATGAAAATGGGACCCTGGGGACCGTATTTTCACACTAGCCCTTCTAGGAGATTCGTGAATAGAGGCAACTTTCCGCTGACAGTTGCGCGTGTTGTTTACATGTATCTCGACCACCTTCATACTTAGCGACGCCACGTAATGAGTAGAAAGAAAAAGCGTGAGAAGGGGGTATGCGATGAGGCGAATCACTATGGTTCTTATGGTAGCCGTCGTTATGCTGGTGGCAGTAGCCGTTCCCGCGATGGCGCAAGACGATAAGGCTGCCAAGAAGGCGGCCAGGCAGGCGGAAAGAGCGGCAAAAAAGGCACAGGATCCAACGCCAGCTCAGAAAGCAACGCCAGCAGCTAATGATGCGTCCAAAAAGGCATTGCCAGCTACTGGTGGTCCCGTAGCTAATCTTGCGTTGTTGGGCGGCTCCCTGATCGTCGGGGGCGGGATAGTTGCCATAAGGATTTCCCGACGATAGCCAGTAAGGACGGAACCATTTACGGGACCGGGGCTAAGGGGCGTAAGCTTCCGCTAACCTAAATTCTCGGAAACCCAGCAGGCAGAAAGAGAGCCGGGGTCTAACAGCCCCGGACTCAAGACGTCACTTTCACTAGGTTCTTATCGGCCTCCACGCAGCGGACCCTCCACGCAGCGGACCCTCCACGCAGCGGACCCTCCACGCAGCGGACGAAAGCGGCAGTTGCAAAACAGAAGGCCCAGTTTCGGGAGTACCCTTGTCCTACTACTACTTAATCCCGACGACCATGGAATCGGGCCCCACCAGATGTTCAACGTACGTTTCCCGGAACCCTGTCTCACGCATCCAAGTGGAGCAATCGGCGCCCGTGTAGTCGAAGCCGCCCGGCGTCTCGATCAACATGTTCAAGCTACTCAGCAGCCCAAACGCGTTCTCGCTCCTCTCGTCGTCGATCATCGCCTCGTAGACGATCAGCGCTCCCCGAGGGAGGAGCGCCTCGTAGGCCTTAGCGAGTAGCATCTTTTTTTGCTCGAGGTCCCAGTCGTGCAAGATATGTCCCATTACGAGTACATCCGTCGCGGGCAACGGGTCTGTAAAGAAATCTCCTGGATAGAAGCGCAACCGATCGCTGAGGCCGTGCGAGTCGACATACTCCTCGAAGACTGGGCCGACAGGCGGCAAGTCAAACCCTCCGCCCGAGAGGTGGTCGTGGGCCAGTGCCACCTGTACAGGCAGCCCGCCCTGAGCCACTCCGATGTCTACGAAGGTCTCGTAGTGGTCCCATGGAAACTTGTTTGCGATTGCCTGGGCCGCGCCCAGGCTGATGCCCGTCATGGCCTCCAGAAAACCCTTGCGCCGCCCCGGGTCAGCATAAAGAGCGGTGAAGAAGTTCTCCCCTCTTTTCGCTTCGTTCTGCGGCTGGCCTGTGCGCAACGCCTCAGTGAGAGAACCCCAGAATGGATACAGCCGTGCGTTGGCCATCTCGAGCATGCCCCCGATATACGAAGGCTTGGTCCGGTCGAGGAAGAGGTCGGTTTCGGGGGTGTTTGCGTATCGGTCGCCGTCTCGCTCCAGCATACCCAGAGCAACGAGCGCATCGAGGAAGTCTCTCGCGCTGCGCGCGTGCAGCATAAGGCGTTCGGAAAGCGTCTCGAAGTCGAGAGGATCTTTGGCAAGCTCGGTGAATAAACCTATCTCGACTGCACTCAACAGCGTCTTTGAGCCCCAGAAACCGAGGCCAAGCTGCATGATCCCGTCAGGAGTAGTAGTAGTAGGGGTTTTGTTCGTCTCAACGTCTACGTCGTCCAGGTGTCCCTCTTGCCTCCCAGGCTTCGACATGCAAACTCCTCCTCTCCCTGGCTTCTCAGCCCTCGCTTAATGAGTTACAAGACGAGCATATCCGACGTATAGGTGAAACGGAAGGGGCGGAAGCGGTTTATCTAAAGAGCGTCTACTTAGAGGCAGGAAGCTTACTCTGCTTATATTCACCGGATTGTCGACAATTTGTCACACCGGAAGTGCGTTGGGTATTACGCGTAATACCCAACGCACTTCCCAAAGCCCCGGTCCCATACCCCTACCCGACCGGGGCAAAGCGCCCTCTATTCCCCCGATCACTCGCTGGTAATCCTCGCTGTCCTTCCCCTCAGTCATGCCTCTTCCTGGCGGGGGTTTAGGATGCGCTTCGCCGGGAAATGATCATGAAAATAGCAAGACCTTCTCTAGAAGGACTAGAAGGAGGGAAGTACACGTGCCCCAGCCGAAGAAAGAAGCCAAACGGTCTGTAGAGAAGGTTTCGATGAGGGGGGGGCGAGGAGGAAGGGACCAGAAATCTCCATCCCCGTAGCATCCGAGTTGGCCAACTCCTTGGCCAAGATCGGGTCGCCCGACAATCAGATTACGCCGCAGCAATTGAGTCTTCCGTTTTACGGCAATTACTGTGGACGCGGCCATGGCGATCCGACCGGGAATACGCCGCCGATAGACGCGGTCGATGCTGTCTGTCGGGAGCATAATCGGTGCTACCGTCTCCTTGGCGACTTCGATCGCCGGTGTGATCGTGACTTGATCGAAAGTATGCCAAGCGCCATAGCCCGCACCCCGTCCCCGATAGGGAAAAATGCGGGGGTTCTGGCGCTGCTCTATTTCTCGTTAGCCGAACGGAACCTTGCACTTGGCGAAACCCTCTTTAAGAGAACCTGACATGAACCGCCGAGGAGGCTAGCCTTCTCGAAAACTGGGTTGCCGGTGTAGCAACTTCTCGGCAACCCAGAGGACATGCGGGCATAGAAAGAGGGCCAGGACTGACAACACCCCAGCCCTCGCGTCTGCTTGTTGCGTCAGTACTTTCAGTACTGCGTGCCCCGCTCTTTCCTAGCGCTTCTTCTCTTCGCCTCCCAAGAGACCGCCCGTGACCCCGCCTACCGTATCCGTGACCCCGCTTACCGGTTCCGTGACTCCGCCTATCGTATCCGTGACCCCGCTTACTGGTCCCGCCGAGGCTGCTTCGTTTGCGAAGACTTCCCCTTCCAGGACCTCAGGTGGATTCGGGAGTAAAGAAGCCATGTTTTGCCTTATCCAGTCCGCCGCCATCCTGGTGGACTCTTCTGCACCGGCCCGATCCTCGAAGACGCTTACCGTGGCAAGCCTGCCGCCCCCGGCGTCCAGCGCGTAATAAGCCTGGAAACCATACACATCTTTGATGATGGGTAAGAAGCCCTCGTTTACCCCCCGTATTATCTCGTCGACCGAACCAGGGTCCACCTGGTATTGCCGTATCGCTGCGTGCATCCTTTTCTCCTTTCTCTGCCGCTTGTCCCTGCGGAGCTACCGGCGCGCGGGCGTTTCTTTTAGACCGATTCCTTAATGTGCTCCTCTCTCTCTCCCGCCCCTGGGGTCCGTCGAGCGGGTTCTCGGTTGGCTTCTTCTTGCACTTGCTTAGACCAAGAAACTAAGAATCCGGTTACGGCCCGAAGAAGAACCTGTAGAGCCACAAGCAGCGCTCTGGGAATCCTGGGGGGCTGCTGTTGCCTCTATTCACCGAATCGCCTAGAAGGTCTAGTGTGAAAATACGGTCCCCAGGGTCCCATTTTCATAGCTTCGGGGTGGCCCTACAAGGGCCATGATCACTTCTCGGAAACCCGTATACCGGATTATGAGTCCTTATCCAATAGGACCGGAGCGATGCCCATAAAAACGTTGTGAGCCGGTCCTATAGGCATACGACGCTTACACAAGATATAGCGGTGTCGGATAGATATGCAGAGAGTCGGCTCCGCCCCGGTCCTATAGGGTTAGACGCCGCCCGCAGCTTCGCCAGTCCACTCCACAACCCACGCTACGGCTGCCTCTACGGACGCCGTGAGTTCGCGTATCTCCATCCGTAGCGCATCCACCTCTACCCTCAGCGCCCCGACCTCCTCTAGCAGAGCCTCTATATTCCCCCCAGACGCGCACTGACCAACCCTGCGCGTGAAGCGATTCTCGCGTATTCTCGACGCTCTCCTCGGAGATCTTCTCAAGGTCCACAAAGTAACAGGTAGAGTCCGCCTTTGCGCTCGTGGCCAACACGAAGAACGCCACCACCACCAACGCCGCCGCCAGTATGAACGCGACTATCGCGGCGGCCTTCACGACGCCTCCGGCGCCGTAGTGTCCGGACTGCAAGGGTAGGAGAGGGCACTACCCCCGGTTATCAAATCACCCTCTCGCGTTGTTATCACCAGGGCCGTAGCGGAGCAGCGTGCGCACAGGGCCACCGTTAGCCGATCGTCTAAGCGCTGGAACGTGCCGGGCTGGTGTCCGTGGGCTCGGGCGTCCATGGAGGCGTCGCCTATGGCCTCGAGTTCGACCGTGGTGAAGGCTTCGCTGGACATATCAGACAACCGCCCGCATAACCTCAACGATGAGGGCAGGGGCAGCCAACGCCAGCCCCGCCGCGATTGCGCGGATCATCGGATAACCCGGACGATGTAGACACGCTGTATCTTCCCAACAACTCGCCAGGAAACTTCCCTGGCCGCGTCCAGCGCGTCAGCTTCCGTCATCGCCACCGTCACGAACAGGTCCTCGCCGCCGATGACGGCCCACACCTCGAACTCGCCGCACGTCGCCCCGCCCTGTGTACCGGGACCAGACACTTTTTGTCCGACCCCGTCCTCGTCGTAACGAATCATGCCCAGAACCCCCCACAGACGCAGTCGGAGCAGAGGACGTCTCCAGGGAACCAGGAGAGCAGGCCGTCGTCTTCCTGAACCTCTGTGACGAACTTCCACGGGACACGCTTGCCGCAACAACTGCAGGTCGTGCTCTTGGCCCTGGCGAGAGTGGCGGCGACGATGTGTTTACAGGACTCGCCCCGGTACTCGAAGTCGGCACACTCACACGACTCTCCACGACGCCCGAGGGCGACCTCATACACGCTAGTTGCCTCGTGCTGGCTGGGGACGAGCCAAACCTTATCTACCTCGTCGAAGCGGATCTCGTCCGCGTGCTCTGTGTAGAGGTCGCGGCCTCGCTCGATTCTGGTCGTGGACTGGTGCGCCGGTTGCGCTAGACTCTTCTCGATCAAGAGTATCTCCTCTTGGTCCGGGCCTCGGGGTGTTACTAGCACCGCCGGGGCCATTTCCTTTATCAACACCTATATATTTAACACCCTTGTCATTTCTTGTCAACTCTAGTACACTATAGGCAGGTCGAAAAAGGAGTAAGATGTGCAAGTTATGCAGAGCACTTACTACACCCTTCCAGAAGTAGCGAACCTGCTGAAGGTCAGCCGCAGGACCGTGTACAGGTGGGTACAGTCAGGAGATCTACCAGCTCACAAACTCGGGCCGAAAAAGCCCGGTGTCGAGTGGCGTATCGGAGAGTCGGACTTAGAGGCGTTCTTGGAGGCCCGTAGAGGGCAGCCCAATACTAAGTAGAAAGGAGCAGCGCGGGCCGCTCCGCCAGAGTCAAACCCGCGCCACTGACATGAACAGACTACCAGACAAACCCTGGTCGAGCGCTAAGGGATACGCTCTTCTCAAGCGAACCCTTGAGGGCAATCGCCCTGCCTCAGAGCCCCCAGAAGAAGTGAAAGAAGTGAATATTGATAGCGTCGACTCCAAAGATCTGCCAGAGGAGGATCCGCCCTTCTGGACAAAACTCCTAGACGCTCTCGCCACTATGGACTCCGGAGAGTGGGCCCGGATACTAGCCACGCAGGACTCTCGGGAGATTGCTCTCTTGGCCGACACCTTGGACGATTACTCCGAGCACTACAAAAACCACGCAGGAGAAACCAGGGTCGATTCCGTCCACGCCCACGCTGGGGTTATGCTGTTGTTGCGCAGAGCCGTTGAGCAAGGCAAGGGACAAGCAGCCCCCGGACAAGACAAAGCGTGGGTGTCGATCTCCGATTACCTACACATCATGTGGCTAAGAGAACGCGCCTCAGTTAGGGAGATTCCACGCTCTGAAGTCAGCTACCGCGCGCTGGCCCGTCGATTCGGCGTGAGCGACAAAACGGTAAAGGCGTGGGATAAGCGGGCAGAAGGGCTGGGCGTCACCCTAGATGATTGGGACGCCGACAGGCTCGCACGTATCGTAAAACCGAGTATGCGAGCCCCGCCCTAATGTAACAAGCGTTGTTATTGCGGAAGTCCGGTTTTTGTCAAGCTCATAATTATTTGTATGAGGACCAAAAGCGTTCAGGAGCTGGACCGCCGCATAACCGAGCAGAAGCTGCTCTGCGCGATCAACAAAGCCCTACTAGAGCACTACACAGATATGAAGACCCCTGACAAGAAAAACGAAGATCGGCTAAATGCTCATAGTTGTTGCAAACAAAAGGGAGTCCGCACCGACCAAGACGTGGACCCCCGAAACACTCCCCCAAAAGGAGCGTAATGGAATTTTACCCTAACGCCACGTCGATTATACGCCGGGCCGCGTTGAAAATCGCGGGCAAAGGTAAGCCGGTGTTCCCTTGTAAGCCTGACAAGGCGCCTTACACGCCGCACGGCTTCGAGGACGCCACCACCAATCCGGGGCGGCTCACGGCGCTCTTCACCCGCTACAGAGCCGAGAAGATAGGCATGCCGACGGGGGGGGCGTCGGGCGTCTTTATCGTGGACGTGGACCGCTTGGAGGCTCTTGAAGAGCTGGGACACGAGATGCCGGACACCTTCACCGTGCGCACGCCCAGCGGTGGCCTCCACTTCTACCTCAACTACGTAGACGGCGTCACCAACAGAACCGGCACGCTGCCCGCCGGGATAGACGTGCGCGGCGCGCGCGGGTATGTCATCGTGCCACCGTCCGCGGGCTACACGGTAGAACACCGCGCCCCGGTAGCAGACGCCCCGGAATGGCTGCTCGAGGCCCTCAGAGACGTGCCTCGAAGCGCTCGCAAGCCTGGCGGGCGTAGTGGGCGGGTAGCGGCGGGCAGCGTGCCCGACGACGGCGGACCTATCCCCGACGGCGCGAGAGATGAAACGCTGACCAGAATCGCCGGACGCCTCCACGACGGTTCCCGCGGCCTCCCCCAGCTCGAGGGCGGTCTCCAGGCCGTCAACGAAGCCCGGTGTATCCCGCCGCTACCCGCGTCTCAGGTCCTCAAAATAGCCCGCTCCGTCTGCCGCTACGAGCCCTGCCGCCCGGCTCTACGGGAGCCTACCCCAGGGACCG
>MWWI01000247.1_pt1 | contig 11814 bp, 15 predicted proteins | sample 1047321 | NCBI WGS metagenome assembly MWWI01 (sample SAMN06349966, study PRJNA376086) | soil metagenome | isolation source: FI-1 sample Antarctic (ecotone) soil | place: Antarctica | reverse complement strand
GTAAGGCAGCCTTTGCTGTAGAGGGCTTCCTTGTCGTCCGTCGGGTCCGAGTACCAGCCCTCCTCTCGCAGGATCTCCAGCTTCTCGACGGAGACTTTCTCCGCGTCGATGGATTGGCAGCGCTCGGCTGGCGGGCGCGTGGCCAGCGCGAAGAGCGCCGCCACGAGGACCGCTAGGATGACCACCACGACCACGAACCTAATCGGGCTCATGGGGACGCCTCCCCCGCAGTGTCCGGACTGCAAGGGGTGTCTCCCCCGAGGCGGAAGGTCTTTGGCCTTCCTAACTTGACATGCTTCCACGTCTTCCGCTCCAACAGCAGTTGAATAGTCGCGTCGCTCACCTCGTATTGGCGCGCTAATTCGGTGAGAAACGCTCTATAGCGGCGACGCAAACGGCGTACATCGTGCTCCGTCAACCTAGCGCTACCGTTGTGCTGACCCTGAAAGGTTGTGTTAGGAGCACGGCTATAACGCCCCTTACGATCCCGGTCAGCATTATTGTCGATCTTTGTACCCACCCACAAGTGCGCGGGGTTACAACACCGCAGGTTATCACACGAATGACATACCGCTAGGTCGTCTGGCACCTCACCATACGCCAACATATAGGCGACCCGATGCGCACCTACATACCCCGCCGCATTTACACCTGCTACACCAAAACGGCCATACCCGCCAGGGGAGCGACGAGTAGGCTGCATTAATGATGCTGTCCACGGCCAACATTCGTCGTTACCGTGAACATCCACCTTTGACCAGAATCGGTCAGGCAGCTTCTCGCGCTGTCGTGGGTGCGTAGGGTAAAGGTCTTCCATCCTCATGCCCAGAACCCCCCACGGACGCAGTCAGAGCACAGGCGATCGCCAACAAACCAGGAGAGCAGCTCGTCTTCTTCTTGTACCTCGCTCACGAAGCGCCACGGTACGCGATTACCGCAACAAGCACACTTCGTAGACTTCGCGCGGGCGACGACCGCCGCCGTCACGTGCTGGCACCTGGCGCCTCGGTACGTGTGGTCTGGACATTCGCAGCTCTCAACCGGTCCGAGGCGCACGGCGTAGAACCGGCCCTCGACGGAGTTGCTGGGGACGTACCAAGACCCGCGCTCGAAGCGGATTTCGTTGGCGTGCTCGGTGTAGAGGTCTCGGCCTCGTTGTACTCTGGTGGTGGCTTCCTTAGCTGAAGCCGGTAGACTGGTGCTGGCCATAAGGTCTGCTCCTTGTGGTCCGGGCCTCGGGAGCGGCGAACTCCGCGGGGCCATCTTTATCAACACCCGAAGTATCCCACACCTCTCCGCAGATTGCAAGGATATTGTCCTTGTTTATACGAGATTCCCTGATAAAATCGTTGTAGTGCAAGCTATCTCGGTATGGAGGTCGACGGCGTGAGACTGCGAGAGCTGCGAGAAGAGAAGGCCTACTCTCAGCGTGAGCTAGCAGCGCGGGCTGGGGTAGGCGCGGATACCGTGTACCGCTTAGAGCGCTCCGATAAAGCTAAGGCGCACCCGCGTACGGTGCGCAAGTTGGCGGAGGCTTTGGGTGTCGAGCCGCGAGAGCTTAAGGGTAAGTGACGACTAACGTCAACAATGTGCCGGAGGAAAGGCAGGGGGCATGAGTAATAAAGAGGTTGAGAAGCGGGTTGAAGCGCGGGCAGAGGAAAAAGCCGCCGAGTTTTGCGAGGCTGTTAAAGCAAGATACGAAGAGCAATTAGCCGAGATATTTGCTCGGTATGGGATAGAGGAAACCCCTTCGATATTCGAGGTTAACGAAGAGGCTTGGGAAGAAGCCCTCGCAAACATGAGAAGTCGAAGGGAAGAACACGTTCTAGACATTCTCTCAAAGCTCTTCCCCTTGGTGTCCGAGATGCGCCAGTACGCCCCCCAGGAGGCCGCGAGAGCGTGCCTAAAGTGGCCCTCACCCGAACGCTCGAAGGAGGCAATACAAGATATCGCCGTATGGCTACGCAGTGTGGAAGAAGAGATGGAAGCACAAACAACGCCGGGTGTGTTGCGGGCGCTAAAGGTGAAGCCGGATCAGCCAGCGGAATAGGACCGGGGCAATGGCGCGTCCCGGCCCTTTACTCGTTTTCCATCTTGTGCCATTGCCACTCGCACCAACTGCAAAACCCGAGAGACCGTTGATAGTCGTAGACATCAACCCCGCCAGAATATACCCCTAACTTTTTTGTCGTCGTAGCGGTCCTCCCGCTTCCACAGCCGCTTATACTCCCCGGAGTCAACGCCTTCGATGACGCTTTTCATGTGCGTTTTGGTAAGGCCTAACGTTATGGCGTACTCGAACCAGTCCCGAAGCTCTACGGGATCGAGCGGGGCACTGTTCAACGCGGGGAGTACTTCGGCTACCGCCACGGCGTCGGCCACCTCGCGTATTTCGTCTATGGTGGCTAACCTGTTCGATCCTTCGTCCTTACGGCCCTCCGCCTTTGCCGCCAAGGTCAACACCGCGAGTATGGTCTGCCGGCCCGTGTACACGTTCTGCTGGTTGTACGCCCGGCGCAGATCCTTTTCTATCTCCGGGAAGCTTCGAGGGTTGCTCGTGCGCAGTGCCGGTCTACTCGTATTCCTCATTCTTTCACCCACGCTTTCGCTACCTTACTTTCCACATCAATGAGCACCTTAGGTCCCTCAGCATTAACTACCTCGTCCATGGCCTCTATCATGGTTCCCCTCAGTACCTCCTCTACTTTTTGGGCCTCATCCTCGTCACACTCCACAAGCAGCTCGTCGTGCACGGTCGCGATGAGCTGGGCGCTGGGTACTTCGTTCCGGCGGCGGTCGAAGAGGACCATTGCGTACTTCATGCCGTCCCCGGCGGTCCCCTGTACCGGATGGTTCAGGGCTTCGTTGAGGCTACGTATGTCCTTCCTACGCCTTCCACTGAGTGTGTACCGGTCTACGCATTTTTTGTTCTTCTTCGAGTAGAAGTCCTTCTTCTCCCTGGCGTGCCACGAGGCGATGCCTCGCCGCTCCTTGAAGTAGGCGTCGTAGAAGTTTCGGGCTTCGTCTTCGTCGAGCGGGACCTTGTACTCCCTGAGAGCATAATCGGGCAAGGACTCTGCCCGCATGCCGAAGAGCAGCCCGAAGTTGATTACCTTCGCCTTTGTTCTTTGTTCACCGGTCGGGCTGTCGTTAGATGTAATCAGCTTGGCCGTTTCTATGTGGATGTCCCTGCCAGCCTCGAAGGCTTCGAGCATTCCTGAATCCGGCGCGATCTTAGCCGCGATTCTCAGCTCTATTTGAGAGTAATCCGCTGCCACCAGCATCCGCCCCTCAGGGGCTCGGATGCAGGACCTGTACGGACCCCCGTTCGGAAGTTGCTGGAAATTGGGGTTGGAGCATGCAAACCTGCCGGTTGTTGTTCCCCACTGCCACCATGAGGGATACACGCGGCCAGTATCGGGATCGTAGTGCTTGTCTATCCAGTTAACGCCGTAGGTGTCCACCAGCTTCGTGAGCCTTCGAGCCTCGAGCATGAGGGAGAAGAACTCGTGAGCGTCCTTCCGCTTAAGGAGTTCGAGTTCGTCGGTCCCGTCGTGCATGTCGAACCCCAGCAACCCGGCCAGTTCCTTTACCTGCTGGGGGCTTCGGAGGTTCCAGGGTTGGTATGGTACCGGCGGGGGTGGGGGTGCCTCCCCGAGGATCTTGTTGCGCAGCCGGTCGGCTTCGGCGGTGTCCTTTGCCCTCTTAGCCTTCCGGTACTTAATCAGGTCCTCGATAAACGGAATGTCGGGGATGAATTTGGCTATAGTCTTCTCGGCGGTGGAGGCCACCTCCCCGGGGAGACCGGAAGCGTGTAGCATGGCCAGCGGGTCCGCGTGTCCGTCCAGGTTCCACCCAGATTTGGGCTGAGGCTTCTTCGGGGTGCAATCTTCTATATGCGCCTCCACCGCGTCCAGCTCCTCCCGACACTCCTCCTCAGCCGCCAGCCACGCCTCCCTGTCGACCGGGACCCCGGCGAGGTGCATCCCCGCCACCACGGGTATTAGCTGATGCTCCAGGTCCAGCACCCGTAGGATCGTCGGAACGGGACGTTGTCCCTCCGTCACGTTAACCATTAAGCCTCCTTCTCTAACTCGGCACGCAGGCGGTCACGCAGAGGCACCAAGACCGCCGCGTCCAGAGCCGCATAGTTCAGCTGCTCCTCGGACAACTCTTCCGCGCTCCAGTCGGATGTCTGCATTTCCTTACTCATCTCCACCCCGAGTTCCCGGCGCGCCACGTCTTTGAGGCCGTGCTCCACCTCGGTCCGGTACATCGTCCCGTCTTTCTTCTTCTTCCACTCCGTCTCCCCCGCGCGGAGGGCGTTGCTCATCATCATCGTGCACTCGTGGTGGCTAGAATCGCAGGCTTCAAGATCGTAGTGGTAGGAGATCCACGAGATCTCGAAGGCGGCGTTGTGCGCCACCCAGTCCCCCGAATAGACCATCTCAAGAAGCATCTTCGGGTTCACCCTCCAGGCGTCCACAACGTAGGTGCGCTCCCCGTCGGACACCTGGACGAGCCTAACGACGCCCTTGTGGGGCAGCAGGCCGGTCGTCTCGATGTCCAGCCCCAGCAGCTCCGCGCCTTGGAGGGTGCTTATAGCCTCTTGTAGCCCATCCTCGTGGAAGATCGGGGTGTAATTGCCTACCCCTCCTTTACCATGTCCAACATGTCCAACATGGCCATTTTTCTCGCTTTTTGCAGGAGTTTCATGTTGGACATCCATGTTGGACACGGTGTCCAAGTTGTCCAACTTGCCGGCAAGTTCCCCCTCAACCGCCTGTAGAGGGTTGCCCCCCCTTTTACTATCTTCATGTTGGACATTTTGGTCATGTTGGACATCCGAATGTCTAACTTGATGTCCAACATGTTCCCCCTGCAAATTACTACTTTTTAAGGGATGTTGGACATGTTGGACATCAGTATATGTAAGGGGGGGTTGTTGGGGCGATTCTTCCCCAGCACCCCCCGCCTTTTCTTTAGAGAGGCCTTCGTGGGCGTCTTGTCCAACTTGGCCACCCCCGTCTCCGTCCGGGTCGGGCTTTTCGGGGTTGTATGTTTCCGGGTCCCACCATGACCATGTAGCGTCTCCCGGAAGTTTTCCGCTCTTGAACCCTCCCTTTTTCAAAGCTCTGCGGACGGTTTTGTCGGAGGTAACGTTCAAGGCTACTTTCGCCTGCTTGAACATCGCCTCGCTGGGTACGGGTCCATCCTTGAGGAGCGCCCGCAGGAACTCTACGGCCTCGTCTGCTTCTCCCCTCTCGGCTGAGGTAGGCTGCTGTTCGAGCAGATCCTCGGCTCGAACCCCAGACTCCCCGGCCCATTCAACGTAGGGGTTGGAGGGGACGGCGGAGTTGGCCTTGATCCTGTACTCGTATGCTTTCGGTTCCCTGGAGAGGTTTGCTTTTGCCGGTGCCAGCACTCGCAGCTTGTCGGGGTCCTCGGAGCCTACAGCGTCAGGATGCACCCCGACCTGCAGACCCACCCGGGCCACCCCGAGAAAGCTTACGCTGCCGGTACCCTTCTCGACGGGTTTGGCTGACCCGGATTTGTTGAAGTGGTTTACGAGTATGATAATGCAGCCGGTCCTGCTGGCGATTCTGCGCAGCGGACGTAGCGCTCTACGGACGCTCTGGGGGTTGTTCGAGTTGATGTCCGGGTCCAGAAAACCCATAACAGGGTCGATGACCACCAGCTTTGCCCCCGTTTTCTCCACCAGCCTCTCAAGGAACTTCGCTTGACTCGGGAAAGATAGGGACACCTCCCCGCCGTCTTTTGTGGGGATGGTCTCCATGCAGATCACGTTGGTGGGGTCTCCCCCGGCCGCCTCGAGGCGAGGCTTGATGGTGTCGTCGGCGTCATCCTCGGTGGAGAACAACAGGACCAAGGCCGGGTCGGGCTTAACCGTTTCTCCCGGGAAAGGTTTTCCCGCCGACACTCGGGCTGCGAAGTCCACGGTGATGAGGGACTTGCCCTGTCCGGGTTCGCCCTCCAAGACAATGATCTTTCGCCTGGGTAGTCGGTGCTTCCAGCACCACTCCACCAGCTTTACTTCCACCGTTCCGAGGTGTCGATCCTCGGCTAGCTTCACCGCCTCGGTCATAGCGTCGTCGGAGAGGCATTCTGGGGCCCCGGGCTTCTCCTTGGAGTTCCCCCCTTGATGGCGGCCTGCCTCTAAGGCGAAGAACTCCGCGTACTGCTCCCGAACCTCGGGGTACAGGTTGGCGCCCCCGCGACACCCATTGTGATTGCAGTGAAAAGACGGTGGCCCTTCGTCGTGGGAGATCATGATCGACGACCGGTCGTCGTGTTCGGGATTTAGAGGGCAAACCTCGAACTCGTGAATGGTTCCGCCGTTCCTCGCCTGGCGGGTCTTCGAGACCTCCAATTCCGCGAACTCTATAAAAGCTTCGGTGTCGAAGCGGTAGGCACCGGTCCCCTTGCCCTTTTTGGCCTTCGGCGGCGGCTCGACGTAGATGCCGGCTACGCTCCGTAGCTGTTCCTCGCTAACCGACTGAGCGTCCGGGTTGTGTAAGAGCATCCGGGATATACGGTGGGGTCGCCCCTCTAGGTCCTCGCCTTTTTGTGCCTTCGTCCCGTACACCTTGCAGATTCGAGAGGCGTTGAACATGGTCACGTCAATATGCGTGTCTTGGGTGGAGAACATAACGTCTAAAGCTTGTAGAACCCTTTGTACGAGCTGCCGAGAGGCTTCCGTGTTCGGCAGCTCTAGCCGGTAACTGATGTGATAGCCGTTGCCGCTGTCAGCGACGAACTCCGCGTCCGGCCAGCCGCGCTCCTTTAGCCACGCCACGCACTTTTTAGCGCCCTCCTCGGAAGCCTTTTTCTCCTCGTCCGTAGCACTAATACCGGAGATCCTCTCGGGGTCTACGTCGATGACGAACCTGTCCCGGCGGGTAACGTGTTCGTCGGACGTTGCGCCCCCCGAGTAGTCCTTCACGTACTTGTTCGAGCGCCTCGCCAGCAGGTCCCCCTTTAGCGGGTTGAGGGTCCAATAGACGTTGGTGCCCAGGCTCTCTAGCTTCAGGGCGTCTCGGGCAAACTTCGCGGGGTCGTTGTAGTAACCGGAATAGACGACCTTTTTGGACGACGGGGCGCGCATCTCCACCGTTTGCGCGTCTCCAAAAAGCTTCCGGTAATTCTCTTCTATGCCGGCTTTTCGATCTTCTTCCGACATGTCGGACCTCTTTGTTAATGAGTCCCAGGGATTCGAATCCATCACTGTAGATTTCTGTAGCATGGGGTATAATCTCCCTCAGATGCTTTGTTGAGAAGAGCCTTGGGCGCCGCACCCAAGGCTCTTCTAGTTTTTCAACCTGTCGCACTTGCGCTTATCGCAGCGTCCTTTACAGGGCCTGAATCGCACGCCTGGCCCTTGCCACGACTCACGAGACATAAGCCGTGCGAGCTTCGGGGATTCTCGCCAGAGGAATTCCGGCACGTTCATTACTTCTTGGCCTCCTTTCGGGAGAGGTGGACGCCGAAACCGTGCGCAAACATACAAGCTGCCGATGCGCTGGATACTTCATGTTGGTACAATATGTCCACATCCTTTCGGTTCGTCGCTCTTCCTGCTAGCGGGGCGGCGGACCGTTTTCGTTTGTCCGCTACTACCAGGGAATACTACTCCCTAAATGCGCCACAGTCAACCACCGCACGCCTTTGTAGACAAAAAACACGCCGCGTGCTAGAGTTCCAGACATGAATAGTGACCACTAAAGAAAGGAGCGCTACATGATGCAGGGGTCACTTGCAACGCGACTGCGAATCCTTAGGGTCAAGGAGGGCCTCATGATCGGGGAGGCAGCCGACAAGATGGGCATTGACCGCCATACACTCGGGCGAGTGGAACAGGGCACGCAGATGCCCCACGCTCCCACCCTCAAGAAGATTGCGGCGGGCTATGGCGTGTCGGTTGAGGATCTTCTGCAGGCTGGCCCAGTGGAGGCTCCGGGAGATCTCCCAAAAGTAGAAGCGCCGACCTCGTCCACACTGGCTGACAGCGAAGCTACGGACGAGGCTCGGCGCCTAATAGACCTGAGCCCAGCGGCGTTCTATAAGAAACTGGCGGAGGCGCCCAGCGACGCAGATCTCCTCGACCTCTACCACCGGATAGACGCGGAGTACACAGGCGCAGAGCTTGCCTATCGGGAAGATGAGGACAACCGTACCGCTTACCGGGACTATGCGCGCGCCATTTCGCGTCACATGATGGCGTTCTTGAGTTTAAAAATACGCGGGATCACCCCACCCGACCCGGAGCTACTCGCGACGAGGGTCAGGGAGCTCGAGGCATTGCAAAAATGAGCGATTCCGCTCACAGAGAAATCACCAGGCGCTTGGACATGCTTGACATCACGGCCACCGCGAAGGCGTGCTAGTAGCTAAGGACATTGCCGGCCTCCAGGTCCTCGCGTGGCGGGCTCACGCGGGAGTAGAGCACTTCTGTCCCGAGTGTGGAGAACCTGTATACGTACGCGATCCTGTGGACCGGGTAACGCACTACTGCCACTACCCGGCCTCCTCTTGTAGTTACGGGACCGGAGAAGGGGAACGGCACTGGCGAATAAAAGCCGCCGTGATGGACGAGGCCGCCGACTTCCCGGACGTTGCCTTCGAGAAGGAGGTTGTCCCTGGACGCCGAGCCGACGTAGTGATCCCGGGGCCTCGGGTGGTGGTTGAATGTCAGGTATCTCCTATGAGCAGCGTCGAGTGGATGCGTAGAACGCATGACTACAGCGTGGCGGGATACTCAATACTGTGGTTGTGGGATGCCAGGAGAATCTTTGCTCACCGTGACCCACAAGAACTTGATTTCGGGGTGGGGGTCCCTAGGGAGATAGTTCTATGCCACCGCGCATGTTATGGACAGGTTTCCGTTTATTCTCCAGAGACTGGCGGCTGGTACTCGGTACACCTAACCCGAGAGACGCGTGACGGGAACTACGTGGGGCGTGGCCGCCGCCGTCCTGTACCGCGATTACTCGACGATAGTAAGCCGATGATAAAGAAGTCAAACCTCGACGGCCTACGGCTCGTAACCCTTGCTCCCGTGTGGTGGAAGGAACGGAGCCTAGCGGCATGAACATTAACGACAAGGAGGTAAGTATGGACCTAGGCCGCCACGCACCGGGAGATAGTCCGCTTCCCTATAATACTTCGGAGACGCCTCCTACCCTCGAGGCGGGACGGCCTTCCTCGACCGGGGCGAAGCCATGCACTCCGCACGATCAGGATGATGGGCAACCTGAGGGGCAACCGGAAAGGAGTTCCTAGTTGGCTTTAGACGTAGCGGCCGCCGAGGCGGCTGAAAGGAGCATCGACCAGCTCGTCGAAGCTCGGTCGAGAAGCCAGGAAGAGGCAAATCACGCCGAAATGGCTTGGAAGGAGTCCACCCGGCGTTTCAATCTGACTCGACACCAGGAGTATGCTCAGGGTTGGTACGACCATCACGGACGCCAGCTCGCCGCGCTCGAGGCCACGTTCGGGGTTCTCACCGCTCGCCACCGGGCCGAACGCAACCGCTTCGGGAGGATGCTGGGCATCCCCGTGCCCGACGACGGCCCGGAGGTAGCGTGATGGCCACGAGGGCCCGTCCGAAGAAATGTCGAGTGTGTGGTCATCGGGACCTCAACCTGGTTGACGGGAGTCTGCGTGCCGGTATCAGTCCTCGCTCTATTGTTCGTGCGTTCGGAGACCTCAAACGGCGCGATGTCCAGGGCCACATGCAGTGTGTCAAAAACAAAGAGGAGGAAGTATGCGAACGATGAATACGAGCAGCGGCCCGGTGGTGGTCGACCCCACCCCTCATAAACACGTAAACACCTCGAGGGTGGTCGAGGAAGATCTCACCTACACGGATGAACCGGCTGAGATCGCCCACGTCCTGAGCGGGGCGGGGTACGTCGCGGTGTTCGAAGACGGCCACCGGGAAGACCTCGTCTTCTGGGTCGTCGACGACGAGGGTGAGGTCTTTGGGGCAACCCTGAGCGACGAGGGGCGCGTCGACCTCGCCCGCGTGGAGGACCGCGCGGGCTTTGTAAGGTACGAGAAAACAAGCGATAAGGAGATCAAAAATGGCGAGTAAGGTGCTACAGCTTAAAGAAGAGTATGGCGAAGAACTGACAAAATTATTGAACGAGAGCTTTACTATTAGGGCGTCCGCGCAGGAGTACGAGGGCCAGTTTTCTAAGGCAGTTGCCGACCGCATGGGCCCCCAGGAACTGGACAGAGTGCGTGCCGCCCAAGCCGCCGATTGGGCAGACGAGCAGATGAATAAAACACGTTCCCGCTACGTGGAGCTCGAACTCGAATTGCGCGTGGCAATTGACGAAGCGCTCCAGGCCGCCGAGCAGGAGCTGGCACCCCAGGACGTCACCAGCGAGGCTGTATTGTTGGCAACGAAAATGAAAGAAGAAGAGCTTATAGACAGCTTGGATGCCGCCGCCGGCCTTGGAAATGTTGGCGTGGAAACTGTCAAATTATGCTTAGCTATGGCGCGAAAAAAGGACGGGTTCGACATGGCGATCGTTCACGCGTTGGAACTTCTCCCCGACCTTCGGGACGCTTACGATGACACCATCTTGGCCGCGCAGGAGCCGGACGTAAACGACGAGCCCGGCGAGAAGTGGGAGATGTTCGCAGCAGACTCTCCCAGTCCGGCGGATCTCCTCTGGACGGGAGGCCAGCACCCGATGAATCTGACCGCCAGGATGAGGTAGCCGATGCGAACCGATAAGCACGCAGAGGAGGCCAGGGAGGTCTCTCCGGGGTTGAGAGTCTTCGCCCCCGGGCAGACAATCCCCACCCCGTACACTCCCGCTGCACCTCGCAAGTTCGGGCCGGGCCGACACCCACTAAATTCCCCACCACGTCCGCCTGTCCGGTTGGGGGGTCGGCGGAAGATTGAGCTGTGATGAAAACCATCGTTAAGATAGGGGGCGGGGGGCATGCCCAGGTGTAGCGGAGTAAAGCGGGATAACAGCCAGTGCGAGCGCATCGTGGGGGAGTCCAACGAGTATTGTTTCGCTCACGACCCTTTGCGTAAGGCAGAGCGCTCCGCCAATGCCTCGAAGGCTGGCAAGAGCAAACAGAGCCAGGCTACTGGCGACCTCCACGCGCTCAAAGAGAAGCTCATCAAGTTGGGCGACGCCCTGGTCGCCGGTAAAGCCCACCGAGGCAACTCCGCCGTGGCTGCAACCTGCTACGGAATGGCCATCAAGGCCACGGAGGCCGAGGTCAAAGTCCGGGAGCTTCAAGAAAGCAGACTTGTCGAAACGCAGTTGAAGGTCCAGGAGCAGCGCGAGCTTATCGGCCGACTTGAGGTTATTGAGGAAGCACAGGCAGCAGAGAAGCCGACCAACACAGGAGGTGGAAGATGGGGCGCCTAAGGGGTTGGATGAGAAGGCTGGAACGCGCGTCCCGGGATGACCAGATTAGCATCATCCAGACCGACGGCACGGTGGTGAAGTTCCCTATGGGAACCGCGGAACATGCCTTTCTCCACGAAGCGAACCGACTTCGGACACTCCATAAGGGCGAGGACCCCGGCGAAGCGCATCCTCTGACCGTGGCGAAGCGCAACGCCGCGCACGAGCAATCTTACATCTTTGATGCGGACGAGCAGCCCAGGAGGAGCTCTTAGGCAGAGTGGCGGTGGTTTCTCCCGGCCTCGGACCCGGGTCGAGTAATGCGCTCCGGCGCCCCACCAACGTTACGGCTTCGGTTCATTCCTTACGAAGCTGTAACGTTACGCCGGGGGCGTCTACATAGACGAACGAGAGCTCTCGC
>MWWI01000246.1_pt1 | contig 11832 bp, 12 predicted proteins | sample 1047321 | NCBI WGS metagenome assembly MWWI01 (sample SAMN06349966, study PRJNA376086) | soil metagenome | isolation source: FI-1 sample Antarctic (ecotone) soil | place: Antarctica | reverse complement strand
AGGATAACGCAAATACCAGCGCATACATTGTAAGATAATTAACCCACTAAACCGACGCTTCCTAAAATCACTCTTCATTATAAATCTGCTGCTCTATAAACTTCTTTCAAGCCTATTATCCTTACTTAATTCCTAAATGCAACAGAGCCGCCAGATCTTTTACTTGAGGTGGCCACCCATACAGGCTTTGCCAATTTATTCACACATATTAGTGAAAAAGGGTCGCGGATTGAGGACTTCACTACCAGCATTTGTGCCGCTTTGTTATCAGAAGCCTGCAACCTAGGGATAGAGCCATTGATTCGCAACGATATTCCTGCTTTACGTCGATCACGGCTGGTTTGGATTTTGCAAAACTATTTCCGCCATGAAACGTTGATCGATGCCAATAACTGCTTGGTGGCCGCCCAGAATAAAATTTGGTTAGCCCATGCTTGGGGAGGTGGGGATGTGGCCTCTGCTGATGGACTACGGTTTGTCGTTCCCATAAAATCCTTGCAGGCAGGGCCCAATCCCAAATATTATGGACAAGAAAATGGGATTACTTATTACAACCTTATCTCAGACCAATTTACTGGCTTAGGAGCTGCAACAGTCACAGGCACTCTAAGGGATAGCCTGGTATTATTGGGAGTTGTCCTTGGTCAACTTACAGAACTCAACCCCACAGAAATTATGACAGATACAGGAGCTTATACCGATACAATCTTCGCACTATTTTGGCTTTTAGGATACCAGTTTAGCCCACGGATAGCCGATACAGGCGGATCGCGCCTTTGGAGGATGGATCCAGCAGCAGACTATGGACTTTTTAATAATCTTTCTCGCCACCGGGTAAACACTCGTCTTATTGAGGAACACTGGGAAGATATCCTGCGGTTGGTAGGTTCCCTAAAAATTGGCACCGTTCAAGCCCATTCTGTTATGCGCATGCTCCAAATTGGAGACTCACCCACCAAGCTTGCCAAAGCCCTGGCAGAGCTTGGAAAAATTATCAAGACAATACACATTCTCGAGTTCATTGATGATGAACAGAAACGCCGGAGAATCCTAACCCAACTAAACCGGGGAGAAGGACGCCACAGCCTTGCCAGAGCTGTGTTTCATGCAAAACGCGGAGAATTAAGGGAAAGATACCGTGAGGGCCAAGAAGACAAGCTTGGTGCCTTAGGCCTTGTGGTAAATATTATTATTTTATGGAATACAATTTATATGGATGCAGCTATTACTCAACTAAAATCAGAAGGGTATGACATAAAGATTGAGGATGTTAAACGGCTCTCACCACTTTCATTTGGTCATATCAATTTAGTGGGGCGATACGCATTTATAATCTCAGACTATATTGCAAAGGGCAAATTAAGGCCCTTGAGAAATCCTCTAAATAGTGAAGAAGACTAAAACTAGAAAATTAAGCATTTTATAAAGTCAAAATCCTTGAAAACTTCAGTATTTATGCGGGTTACATAGATTTTTAAAAAAGCTTATGTAGGTTTTCTGCTCCGTTACTCCCAAAACCCCTAGATAAGAAATGGATACAACATTTTCCTGAACATGCTAATCACTTAGGTGATGCATTAATTCATCACCATATAGACTTTGGCAATCTAGTAACTGGGCTACCATATGGTCTGCATAGTAAAAAGCCTGGATTTACACTTTTTCATACTAAATAAGGCATAAAATATGATTAGCACTATTAACGAGCTTCAGAATCTTCTATATGAAGATGCAGAAGAATTTGAGGATCCCTTATATAAATCTCGCTTTTTATTAACTAATGAAGGTTGCTCAGAAGAGAGGATTGCTTTTCTTAAAAAGAAACTTCCTTCTCTTCCAGAATCATATACTAGGTGGTTAACTAAACTTAATTTAAATGGAATATGTATAGGGTATTTTTGTTTATCTCCTTTTTCTAAAAATCCTAAAGATATTGTAGAAAGCATATTAGAAGCCTCTGAGGATACTTTTTTTCCTAAAGAGTTTATGGAAAAGCATAATATGTACCGAATAGGCTTTTATAATACGGATTTAATTTGCGTAGCTGCAGGCTCAGATAAATATAAGGAAGGAGAAATTCTTTTTGTTGAGGAAGGTAATAACATCTATAATCCACAAGACAACCAAATACATAAGTTAGCAAAAAACTTTGAACAATTCCTTCTTATTGCTGGAAACTGGTATCAACTTCCTGAAGAACTTAACAAAGATAATTCCAACTATGAAGAGAAACGCGAAGAATTAAAAGCACGCATGAAGTCCTTAGGTGCAGATGAGGAATATTATCCTATATGGATTTCTTTATTTTAATAAAGAAATTATCACCTCTTATGTTTGAATTTTTCTTGTCGGTATGCGAATCCCCGTAGGCCATTTTAGAAGCCTTACTGTCAAAACCTGCACAACTACTCAGGCATTCTCACTCCTGCTAACAGAAATCTGCCTTTTGCTAATTCCAATAGGATGCTAATCCCTCAGCAGAGTGTTTTAACAGGGACAGGGAATAGCAGAACACCTTTATGGCTGACACAGAACCTAAATAATAGCACCTGCTCTTCTAACATCGTTATGAGCTTGGGAGGTAATGGCGGAAATGATGGATTCACTATTAATAGAGGAAGTTACAGGTTACAAGATACACTTTGGAGTGGTAGAGAAAGTGCATATTTAGGGCAAAACTATGTTTCACATGGTTTCAAGCTAAATAATGGTAGCCAGGATACATTTATTTTACCTAAGGTTGCTAATCGTAATGGTGTTTACCACTCTCGTAGAGAAGTTACAGATATTGAAGCACATAAATTATATAATCCTCACATGTGGCGTACAGAATTAGAAGCTACCTATGGAAAAGAAAATGTTACGTCCTCAACCTTACAAAGACCTGGAACAAGAGGGTATTACTTAGCAGGTACAAAAGATATAAAATCGGGAATAGTCTATGATATACGCTCAAATCCCGATTTTACTTCTGTAATGACATATGAAGCGTTTCTGCAACCTAAAGAGTTCTATAATAAATCAAGAACATACCATATGCGAGCCGCAACAAGAAAATTAAGGACAGATATTCAATCTGGTAATGTTGATGCTACTAAATTTACTAATACTCAATTAATTGATATAATTAGAGGAAAGGCAAAAATTGAGAATTATACTTGGCACCATGATCAACAAGCTAGAAGAATGCAATTGATAGACTCAGATGACCATAATAAAGCACCACATAGTGGTAGTATATCTTTAATGGAAAAGTAATATTATGACTGAAGAAAATCTATACAAAGAATTAGGATTTGTAACTAATTGCCATATGTCAGGTGCTATATCTTTTAATGAGCTAATAGAGTGGATATTTCTCCAAATTAAAAGGGAAGATAATCTTCCAACTTTTATTTATTCCCTACCAGATGCTAAAGACTTTTCTGAACTAAGGCATATAATGGGAAGAACTATAAAATTAAAATTAATAAATAGTTTAACTAAATTAGAAGAAGAAGCTTTACTTGGGATTGCTTTTAAAAGGCGGCTATATACCATTCAAGAGTTAAATCAACTTTGTACAAAAAAAACTGCCTTAAAAAACTTAGAGAAAAATCCAAATGTTTTGACTAGGTTCCGTGAGACCTTTCCATTTATAAAATTAGAATGGTTAGAGCCTTAACTTCATGTGTAAGGGGAAATAGACTCGTTCCGTTGCAACTTTAGAAGTATTTGAAAAGGGGGTTCTTTTATAACCCCTTTTTCAGGAAAACAGACAAAAGACTTCTTCACGCTTTAAAACTTTGGGTTCATCTGCACAAAGGTACGTAAAGTACCACAGAATTTAAAAGTTTGTAAGCTCACGGTCTAGCTTACTCATAGATTAGCCAAAGTGCAGAATCAGAAACTAAAGGAGGCGCTTTTAGGAACTATAGTAACCCATTTGGTGATTAATTGGGCACATATCAACATGGGTGAATATGGTTTTGTAGAGAAAAAATTTAGGATCATTTTGGAATTCTCCCCTAAAATTGACATCTTAAATTATGCTGTATTTTGAGAGGAACGTAGAAGCTTATTATCTTAAGAAATCAATCAGTTCTTCAAAATCCTATGGTACTTTACGTACCTTTGTGCAGATGAACCCAATTTATAGGAAAAACCGAGGGAATAAAATTATGTCAAAGCAAAGCCTCTCATTGATCACAGAGAATTCCTGTGGTACTTGGCTTTCCTTTATGTAAACGGACCCAATTTAGAGCTTATATGTAGCATCTAATAAGGAACTATAATGAATCAATTTTATCCATTTATGAAAGAAATCTTACCTTTCATTAGGATCACTCATGATCAAGAATTAGCAGTAGATGCTTGGTGGCAAGCATTTAAAAGAGACCAAATAAAGATATGCGATTTCTTTAATGGCGTAACAAATATTCATATGGATATTCCTGCTTTGATGGAAGAGTCCCTTCAAAGTATTGATTACAATATTATGTGGGAATTTGGTCCGGGGCTTAAAAAGACACACCGTCTGGTTATTACCTCTGAAAAGGATAGACAACTTCGCTATTTAATTCAGTATATTTTAAGCAAAGCCCCTGAGTATAAAGATTGGGAATTTTATGAATATCGTTTAGCAGAGAATTTAACAGATACTCAACAAACAATGGTTTCCCGAACAAATTGGCATGATATCTCAAAAATAACATTTGAATTAGTAAAGGCTGACTATAATAAAATAGGAATCATCTATTATCTTCCAGTTTATCTGAGCCAAGAAGAATCTTATTCTTACAATTCTTATATTTTAACTGAGTCACTAATAGGTGAAGAGATTTTAGATAAATGGATTGATTTTATTGAAGTGCGTCTACAACCTAAAAGTAGATTCTTTAGAAAAGGTAATACTTCTGCGCTGCCTTTATCAGCCTTAAAAGAAACAGTTTTAAAAAGCATAGCAGCAATTAAGTCTCACCTACCTAAAACGCCATATTTTAAGGAACTTAGTAACCAAAAAATTAATTGGTGTGTTATGAAAGCAACTCCTCTAAAACAAGAAGACTACCCTGAAAAGCAAGATCTATACATATCCTCTTTTATAGCCACAAAAGAAGATCTATTTAATGCCACTTATATATCACAGAATGATTTTTTCTCGGAGAGGTTCTCCAATAATAATGAAATATTTCTCTATTTAAAAATGGATGGTACTGCTGAAGACTTGAATCAAGAAACATTCATTGATCGTACGACAATAGAGGATACACTTAACGATGCACTCATGAAAGAAAATCTAGGTTGTGTCATTGGGGGGGGTACTGGGTTAAGATATTCTTATATAGATTTCGCGCTCACTGATTTTACTAGGTCTATTGAAATAATTCAATTAATTCTACAAAAAGGTAAATTAACAAAAAGAAGCTGGATCTTATTTTATGAGGCAGTGTATCAGTCACAATGGATAGGAGTTTGGGATGACTCTCCTCCTCCACCTGTGTAAATTTTCAAAAATACTCACTCTTCAATCTAAAGCATGGTAGAATAGTTTGAAAAAATTTTGGAAGATACAAATTGCATGATTCAGATTTGATATCAAAGTAAATTGAGAGCTGATTCAGTAAATGTTGTTTAATAAAAGAAGAAAAGATTATGGGCAGCTTTGGATTAAAAGTAGATGGTGAAAAGAGAGCTAGCAAATTTATAACGGAAGTTCTAAATACTGGCATGGTTTATTACCTAAAAAGTAATGAGTTTGGAGGAGCAGAAGATTCTGAATCCAATGATTTTACAGATAAAGACGGCTGTCCTGCTACGGTTATACCCTTTTGGTCAAAAAGTTTTTTACCTTATGCAAAAAAATGGGGGGGTTTATCCCAATTACAGGAATTACTTTTAAAAGATTTTGTAACATTGTGGCTTACGGGAATGAACAAAGATAATGTAGTTGTTGGACTTAATTGGGATCAAAATGGTATTGGTCATGAGTGTCTCCCTACTGATCTTTTAAAAAAACTCAAGTAAGTTTTATATAAATATATATATTAGCGCCGAAATTAGGTTTTGGGTGTAGAGTTGCGTACTTTTAAGATTGTGGATAGTAAACATCGGGTTCATTGACGCAAAGGTGCCGAAACGACCTTAGAAAATAATTATTGAAGAATTTTACGTTCATGGGGCTTAATGTTCAAGGAAACGAAAACGTAGGCTAAGGTATTAGGCCTAACAGGTACATTTTCATTACTAAAAATGCAATCTATGATTTTTTTATTAGCCCTACTAGGGGGGATTACTCAATATAATGGAAAGAGTATTACTACCCTGGTAGGAGAAATTAAGTAGCATTTAAATGCATTTTCACGGCTCTATAGGGGTCTTTAATAATTTTTCCTTATGGGGGTTCACTAAGTTATTATTCCCCTTTCTAATAGCTTATATAAGAATCTTTTATATTCTTCCATATAATTTTAAAACTTACTTCTCTTCCTTCTAAAAATATATTTTAAAATGTTGTGGGTTGTTGTGCCTGTGGGTATGTGGATAGAGGCGAGCCTTTCCTCCTTTGTCCATCAGGATTCATCCTGTGGTCAATAGGAGGGAAGTGTAGCCGCCTGCTTTAGCAGCTATCCATCATATCCACAGGATAGTGCTAACAACTACTAGTAATACTAATAGTATTATTAGTTATATTAGGGAAGCCCTGAAAGCCGCTCTGACACTTGCTCTTAAGGGTGTTGTGTCGTCTAAATATGCGTAAGGTGTCGTCTAAATATGCGTAAAGTGTCGTCTAAATATGCGTAAGGTGTCGTCTAAATATGCGTGGATAACTTTTTTTATCCACAGCCTTTTACTTGTCAGAGTTTTTATAATTTTCTTTGTATTTAAAGCGCTATTTTATTTACTAATCAAAAGTAAGATATTTTTTAGAGTGATCCTAATTAATATAATATTATATCATATTATATTAATTTCGCTTCAATAAATGTTTTCTTAAAAATGTATATAAGAAACTACACATTACGTTATTAATTTTCAGGAAAGCCGGGCAGATAAAAGTTATTAATGTTTTTTTCTATATGGGTTTTACTGGGTAGTAGTAGCAAAGAATTAGGCAATATTCTTATCTTAGCCGCTGGGTAGAGGGCTAAAACTTTTTGTAATTGCACCAAATACTTCCTTTTAAATTCATATCGTCCATGGCGAGTATCTTCATATCCTACTCCAAATTGCAGGTGAAGTTTTTCATAAGAAATTTCCGTTGGTCGGGATAGGTAGCTCATTCTATAAGTTAGCCAGAAATAAATATCTAATGCGAGAGAACTATCTTTAAGAGCATTAACCGCACGAATATCAATAGGAATAGGAGTAGAGATAATTTCATTAAAGAATATTTCTCCAAGCATGATCTTTGAACCAAATAAATTAATTTGCTCAGGATGTTCTGGATCCCAAAATAATTGTACTTTATCTGCAATATTCATAGAGCTTGAAAGCCATTGCCCATTCTCTTGATAGCTCATCGTTATACTTGAGGAGAAAAGCATTTTTAACTGTTCTTTAAAGCGCGTTAAAGTACCCCATCTCCCGCCAGTAACATTAAGTCCTAAGCGGCGCATAAAATTACTTAAGCTTTGCCCCAATATAATCTCTCTGGAGGCAGTGCGAATAGCTTCACTCGTAATCCATGAAAGAATTAGGCGAGGATAACTTCCATAAGGAATTCCCCCTGCTTCTTCATTACCTGTAATTGTAAGAACAAAATTATTATTTTTTCTTTTAAATTGAAGCCCTTTTACCCGTGAATGAGGCATCGAAGCTGCAACCATAGATCTTACAACAAATCCGATTTGCTCTGGCTCTTCAGAAGTTATAATAGCTACTTTATCAAGAAAGCTTTCTTTCTTTTTAGATAGGGAAGTAGGGGGAGATACCACGATGCCTTTCAATCGCCTTAATCCTTATATGATATAATATTATATCATATTGTATATTATTATCTTTTCATATTAAGAAAAGACAGTTGTTCTTCTTCGAGAAGCTTATATATAGCATGCTTTAACCATTCTTGCTTGGAGACTCCAATAGTTTTAGTATGCCTATCGATAGAATTCCACTCTTTTTCATTTAAATAAACAAGCACTGGTTTTTTAAGAGAACTACCTTCTGCAAATGATGGGGTAGGAGAATGCTCTCCTAGCGGCCAGCTTACTTTTCTCACATATAAATGGAGATCTTCTTTTGTAATATTTGCTTCTAAGCGATCTGCCTGAGCATTTTCAATAAATTCTTGTTCAGGTGTTTTCGAAGTAGTAGGTCGGTTACGCATCTTTAAAAACCTCCATATATAATTCCATTATTTCAGCTACAGCTTTAGGATCTTTACGCTCCAACTCTGTAACAGCTTGCCCTTCAGCAACACTTCTTCTATAGGCGACCCTATAGCCTATCTTAATTCCTGAAAACCAAAGGTTTTTTAGGGAAGCAGTAAATGTGGACGCTTCATCAGCTAAACCAATTTTAGGATTTGTATCCACTTTATTTAAAAAGGTTACAGTTCTTAGTTTTTCATTAAGAGGAAGTAATTCACCTACTAAGCTATCCATGCGTTCAAGGCTCCACGCATCAAATTGGCTAGGAAGAAATGGTGTCACTAATACATCTGCAATAAGTAAAGCACTCCTCATACTAGCGGTATCTCTACCTCCTACATCAATAATAACATCATCAAACTTTGGAGACATTTTCCTAACTTCGGCGGCTACCCCAGACCCATAGAGAGATACAGCAGTAATACCTGGTTCATGAGACATTGCTTCTCTAACTGCTGAAAAATCTCTAGAAGATCCTTGAGGATCAGCATCCACAATTAAAACATCATTTCCATTTTGAGCTCTTATTACTGCTAAGTTTGTGGCTACAGTTGTTTTTCCTGTACCGCCCTTTTCACTAGCTACTGCGATTATCATGGTTTCTCCGTTATTCACATGTTTAACCATAGATTAGCATAACTGATAAGATTCGCAATACAATATGATAAGATATAATACAATATAATATTATATTGTATTGAATAAAATTAAAAAAATGTTTTGGAGAGCCATTTTTTTATATTATTTATTGCGTGACTTTTTAAGGAACTACTTTTAAAGCTATTTCTTTAAGTTTATTAATGAGTGTTAAATTAGGGCTACTTTTGCGATGGATAAAGTAAATGCGTTCCTTTTTAGCAGGTGCATTGGATAGAAGAAATACAAATTCAGAAGGGGAGGAGGAGTAAGCTTGAAATAGCTCCTTGGAAATTAAGGACACTCCCAAGTCTGCTTGCACCATTTTAAATAATGCATGGGGTGACTCAGACTTAACAATCACATTCTCCCAAGCGTAAGCTCTCTGATGTTCTTCTAGGTCTTCCTGAAGAAGTAATCTATGGTCTTTTAGATCTTCTAAAAGTAGAGGAGGGGGGTATTTTTCTAAATATCTATTAGAAGCATAAAAATATTGGACCCACTCCTTTAGAAGAGTATGAGTCAGCTCGTTACGGTTTTTAAGTTGAGGACCAATAACAACATCACATTCTTGCCCAATAAAATCTGTATAAGCAGATCCAGGGAGCACTTTAATACAGACCTTTGGATGTATCGCATGAAATTGGCTAATAATTTTAGGAATATATAAGTCTGCAATCTCATGAGTGCATCCAATAAGTAATTCATCTACTTCTGACATTTGATCAATCAAATTAAGATCAAGAAAGCGATCCATAAACTCTTGAGAGAACTGCAAGAATTTCTTGCCTTCTTCTGTCAGAACGAACCTGCCTTTATCGCCTGAGGTTACTTTTATACCGACCTGTTTTTCTAAAGCCTTTAATCTCAATGAAAGAGCACTTGGGTCAATCCCGAGTCTCTTTGCAGCTGATTGCATGGATCCTTGTCTAGCAATCTCACGCAGGTAAAACAACACCCGCAAGTTTATCTTTTCAAGAGCATCAGCCTTTTTACGCATAAATTTCTAATTTCATAAAGGTTATCAATATATTACTAACTTTGTCGTTGAAAATCTGCAAAAGAAACCACATTTCTTAGGGATTCTTTATAAGGCATATAATACCAATAACAGTCTTCAATTCCTGGAAGAGAATTAAGTACATAAGAATACTGAGGCCACTCTAAAGGGTTATTAATCTGCACATGTTCAAAATAATCTTCCGAGACTGTTTTGCGCCGTTCTTTCATATCTTCTATAAGTTGTACAAGATGAGGATCTTTGGCTGTTTCTACATCTATTTGGTTAAGAAGGTCACCATTCAACATATCTATAATTTCACCTTTAAAAGTAAAAAGAGCGCTTGGATTGCCGTGAGCATTTAAAAATAAGAAGTGACCAGAAAAATTCCTAAGATAATATTCAGTAATGCTATTCTCTTGAACAATTTTGGTAAAAAGTTCAATAAAAGAGGGTTGAAGAAGAAAAGTTTTTTCAGGATCTGAGGTAACAGCTGTCATGTAAATTTTTGATATAGATAAAAAGAACTTTTCTTGCGCCCTTTGTATCATTTTTTCTAGTTGACCTGTGACCTGCGGATCATGCTTTCTAATAAATCCCTGGATGAGCCCTTCATTAAAAGCTTTAACAGCAAGATTCTCATCGGCGGCTCCTGTAAAAAGAATCTTCTGAATATGAGGGTTTTCAATTTTGGCACATACTTCTAAACCATTTATGCCTGGCATATTATAATCAATAATGACTGTGGATACCTGCTTAAAGCGCTCAGGGCTATATACTTGCTCGTACAATTTAGGAACTTCTACAGGCTCTGTTGCATTTAGAGAAGGAGTTTAAGTTCATCCCTCTTTTTTACTAAAATTTTAAGAATATATATAAAAGAGTTCATTGATAAGTTTGATTTGGTCAGATAGAGATTTTTTCAAGAAATAAGTCTGCCTCTTAACCATCATGAGCATAGCTTCTATGCCTTTAAGGGTGCGGTTAGCTGTATGGAAAGATTGAAATCCAAGCATGGGTCTAAGTCGCCTTTTTAATCTGCCATGATCTGATTCTATTCGGTTATTATTATATTTGATCTGTGTGTGTCTGGTTGAAGAGCTTAGTATTTCTTGGGTCTTTAGTTGATCTATTGCTTTTGCATATGCTGGGTTTTGATCTGTGTTTATTTTAACTGGATGTTCATGGCATTGCTTAAGTGCGCGCTTGAAAAACTTTATAGCGCTCTTAGTATCCCGCTTGTGCGATAGCATAAAATCTATGGTATCACCATTTGAGGATATGGCTCTATATAAGTATTTCCATTGCCCTTTAATCTTGATGTACGTCTCATCGACTTTCCACTTGAAACCTAAGGTTTTTGAATACCAGCGCAAGCGCTTCTCAAAGATAGGGGCATACCTTTGTACCCAGCGATAAATGGTCGTATGATCAACCTCTACACCTCTTTCAGACATCATTTCTTTAAGATTTCGGTAGCTCAAAGGATAACGCAAATACCAGCGCATACATTGTAAGATAATTAACCCACTAAACCGACGCTTCCTAAAATCACTCTTCATTATAAATCTGCTTTCTATAAACTTCTTTCGAGCTTATTATCCTTACTTGCTTCCTAAATGCAACAGAGCCTATCTTTGTACCCAACGATAAATGGTCGTATGATCAATCTCTACACCTCTTTCAGACATCATTTCTTTTAGATTCCGGTAGCTCAGAGGATAACGCAAATACCAGCGCATACATTGTAAGATAATTAACCCACTAAACCGACGCTTCCTAAAATCACTCTTCATTATAAATCTGCTGCTCTATAAACTTCTTTCAAGCCTATTATCCTTACTT
>MWWI01000245.1_pt1 | contig 11843 bp, 22 predicted proteins | sample 1047321 | NCBI WGS metagenome assembly MWWI01 (sample SAMN06349966, study PRJNA376086) | soil metagenome | isolation source: FI-1 sample Antarctic (ecotone) soil | place: Antarctica | reverse complement strand
TCACCAGACCCCGCGTGACGCTCAGAGGCGAGCGCAACAAGAACCGCAGCACCACCACAAGCAACGACCACCCGCGAGCCGTTCGAGGTGCTGGATAGTTGGATGTTCGACGGGTCCGAAATGTTGGAGGGCGCAGTATCCGCGATTTGATAGGCAAGGAGCACCCCCTCTGGGTGAGGCTCGAGCACCAGGTCAGCTGTTAGGCCAATCTGATAGGAGGACTGGACGACCTGCTCACCAGCGCCAACGGTGGTGTTGATACTGCCGCCCCTGTTGAACTGGACAGGCTCACCGGCAATCGCAAACAGCGTCAAATCATCGAGGCGACGGCCCAGGCCCTCACGCTCGAAGAAGGTCACCACATTGTCGAGATCGGGCGAGCCGATCATGCCCGCGAGCATCACGTCCAGTTGGCCGCGCACCAGGTTTGCGGTGTTGAACAAACGCCGCCAATCTACGCCCAGCTCGGTAGCCCGTTCGTCGTTGACCTCTACGACATAGAGCCGGATTGCATACCGCGCCGGGAGATCAGGACCGCTGTCCTCTGCCGGAGCCTCCACAGTTGCGCCGAGAGTTTCATCACCTCGAGCGCCAGGGCCATTGATAGAGCGGCCATCATTGCAGACGAGATCAGGACCAGCGAGGATAACCCCAGACTCCAACCGACACACAGACACACCAAGCCCAGCAGCGAGCCTAGTAAGAACATCCAGAGCGGCAAGACTCGGTATCTCATACGGTAGATACACCTCCACATCAGGCAGCCCGGAGGCCACAAGGGAAAATTCCCCAACCACCGCGAGAGTCTGCGCGGCAGTGGGGAAGGGGAGCGGGAAGGCGGAGGCTTGCGACGTGTAGAGAGGTTCCTGGCCGAGCGCAAAGACGGACGTGAGGGAAATCGTCAGGCCGAGGAGGACGCCGAGGAGGATGACGGAGACTCGAGGCCGGGTAGTCATCGTAGCCACCCGGCGCAGCGGAAAATCCTACGGCCATCATTCTTCATGGAGCCGCGCTCCGTAGTAGTAAGGGCGTGGGTACTTACCATTTTGTGATGCGCCCACATTGACAGAGAGAAGAACCTCTTCGCCCTTAGCAGCTTGGAGAGCCTTGTACGCATCAGGCTCCACGCCGACCTGGAAGCGTGATTTACTCACCGCTTGGCCGCCACCATCGAAGAGTTGGGTTTCCTCTGTTGCGTTGAAGTAGACCTTCGAGCCGTCGGCAGACGGTTTGCTCGACACGTCATCGAGCCGCATCTTCACCAGTATTTGCGCCATCGAATACCCCGTTCTGAACCCATAAGCGCCGGAACAGGGTGCTACGGCGCTCATGTGGTTCTCAGTGAGAATAGTATTCTCGTACAGAAATGTCAAGTACTTACATAGGATGTAATAATTCTAGCTCAGAATAGGCTGTGCTTACTATCCCTTACGATCGTCCCGTGATTAGTGCTCCGACTTATGGCCGACACTCGAGCCACTTAGCCATCTACTGGTTTTTAGCCTGGTACAAGGCCGCGACCGGCTGCGATTATCAATTCACAACCCAGTCGCAATTTGCCGAAGATGCAGGGGTGAGCCCCAGCGTGATTAGCGATTTGATCCACAAGCACCGGCCCGATTGGTTACACATAGACCACCGCCGAGCATTTATAACCCCAGTCGCCAACGACCTATAGCACCATGCCCGGCCTTACGGACTGGACCAGGGCCCAGTGTTTGCCCTTCATGCGTTGCAGCCCGGCAAGGAGCACATCTGCCAGGATGAGCCGCGCGTCGGGATACCAGTTCGAGTCCAAGTGAATTTTTCCGGCGTCGTCCTGGTGGACGTGCAAATGCCCCCGCGAGGCGAGCATGGCACAAGCGAAGGTGCTAAAAGCGCCGGACATGGTACGGACCCACTCGCAAGCGGTCTCGATGGACGGGAGCGCAGTTGGAACCGAGAGCCGCAGCCGCTCGACGTCCTCAACCAGAGCGGCCCACCAATCGAGCCGTTCACGGCGCGAGGCGTTTGTGTCTGACTCCTGATCCACGAAATCCACATGGCCCGTTATAAGGCCCACGGCCCAGGCCGGGAGGTAGGAGGCAGCATCGCCCAGAACATCATCAGAGGCCGTGTCCACGAGCGCCCACCATGCCTCGTTTGCACGTTTACGACGTTGCTGTAGCTCAAGCCGGGTGATCCTGTAGCCCTCATCGGTGCGCCGCATGTCGTAGCACCGGAGCTGCGTGTCAGAGGCCGCAGCGCCCAGGTAGCAGGTGGAGTCTAGCTCCGGCATTTCGTCAGGGCAATAGGGCGCTTCCTCGAGGCCGAACATCATCCGCACGGACCCCTTCCGGCGCTGGACATGTGATATGGCATCCCCGGCCATAAACGCATCGTGCAGCATGTGAGGGGTCATCGGTGCGTGGTCTATGCGAACATCGAGCCGGGATAGTTTGGCCTCGAGCGCGGCTGTGAGCATGACGAGTTTGTCGAGGCCGAGCTTCAGACACGCCTCACCAGGCAGGTTGACGTTAGTGTGGTCAGGACCAATTTTAGGTTGTGCTTTGACGGACGCGCCGAATGGACCCACCCAGCGCGCCCTGTAGAACCGTGTCCCGTGTTCCTCACGTTGGAGAGCGCCCTCAAAATAAAAAACCAGCAGATCAAACACTAGCTGGGTGTCGGCAGACATAAAAAATGTCATATAATCAATGCCGACCTCGGGCGTGTACCCGCGGTCATGCGAGTAGGGCCGAACATCGAAAAGTGGCGGAATATCCCCGTGTCTTGTAATTTCCGCCCCCCTGTTAGTGTATGGGGGCGGTGCAAAGGCTGACCCCATTACAACCCCCCCAACCAATAGAAGTTACCACTAAAGGCCCGAAAATAGGCACCCCTCATAGAGAACTTAATCACGCCCAACTCACGAGTTGGAACAAAGGACACTAAGAACCGAGCACCCTTCACGGAGTTACAACGCAAGCAGCAAGCTACAAGGTTATAAGACTCCCCACAACCCCCCTCAACAGCAGGGACCAGATGATCTACAGATCTCGCAAGGCTTCCACAATACCTACACGTATGTTCATCTCGCGCAAGAACATCGAGTCGGACTTGTGCCTTAACATTCCCTCGAACACCACCGCGCCGACGATACGCCCGACGCCTCTTAGCATTTTTATAATCCCGGTAATACTCCTCAATTTCTCCAGCGCCAATTACACCAACCTCAAGGAGAAAGTAGGCCACCGAACCCCCCGAGAAGAAAGCGCCAAACTGTCTAGTGAGGGTATCTGCCACCTCATCAAACCCAAGACCACGACGGTGAAGGCGAACACATGCCTTCTGCACAGGAAGAACCCAACGCCGTGTACGACCATCAACACGCCTCCAATTAGGCTGATGCAATGTCATGCCCGCCTCACTTCGATCGAGAGGTCCAGCTCGGGCCAGTACCAGCAGAGGCAGCGCGCCACGCGAAAGTCTGAGGGGAACCTCGTCAGCCCCCCGGACCATTGGCGAATGACACCGCGCACGGCATGAGCCGCAGATGCGGGGCCGGTGCAGGTGATACGGGTGTCCTGGTAGGCCGTGCTAACGGTAATGTGATACATAGGCGCTCCGTTCGGTTGGACCGGTCGGAGCGGTAGTAGATTATTTATAGTGGGTATGCTATTGTAGCAATCGGTTTAGGGGTCGCTCCGGCGGCCTCTTTTTTATTCTCAGTCAGAATACAGGATTAGCAGCCAAATAGCAAGAGAAAAAAGCAAGAACGCTCGCCGCTTGGCATCGCCCAGAGGCGTTCGGAAAAGCGCCGAACACCTCCGGACGAGCCGGAGATTTTAGCGTTTCGGCCCGAGTCAAGGGACGCTCCGCTTGAACCCTTGACACGGGTTTGCCCTACACCGAGCACCGAGACCAACAGTATCAAATTGGTATAGTTTGCACTATACTTTTTGGAGTGCGTCCTAGACACAAAAACGAGGTTAGCCGCAGATCGCACGTGCAGCGATCTTGGATGAGCTGAGGTCCGCGGAGGAGGAAGTGGTCTAGCCCTCATCATCATGCTAAAACGCGAAATCTTCGTCCGCCCAAGGATCATCTTCATCATCATCCTCATCCAATGCTTCAGAACCACCAAGACCGGCCTCGCAGCCCTCCGTACCTATAAGCACATCCCCCAGAGCCGTTTCATCGTAAATCCCCCCTACCTCATGATCCACATCCGTATAGTCCGGGTCATCATCCCCGAAAACGTCATCGTCGACATCGTAGATATCACCACCGCGACCAAACAGACGATCTAGCCAACTCATCACATCACCTCATGTTGGAATAGAACTTGGCCATCACGAACCACGGGACCATCAGGAGCAAGGCCCAAAGCGAGCCAGAGAGAAGGAAAACCACGACAGACAGCGCCACCGCACCACCTTGCATATAGAGCGCCCATAGCATCATGAGCACTTCGCCACGGCCCACGGTGCGTGCGTGCGTCCTTGCGGCCACCCGCCCGCCCCTAGGCCGTGGCTGCGGCATCCTTGGCAATCCGAGCGGCTTTGCTTTTAAGGCGCTCAAGGTGGGTAATCAAATCAATGGCGTCCTGGTAGTCAGGATGGTCTTCAGGGTAGTGATAGCCCTTGCCCGCGCAGAAGTCGCAATCCTCATAGCCCGAGCGGGCGAACTGATTAAGTTTGATAGTGTTGGGATCAAACGGCTCACGGTGCATGGCGATTTTCCAGCCGCCCGCGCCGTTAGGAGCCTCTATAGGAAATTCACAGAAGCGAAACTCTTTCGAGCCGTGGCATTTGGGGCAATCGGCCTGGGCCTTGACGCCCTTGAACAGAGAGAGAAGGTACTCCTGCCTGTTACCGTCCCGCATGCGATCCAGGACCGGCGACGAAACCTCCTGCTCGGTACGGTAGCAGCGGGCCAAGAACGGGTTCAGGTAGCGCACGCGCTTATGCGCTGGGTCTATGGTGCCGTCCTTACGCGCCTGGGTGCGCCCGTCCCCGGCTTCCTCGCGCACGTAGTAGAACATGGCAGGACGGCGCAAATGTTCCGGAGCAAATTTGGACCACAAAAGCAATGGAAGGTCCAGCCAGAACACACGACGGGCCCGCCAGGTGTCCTCTGCAAGACCGCGCACGTTCTCGTTGATCCCCTTGTCGAGCTGGTCCACCATGCCGAGCGACACCTTACGCTTGCGGCCCATCGCGTGATCCAACACAGTTTCTAAGGAAATCTTTATGTGCTGGTTTTGGGGCCACCAAAATTTGGCTTCATCGGCAGCCACATAGCAATCACGGAGGCGAGAGAACGCCCCCTCAGTCCAGATTTTTTGCCACTTGCCGATTGTCATTTGCGCGTCGTAGTAATTGACCCCCCGGAGGAGCAGTACGCGCATGATGTTGTCAGGGACCAAATCCATATTGATCGTCGCGACCTTGCGCCCCATGGTCATCTGATCCAGCACTTCGAGGGCCAATCCATACGTTTTCCCCGAGCCACGAATGCCCTTGAAAAACTCCGTTTTGATCTCATACTGAATGTGCGCCATCACCCACCCCCAGGCCAGAGGAACCGCACCAAACGCCAAACGGCGAACCCCCCATAAACGGCCAACATGATCGGCATGAACTCCATAATCTCTGTAACCGGTAGCAGGTAATCCGCAACCTTAGCAATCCGAAACACGCCATCAACAACCGCAGGACGAGGAGGCATGTCGGGAAGAAGGGCAACCAGCGATTGAAGCCAACCAAGAACCAGACCCAGAACACTATCCGTAATCATGTGATAAACCGATTAACTGCACCCAGAACGAACATGGCGACGAACCCCCAGAACAGCCAAATACGCATGTGCCGGTGCCACAAATCCATGTAAGGCGTTTCTTTGAGGTCAAACTCAAAATAATAATTGTTCAACCCTGAGCCAGGAACAGGAATATTAAATGTGAGCGCGGGATTAGGAACTCTGAATTTTAGCGAGCCGAAGAGGTCACCAGGCGCACCAACCAAATCCACAACCTCATGTCGATTTCCGTCTATCGGAGCGCCACACCCTTGCCACGGCACACCTGGCGTTGAACCCGCACAATTGAGTTTAGGCACCCACTCAACAAGCCCAAACGGTGCCTTCGATGAAACATTCAGCGCCCCGTACTGGTCACCCCAATTTTGAGTCGGGATAAACAGCTTCCGAAAATTGCAGGGAATGTCGAGAACCCAACAATTTGTCTCAGTATCCCCCGGTCTATCGTTACTCGGGGTGGAGCCATCAGCGCATAGGCCTGTTTCAGAGTTAGGGCTTGACCCATCGCGGCAATATGGGCCAGTCGTTCCACCCCCACCACCCGGTGATGGATCAGGATTAGTACTGGGTGGACCAATAGGAGACCATCCTACATCAGTGAAATTCCCAGTAATCTGAATCCCATATTTTGCTTGCAAATCCGCAATAGACGGCTGATCTTTGGTAACACCTGATTCAATGAAATACACAAGGCTCGCGTTCCACATATCCGCAGAAGCAATCTGTACGCCAGGTGCATCGAGGCGGGACGTCCAGCCCGTGCGCCACCACGCACCATCTGAATAGCTACTTTTATAGGAGAAACTGGCAGTATTGTACGGATCAATATAATTTTTTGCTCCCGTCTCTGTGGTGCAATTCGAGAAGTTTGTAAGACCGGTACTGGTCATATTATGCCTGTATCCCCTAACAAGATTCGTCCCCGTCGTCCCACAGTTATTCACTTGCACATTGATACGAGGGACAACAGCCCCTTCCCAAACAAAATTTATATATTTATATTCAGCTTGTCGGTCAAAGCAGAACTGCATCCCAGCTTCCACGACATTGCAGCCTAGTCCCAACTCAATAAAATTTGCCGCATAGACGTCCAACGCCTTACGGAGAAACACCTTACCTATGGTCACCTCGATAAGACCACCGTCCATATAGAACGTAGTGCTACCCCCGTTAGATAAAACCGTTCGCCAATTTGCAAGCCCACCCAACGTGCGAGCCTCATGCAGCAGCTCGCCGCTACTTAGCTGGCGTTGGGCGCAAACAAGGGAAACGGCCCCCGACAGCAGGAGCGCCGCCAGGAGCCGCCAGAACACGACCAGCGCTCCCTAAAGAAAGCGGCGCATGAACGCCCAAGCACGCCGCGCACCGATGACCGCAACCAGCACGCTCAGACCGGCAACGATGGCATACCCGAGGTAGGTGAGGATCTGCGTTGCGAGGTCCGTGAACTGCTGCTGACTGATCACCGCAGGATCAGACTGGGCCAGGCCGGACGCCGCGGCCAGCATAACGACGAGCGCCACCAGGACGCGTGCATTGAGCGCAGCACGCAAGCGCATAACCAGGTTCTTCATAGCGACACCTCCAAAGGGTGATTTACCTACCGAGGAAGCGCTCAGCCAGCCCGAGCGCAGCCCCGATGAGGCCGAAGAGAGTAACCCCGCCGATAATGACGGAGAAATCCACGAGGGACGCGAACATCAGGAGCGCCCCAGGAACATGCGGACGAGACCGAAGGCGCGGCTCGCAGCCACCGCACCTACCAGAGAGAAAAGCGGCCAGAACTGGCTGAAATTGACGTGGGCCATAGTCGCGCCCTCTGGTACGTGCATCAGCGCCCCCCAGCCCAACGGTGCAGGAGGGAACCGAACGAGGACCCAGCGATCAAAGCGAGGCAGAAAACGCCTATCTCAGCCATACGGCGCAGATCATCGCCCACGATGGCAAGGTACTCGAGCACCTCAAGCTCGGTCATGGCGTCCTGCCAGGAGCCGGGAAGGGCGCGCAGTCAGGGTAAAAACGAGGCCCGTAATCCGACGGCAGCGACCCATCAGCGATACGATCCCGTACCCAATCACAGGCCGTCATGTCACGGTGCCGCGTCGGAGCCAGAGCGGAGTAGGGAGCACAGGCCGTGACCAGCAGCAGGGAGCACAGAGCGGCAACCCTCATAGGCATTCGACCTGGACGCTAACCACGATGCTAGAACGAGACAGAGAATCACGCCCGGCACCAAACGCATAACCAAGCCCAGGAACCGCGCTGGCAACAGGAGCACCCTCACCAGACCCCGCGTGCCGCTCAGAGGCAAGCGCAACAAGAACCGCAGCACCACCACAAGCCACCACAACCCGCGAGCCGTTCGAGGTGCTGGATAGCTGGATGTTCGACGGGTCCGAAATGTTGGAGGGCGCAGTATCCGCGATCTGATAGGCAAGGAGCACCCCTTCCGGATGCGGCTCGAGCACAAGGTCAGCCGTTAGGCCGATCTGATAGGAGGACTGAACGACCTGCTCACCCGCGCCCACAGTGGTGTTGATGCTGCCGCCCCGGTTGAAGCGCACAGGCTCACCGGCAATCGCAAATAGCGTCAGGTCATCGAGGCGACGGCCCAAGCCCTCACGCTCGAAGAAGGTCACGACCCCATCGAGATCAGGAGAACCGATCATGCCCGCGAGCATCACGTCCAGTTGCCCGCGCACCAGGTTTGCGGTGTTGAACAAACGCCGCCAATCTACGCCCAGCTCGGTAGCGCGCTCGTCGTTGACCTCTACAACGTAGAGCCGGATTGCGTAGCGCGCTGGGAGATCAGGACCGCTGTCCTCTGCCGGAGCCTCCACAGTTGCGCCGAGAGTGTCATCACCTCGAGCATCAGCGCCATTGATAGAGCGGCCATCATTGCAGACGAGATCAGGACCGGCCAGTATGACCCCAGACTCAAGCCGACACACAACGATATTAAGGCCAGCACCGAGCCTGCTAAGAACATCCAAAGCGGAAGAACTCGGTATCTCATACGGTAGGTACACCTCCACATCGGGTAGCCCCGAGGCAACGAGTGAGAAGCCACCGACCACAGCGAGAGTTTGGGCAGCAGTCGGGAACGGGAGCGCGAAGGCCGACGCCTGCGCGGTGTAAAGCGGTGGGTCCAAGGGCACTGTCTGACCCACCGCGAACACCCAAAAAAAGGAGATTGCTACTCCCAGGAGCAAGCCCAGGAGTAGCGTAGACGCCCGAAAGGGCCTACCAGCGGGTTGCGCCCGCATGGTCTTGGAAGGAAAGCGCCTGCGGGTCATGTTACGCCGGGACCGTCTCTTGCACTCGGTCAATGGCGATGACCTTGCCGAGGTAGGGGCGACCATTGGAGATGTTCACGTCATAGGTGACGAGGATCGGCTCGAGCGTCTTCAACTTGAGGCGCTTCACGCGCTGGTGGACATCGGCATCGGCCAGCTTGATCTCACCGGGCATCTCCCCCTCTTTGCCGGACCAAATGCCGACCTTGTAGGTCGTGCCCTGAACACGACGGCCCGAGGACTCATCCTTGAAGTCGTACTCGCGGGGTTCAGCTTGGGTGATGAAGAGCGTTTCTACTTGCATGGCCTCTCGTTTCCGAACCCGTGAGAATGACCCTTCAGCGGGCTCTATAAGGGAGTGGGGACAGAGCAAGCGCCCCGTCCCCGGTCGAAGCAGGCGCTTCAAGAAGCAGGATAGTTGCTATTTGGCAAGGACGCTAGTCATGGTTGATTTTCTACAATGGGTTGACAGCGATTTTAGAATGTGTTTATGGGCTCAAAGGCCGGGAGTATCGAGGCGCTATTGGTGCGGCATGTGGTGTTGAACGGCGAGGATGCGGGCGAGTGGATCATGCTGGACATCGGGAGCCAGCAGGAATTAGCAGAAGTGCTGGGTGTGAACTACGCAAACATGACCCGCCGAATACGGGAGAGCAAGTATCTCGTGCTCGACGGGTCAGTGTTGAGGCTCAAGAAGGACGGCGAGGTTTAGAGAAGGTCGGTGCGAACGAAGTAGTCACGGGTGATGATTTCGCCTGGTTCGAAGTTCTCGCGCTGGGGGAATTCGCAGGCGAGGATGTTGGTAATCACGTCGGCCACCTCAAGCCCCTCCAAAAGCTTCCTCATTGACGTGCGGAGTGGCCCAGACACCGATGCATACACTTTGCCATTGAACTCGTAAAAGTTAACGGACCCACCTCGATTCGCCCAGAGGCAGCCAAGGTAGCGACCCGCACGCATAGCACGAATTGCCGTGTCGCCCTGAACTACGGTGATGCCGCCGATGGTAACGGGCTTAGGCATCGTCACGACCCAGCTTCCGCAATTCCGGGACGAGGTCGCAGAGTTCTTCGATTACCCAGGTCTGCGCCCACAGTTCATATTGCTTATTCGCTTCACGAAGCGTCAAACCGCCAGAAATGGAACCGAAACCGGGGCCAGTCTCGAGCCGACGAAGAAGCGCCATTGCCCTTACCTTGCGCGTGTTGTGAAGTTTAGGCATGGTTGAACCAGGCGCGGCGCTCGAGCCGGTCATGAGAGCGGATCCAGAGTGCTTGCAACCGCTGGCGGCGTGAACCGGACGAGCGGGAATAGGCCCGGCCCAGAGATTCCCAGAGCGTCAGCGCTTGCAGGTAAAGCAAGCACTTTTGGACGCAGGGGTCGAGGGTGGTATCGTGCATGTTGCACCTCCTGTGGTGTGCTGAGCCGGGCCTCTGCCAAGAACGTACCGGCTCAGTTATTCTATTATAGGCACATCACCTATGTTATTGTCAATAGTCTATCCGCTTATGGTAAACTTCCTTTTATGAACGACCGTATCAAGGCAGCAATCCGCACCGTACTAGAGGAACGCGGAATCACGCAGGAAGAGTTAGCCCAGAAACTAGGTATTAAGCAACCCAGCGTTGCCCAGGTTTTATCATCACGTAGGGCAAAAGTACCCCAATCACTGCTCGACATACTTGAAGCTTTAGACCTAGAATTAGTTGTAGTGCCAAAACAACACGACTGAGAACCCACGACCCCAAACATAGTGCTTAAAGGATACCTTAGTTTTTAAGGTGTGTCTAGCTTCAAATCCCATTCAAATTCTTGCGCGCCTGGGCAGAAGGTCGGTTGACCGCGACCTTGCAGCCTGTCGCCTGTGATGACACCCGTGAACTTCCAGACGCAGCCTTGCGAACGACTCACCTCGAGGCTAAGGACGTCTTTGGAAAACAGCCCGGACAAGATGCCCGTGCCCGAGTGCCCATAAGCGCCGCCCCGCTCCCCCAGGTAGTAATGCCCTGAGACATCGTTAGCCCTGAGAACATAGACGACGGCCACCGGCTCAACACCCGAGGAAGTGCGAGCTACGCCTATCCACTCAAAGGGCTGAGCCTCACCAGCAAGAGGCGTCCGACGGTCGAGGCCCACACTGCGACGATAAGCAGCCATGCTGACTTCATTCGGAGTTCGGTACGCCGATGGCTGACACCCCACCATCGCCACCATTGCCACCACTATCAGAAGCGCCTGCAATCTGTTCATGCGAGATTGTACCCGCTCGCTAGCCCGCGCGCGGTGACAGCCTTATAGGACCATCCCCGGTGAGACAGACTGGACGAGGCCCCAGTGCTTGCCCCGCATGCGATTTAGGCCCGCTAGCAACAGGTCAGCGAGGATCAGGCGAGCATCTGGGTACCAGTTGGAATCCAAATGCATCTTTCCATCCTCATCCGTGTGGACGAACAGCCGCCCTCGTGACGCGAGGGTCGCGCAGGCGAACGTGGCGAAGGCACCGGACATGGTACGGACCCACTCACAAGCCTTCTCGATAGACGGCAGGGCGTTCGGCACCGCGAGGCGCAGCCGGTCGAAGTCCTCGACCAGCGCAGCCCACCAGTCCAGACGTTCACGGCGGGAGACATTCGTATCAGTCTCCTGGTCTACAAAATCCACATGGCCCGTGATGAGGCCGATTGTCCACGCCGGGAGAACGTCGCGGGCCTGCTGGACCACATCGTCGGCGGAAGTGTTGACGAC
>MWWI01000244.1_pt1 | contig 11913 bp, 15 predicted proteins | sample 1047321 | NCBI WGS metagenome assembly MWWI01 (sample SAMN06349966, study PRJNA376086) | soil metagenome | isolation source: FI-1 sample Antarctic (ecotone) soil | place: Antarctica | reverse complement strand
TGGTTGTTCTTAACGTCATCTCTCCCGGGCTGAATTGGCCCTAAAAGCTCATCGGATTCCGGACATAAAACGGCCTCGTTATGCTTAAAATGGGAACACCCCCCCTGGCTGACGCGTGAGCCGAAATGGGGAGCCACCATCATCGAACCGAACTGCTCAGTGCAACTTTTTCAAGTTAGTAACGAAAAAAATTCCCACCTAGGGATCGAGGATTGAAAAGGATTCAACGACGCGCTACAATGCGATGCATTACCCCGCCGCAAGGAGTTAATATGAAGTCAGTAATGGTCTTACTTTGCCTTCTCTTAGGAGCAGCCTCTGCAGGGGCAAATCAGTGCGATATATATACGGCGCTCGAATACATTCCAGCCGAAGCCATGGCAAAGCTACGAGGAAAAGGGTACGTGGTTTACCAGGGTACTGAGAGCCAACTTGCCAACGTAGATGGCCCCATATTGGCCGAAAACGTGTCCTACGACATGCGAACTCAATTCGGCAAAGCCTATTTCGATTATACGATTCATCTCGCTCTCACGAATCAAAAGAATGGTTTTACATCTGAAGTTTTTAGCATTACCGACGCATTTGGTTGTTACGGCTACTCGAGGGCTTCATCGCTGAGATGCAGCTACCAAGAGCCGGCCCAACGTGAACAGGCACTCAAGAATTTTGCAAACCAAATTCCGTATTGCGCACAGTAATTGACCTTTGATCTTTCCCTTACCAGTTAAGAAGGCGCAACTAAAGTTGCGCCTCCCTTTGATGCTGTGGAAAAGTTTCTTTTAGTCGTGCAATTTCAAATTCAACACCGCTTAACTGTTGAAGAAGGTTTTCTCGCCTCGCTTCACTTTTAGAGATGGCGCTATTCAGTTCCTGAATTTGAAAGAAAAGACCCGCTTCAAGATCTCGCTTTCTAAAAAATCTCTTCTCAAGTGCTGCGAGCTCTTCTTCAAACCTTACCAGTTCTAGGCAAGAGGCTGCTATTTCACGCGAAATCTTCTCAATTTCCACTCTAATCTGCGCTTGCTCAGCTATTCGTCTTTGCCTCAAAGCCTCTTTTTCCTGCTCAGCTCTCCTTCTTGCCTCAGCCCTCTTTCTTTGAAAAAGATCACTCAAGACCGCGGAAGCGCCGGCCTTTAAAAACTCCCCTTTAGTAATAAGCACCACCTGGTCATCCCGAAAAAGGTCTATGACTTCTCTCACCACCTCAAATATCCCCTGATCCTCTACAATCCAAATCAAATGCTTGTGAGAATCCCTCAGCCGCTCCCGAAAGTTAAAAGCCTTTTCTTTAAACCGATCATAGGACTTTTTTGTCCGGTCATACTCAAGCCAAATGACCTCACCCTCTCTTCCCACCATTCTTGCATCAGGCACCATGTGGTAGCCCTCAGAGCGGCTTCTTTCCCGAGAACTTTGGCCGGAAAAGAGTTCAGCTTTTAGCACTCGGTCGGACTCAAATTTCTTAACAAATCCCGATTTTTCAAATTCTAGGCGCAGCTCCGCTAAGAAATTATCATGCTCAAACTGGCCGAAATTGACCTTCCGAATTGGCGGAACGACATAATCGGAATCTCTAAAAACATCATGGCCTTTCTTTAGACAGAGAAAGAATCTTTGCTTACTTCCAGGCATCAATTCTCGTTTTATGAAGCCCTCTTTTTCTAATAACCGAAGCCTCTCTTCTGCATATTTCGCTGACCTTGACCCTTCCTTTTGCCACACCGCCCGCCACAATTGATCCACTGAGCCAAAGTTCATTTCACAAAGCCACCTTAAGCAATCAAAGTCCCTCTCAACCACTCTCACTTCCCTGTTTCCCTTTCTTAAATCCCCTCGATACAGACACCAAACCAAGCCGGCCTGAATCCCGATCACTTACCATCGTAGAGGGTGAGTGATCGGGATTCAGGCCGGCGCCTCGCTAGCACCTTAAGTATTTGAAACTTCGTACCCTTTTCCCCTTTTAATCCCTTTACTAACCTACAGGCTTAAGCCTGTACCTACTCCCCCACCCTTATCCCGGCCCTTTCAGAAGCTGCAACGACAAAAAAAATCCCTCGCGCTTCCGCAAATCTGCGCAAAAAAATTGTTGTCTTCTCCACCAATTTCCTTCGCTCGAAGAGCTAAGGGGATGGTGTCTTACGCCTTTTCAGGAAAAATCGCAGAAGCTAGAAAATAATGCGAAGCACTGTAGTTTCTGAAGGACTCTCAAGGGCAGTTGGTTCTAGGAGGCATTTCGAGAGGGGGAAAATTCCAGCTGTAGCTTGATCATGGCTGGAGAAAAAGAGCCGCCGCGGCCCGCACCCCTCCCCGCCTGCCAGGCACTCCAAGGTCTACTCCGTGAAAGGGAGTTGTCCGCGAGCCCGAAAAGAAACGGCGCGCAAATCAAATGCAAGTGGTGGATCGACCCTGCCCCCGCCCCTCTTTTTCTGAGTTGGTACGGGTCATACGAGTGGTCATATGACATTCGGCAACCCCCTTAAACTCTGCGAGTTTTTCCCTGACCACCCCCTCACATCGTCAATTCATTTAACAATGATTGAGATGAGAGGGGGTGGTCAGGGAACCAGGGGGTAAGTAATGAAATTATATTATTTAGAAGTCAGAAAAAGAGGGGCGGGGAAACGGGAGCGGGGGCAGGGACGGGAATGGAGAGGACCGGCTTTGCCGGTAAAGGTGACGGCCGTGCCAATCGCGCCGAGAGGTTAGGTAGTTGATCCTCGTTTGGGGCAGACGCGACAGTCGCCCTAAGGTTGAAGTAGATTTCCTAGCGCGCATAAGGCTTTGAAATTTTCTTCTAAGCCGCGCGAAAAAGTTGGGTCTTATCTCTCGCGCGAAAGGCTAAGGGAGTCCGCTTTCGGCTCTTTTTGCTATCTGATGCGCAGGGTCTGAATTTCAACCCTCTACAGCATGGGATGCACTATCCACTCCACGAGTTTGATGTTCCGTTTCTTTAGTATACGAAATATTTCTTCCCTTGATTCGTTCCAAGTTCTTCCGAAGCTAAGTTTAGCAAGATCGGAATGCTCAAGGTTAACAACTGTGTAATTAGAACTGTACGTCTTTACATGCCTCACTCGAACATTATCTCGATTTATCTGATAACTGCAGATGGCGCGTCCTGACCCATCAAAAATCTTGCGGAGCCTTAGCTGGACAATGGGATCGCCTGAGGCTTCCCAATGGGCCTCAATTGCGGTTCTCTTTTCATCCAGATCAGATATGGACGTATTAAGACTATGCCAGTCTTTTTTCATCATCAATACTTCGCGGATTGCTTTCAATGGCGTTGAGCTCGAATTCCTATCATCTGCAGCTGCGCCAAGAATCCAGCGATTAACTCCCTCTAGATAAAGTCCAGCAAGATACACATTAATCCCTGCGTCAGACGATTGAAGTCGGACTAATTTAATTTCCGGATCTGCATCATGTTGAAGCGGAATTGTCTGAAGGTCAGGTGAAAACAAGTGCATGATCAATGCGTCCCGCTCCACAAGTTCGAAATAAGCTGATCTCTCAGCCATTGCTCTGTTTAAGTGACAAGCCCAACCTGAGCGGCTCTCTTCCTCGTGAATGTTTAGATTCCAAATTGTATAAGCCTCGAGATATTCAGAAAAAGCCTTGGTCGCAGCCTTCCACTGTGAGGATTCATCTACGCCGCAGAAGCGTATCCTTTCACCACTGCTGGGGCGGGGTGCCGTTAAGCTAACATAATGTGTCTCTGAATGCTTCAAATCCGGGAAAGAACAGTAGTAGATCTTGGCCTCTCTCGAGGAAATCCGGCAGCGTGCAAATTCAAGTGCAAACTTGAGCTTTAAAACCAAGTGAGAGAACACTTTAATCTTTCTGTTCAATGTCGAAAATGGTGAGACCCGCCCTAAACGGTGGCGTGTCTTTAAGCTGATAGGATTTGTGTAGGCCCAGTACCGGAGCATCAAACATCAGAGGGAGAAAGTAAGCGTCAGAAAGAAGCTTTTTAGCAAGACTTTGATACAAAGTTTTTTTTCTCTCAAAATTGGGCTCCAAAAAGGCCGCTTTAACATCTTCATGCTCTATTTGGTGAGGAAATATTTTTTTTGAGGCCATTTGCCAAGCTCCATCCGGGTCTGGGTCACCTACTCCAGTCGGAATAAAATTTAAATCATAGTCAGTTTCGAGATTCTCATAAGAAGTAAAATAGTCGTTCCTATCGAGAACAGTAACATTAACATTAAATCCAAAAGACCGAAGGGCGTCGACAAACCAGTTAAAGCTCGTCCACTGAGACCACAGTAACATAGTCACAATCTTCAAATCTTTACCCTTGGCCCATAGGGTATCCAAATCCTCAACGTTACTTCGCAACGATTCAAGATGGGTGATAAAATCCTCTTCGCTGAGGGCGCCAAAAAGGTGCGATGGCAGCAATCCCGTTGCTCGCTGTAGGCCGTAAGGGGGTTTATTCGAACTGATGAGCCTATGTAGTGCAACAAGAGTGGCCCGACGAGTACTAAGATCGAATTTTTTCCTCCCAGCTGAGGTAAAATGCGCCCCCAATATCCAGGTGGGAGCCAACTTCTGAATATTAAAGTCTTGAGATAGTTCATGATGGCAGTCATCGCTGAATGCTTCACCGAATGCCTTAAACCCCACCATCCTGTCTCTATTCTCTATTAAAGTACGGCAATCTACAAAATACTCGAGAGCCCCATTGTGTAGGGAAGGTGGCGAATCAAACTGGAAGTGCTCGTTAACTGAAAGGCTCACACGATTTTGCACCCCTTCCTGGTTAGGTTGGCTCTCTAATAGGTAGCGGCCCGACAATATGCTCGCATTCTTCACTCGCGGCCGGCCCTTCCCAATCTCTATAGAGGAGGAGTGAAGAATAGCCCAATCTATGTAGGAAAGATTGATGAGTAGCCCTGGAACTGGGGTTTTAAGGGTGATCACAATACTATCTTTGTCGTATCCTATTTCGGTAACGGCGTCGGCTAAATCGGTGTGAGAGGTGCCGCCAAGGGAAATATTAAGAGAGTCAGCTACCTCGTGCGGATACATCGCGGAGCCGTCCGACCACTTTAGATCTTGTTTTAAAGAAAATATCCATTTTCTACCATCATCGCTAATGGTCCAAGCGTTCGCAAGACCAGGCACCACTGTTCCAAGGGAATCCAGTTCCACAAGAGTAGCCCAAAGGTGTTGAGCCACGGCCCAGTCGCCTGACCACACAATATTAAGAGGATCAGGGAGTGCGCTCATCATGAATGGAATATACAAAACATGGCGAGAACTATCGGTATTCATGAGCACCTGACTCCTCTCTGAATAAATATATGTCGATAGTCCAAGCAACAAAACCAAAGCTGCAACGATTGAGTGTACTTTAAGTTCTGCAAATTGTGCCTTGACCATCCCCTTTTTCCTTATTCTCTACCACTCCATTTGATACAATCTCTTGTTGCACCCTTAGGTCTGCTATGTTTTGCACAAATAACAAAAGTGCTGCAAAAAAACCCAGAATTTTTTTCAAGCCTAACTCCTTATTTGAGATTCAATCGATATCTGTCTTTACCTTAACTAGAACAGCAACAATGAAACAGATTGTCCGTCACGCGCTTCAATCTCTTACTCTTATTATCGTGTTCTTTCTGGTATCGAACTTCTTGGCAAGCAGGACAGAGCTCATGTTTTCAGAGTCCGCGAGCCGCTTTATCAATGATTCCTCCTATGTTCACGATGCCTCTCAACGTGCCCAACTCTATCGCAAAATTTTCTGTAGTTCTATTCGTCACGAGTTTTGCCAAATTGATATCCGCAATTCCAACGGAGACCGATTAGCATCCAGCCCAACGGTTTTGCAAGAAGTTCCATTCTCATTGAAGATTAAACTAAAGAACCCCCGTGCCGTCGGTGGAGGCCAGGACCTAATAATCTATCGGTTTAGCAAATTCTACTTAGCAGCAATGTTACTTACCTCAATTATTTTTTATTTATTTGTAGGCCTAGTTGCCTATGCAGTTCACCTGCACGGTGCAAAAAAAAACCTCGCATTGAAACTAGATCTTGCAGAAGCCAGCGCACGACTAGGTGATCTTGCGACTCGAGCGGCCCATGATATTCGCTCTCCCATTGCTGCGTTAAAAATGATCAGTGGGTCCATTAGAAGCTCAAACGTCACTTATGCTGAAATTTTAGATAAAACCGTGAATCGTATTCATTCAATTGCAGAAGAACTATTAAAAGAAGCAAAATTACAACACTCACAATCGCTAAGTTCGTCACTGCCACCACAACGGACTTTTTCCAGCGACTCAAACTCAGGGGTAAGTTCCAATCCTATCTGCAATCTCTCTTTGGCCTTTCAAGAGGTCTTAGAGGAAAAAATACTCGAGCATCCTCAGGCTAAACGTATCGTGCAGCACCACATCCATCAAGAATCCTATGTGATGGCTGATGAAATTTCGGTCAAAAGGATAATCTCAAATATTCTTAATAATGCTCTCGAAGCATGTGAGGGCGGCAGTTCTGTCCCTGAGATTTTAGCTGAAATCTCTCAGTCAAAAAAGAGAGTTTCTCTGACCATAAAAGACAATGGCTCAGGAATTCCCTTAGAGATTTTAAGGCAGGTGGGAAGTAGAGGTTTCTCAACAAAGGGAAAACAGGGTAATGGCATTGGTCTTTTTTCTTCTCAACAATTAGTAAAAAAATGGGGCGGAAGCTTGGTAATTGAAAATCGGCAAGACACCAGGGGGACTGTGGTGCGACTTGAGTTTAACGCCTTTAATGCTCCGGAGATTTCGAATTCGTCCCTATGATGTACCTGACATCCTTATTATTCGACCTTAATGCGAAGGAGGAAATAAACTTACTTCGTGGAAGGGCGTTGTTGAATTAGAATTTGTTTTTGCTCTGGCCAAACTCTTTCAATAAAGTGAGATTTTAAAAACATTTTTTGTGTCGGATGCCCTGACGGCATGACCGAATTAGGCGGAGCCAGCTGATCTTTAGATTCCTGAGAAACGCCTTCAAACCATTCTTCAAAACCAAGATCGCAGGCTTCTTTTTCCAGGTTGTTACGTTCAGCTTTCGCCTGCTTCATCTCCTCGATCCATTTACGCGCTAAAACGTCCTCAGGCGCCTCAATTTCCTCAAGGGGCACCTGACCCTTAGCCAACTGCCCTGCGAAGCTTATAAGCAATCCTCGTGCGTTCTTGACCCCATTATTTTTAGAGTGGAGATGGACAGAGAACCTTGAAAGTAGTTTCTCAAATTCTATTGGTTTCAGATTTGGGTGAAGTTCAAAACATCGGCGAACCAAACTTGGAGTGATTTGGGGTGAATAAACTGAAAAATCAATTTCGGCGAGCCAAGTTTCAAAGTCATCTTCACCAGTAGTAGTAGTTCTTTTATTATTTAAAATACTACTACTACTAGAGGCGCTTGCTATCTGTTCTGCTACCCGTTCTGCTACCCGTTTGCTATCCGTTTGATACCCGTTTGCTATCTCTTTGCTATCCGTTTCTCTAATTCGAAGGTCTTGATAGTGCTCTTTTAAAAGCCCAAATTTGATCCAGCCACCGCGCCCGGTTTTACTTTGATAGCGCCAAGTAAACCCTTTTTTTATCAGCCGGTTAATCGCTGATTTCGCAGTTCCTGAAGTCGTCTCCAGTGATTCTGATATATGTGAAAGAGTAATAGGTGGAGATTGAAGAGAACCAGTTCGCAGACATTCTTTAAAGATCAAAAGCAGTAGTTTTTTCTCATGTCCAGAAAGGGCTTCAAAATCAAGCTTTGCTACCTGTTTGCTACCTGTTTGCTTACCAATTGCTACCTGTTTTGCTATCCGTTCTGCTACCTGTTTCGGATTTTGAACACTTTCACTGCTATCCGTTTGATACCCGTTTGCTATCTCTTTGCTACCTGTTTCCGCTACCCGTTTGATACCCGTTTGATACCCGTTTGCTATCTCTTTGCTACCTGTTTCGCATGCTGAGTCCTGCGGGATTTGAACGAGGTTTGAATCAGATTTATTTTGCTCAATAAGTTTGTCGGCAGCAGCTCGTGGGTTGTCCGTGGGTTGGTTGTCTACAGGTGAGATGGGACGAACCTTATGAGGATCTGCGGTTTCCTGAAGTAACGAGTCGGGTCTCACATTGCGCGTAAGTTTCTTAGAAGCGGAATTTGCTTTTTCTTTTTTTGCTGCTTCCTGTTCTTTTGCTTTAGCGAGCATTTCTTTTAAATTAGGCATTTCCAGTTGCCTCGGAGGCTAGAGGCCAGTTTAGCACTTCCAGCGCAAAAGCATCAAAGTCGGGGCGTGCTGAGGCCTTCTTCATATCAAAAATACTTTTCTTCTGATCGAACGCCGTTTTAACGTCTACATTGCGCTTGATGATAGATCCAAACATTTTATCTTCGTACTTTGAGCCATATTCGATCAGATACTTCCTTGAAGTCGCTTCCCGGGCATCGTGAAGTGTAAACAAGAGCTTATACTCAATTTCTTTGTCGTACTGCTCACTCATGCGCCTAAACTCTTCCAAGACCTTTTCCAGGCCAGATTTCGAGAATGGATCTGGATTTACTGGAACAATCACTAAGTCCGAGGCTAGAGCGATTGAAATATTTAATAGTGAAAGTGCAGGGTTACAGTCAAAAATAATAAAATCATATTGGTTTGCAATAGGTGCTAGAAGCTCTTTAATTAATTTCGTCGGATTTGTTCGCTGAGTTTGAAGGAGAAGATCAATTGTACTGTTGTCAAAATTTGAAGCTATAAGATCAAGACCTTCATTTACGCGAAGAATAGCTTCCTGAATGTCAGCCTCTCCTTTTAACAGGTGAAACAGTACAACCTCTTCACCTGTTGGCTCATGGCCAAAAGCAGACGAGATATTGCCCTGCCCATCAGCATCGATAACCAATACTTTTGAGCCATATTGGTTGAGACGGACTGCTAAGTTAAAAGCACTACTGGTTTTCGATGAACCACCTTTTAGCATCTGGAAACTAAGAACTTGATGAGGATATTTAAAACCTCGTTGCTCAAAAAGAGCCCGAGCAGACATGGGAGTGAATGTCGTTCTATATCCACCAGGTAAAGGCTTAATGCCCATTTTACTAGCTTGCAGGGTTATGGACTGATTTTTTACACCGATTGTCTTTGCGAGTTCTGGCTGCGTGATCGTGTACTTCAATTCCATACTCCACCCTACGATTAAATGCCTATAGACACTAAACATCGTAAGCTGAATGAGGGATGAGTCAACGTATGTAGATATGTGGTGCAGAGAGCCAAAAGACTTTTTAGCCTTTTGTGTGCGCTTCGGCAGCTGTTATCTGAACTGTAGAAAAACCAACGCCACTATCACTTATAGTCATAAGTGATAGTGCTAAGTACCTGAAAATACAGGCAACCTTATATAGAAGCCGCATTTAGAGTGAATTCTTCTTGCGAAGGGAGTAATACCGTAATACAGTATTACTGTATGAAAGCTTCAAAACTCACTGAAAAATACCAGACGACCATCCCTAAAGAAGTGCGCGAGTTTCTTCGCCTCAACCAGGGCGACATGGTGGCGTTTGAAATTGAGGACGATAGGGTGGTTTTAAAGCGAATTTCTAAATTCGATCACGAGTGGCAAAAAGCCATCGAATCAACTCTCTCTGAGTGGACAACAGCTAATGACGATGAGGCTTATGACTCTCTCTGAAAAGTTCGATGTTATTTTAGTTCCATTCCCGTTTACTGACGGTCCGAACACAAAAAAAAGACCAGCAGTTGTTTTAAGTAACAAAAAGTCCAATGGACAATTAGGTCATACCACTTGCGCCATGATCACCAGCCAAAAAAATGCTGCCTGGCCGCTTGATGTAGCCATTGATGATCTCTCAGCAGGGGGACTTCCTGCACCCTCAGTCATTCGCATGAAGATCTTCACGATTGATAATAGATTAGTTCTTAGATCAATTGGACACTTGTCAAAAAGCGACCAGAAAGCACTATCAAAAAGTCTCGAAGAACTTTGGTCGTAGAAAATTAATTCTTTCGGATTTCTACAGCTCGTACATTCTCCCACTCTTTATCAGGGATAAAAACAACCTGCCAAATTTCCCCTTCTTTATCTTTATCTTCAGTTCTTGTAAGAATGTAAGCCGGAATGCCATCATTATAATAATATCCGGTGGGTGTGCCCAGATCCTTTCTCACTTGCTTTAACGGTTTTCCCACATACACCTTTGAGCGCACAAGATCGACAGCCATTGATGCCCTTACTTTTCTATCTCCTTCGCGAAACTTCTGAGGGTCAAACTTCTCTACGGAACCCCACAGCTTCTCCGCCTTATTTATGGGAAGCTTTGGATTGGAATAAGAAAAGGCCTGACAACTCACAAAAAACAGAAACCCTAATACTAGGGAGGTAAATCTTAATTTTTCCATTTAGGTATTTCTCCTGTGGGTGCATTAACCTTGAGGCGGCCTTTTGCCAATTCCTTGAGAGCCTCTTTTTCCAAGTTTGAACTAGAAAACGACTTTTTACTCGTAAGTCGTTGAGTAGCTCGAATTCCTCGCAGGTTATTGTGGTCGTCCATTTCTTTTTCAAGAGGATCTTGATTTTTCCGATTCTCATGAGCATCTAAAAACGCCTGAGCTTTTTCAGCTCCAATCAAGCGAGTCATTTCACCAGCCCACACAAAGTGTCTAAACGCATCAGCCTCATTGTTCCAGGCTCTCTCTGTGAAATACTTTTCAGTCGCAGACAGTGCCTTTTTCTGCGCAATCCAAACTTTCGAGGCTGCAGATGGGTACTTTGCTGAAAGAGCTACCTCCGAAGGAGTAAGAACCTGCGAGTCATAACGGTCAGGATCAAAATAAGAACTACAAAGCTTTTCGCACTCATCATGGCAAGTGAAGGTGCCCATATCGACTCTAATGATAGAGCATTCAATTTCGCAGTTTTTAGTTCCAGGCCTGACTTTTGATTTTAAAAACCAAACCTCACATTCATCAGCAAAAGCATTCACTGAAAATAAAACCAGCAAAGCAATCGCAATGATCCTCAACACAATAGGGGCTTTACCGTGTCCGATATCCGGAGTAAGCAACGTCTGTTGGAGTAAATAGCGGTCTTTGAGTTTCATTACAAAAGGCTCCTGCAAACTCGAACCCAGGCCTGTGTACGGCTTTAAAATTAGGTATAAGTGAAATACCTAAGTATCCGAAATTATTACGTTACATAATAGTTAGGTCCAACTAAAACTCTTTTGTTGACAAAGCGTACGCTTTTCCGTACACTAGAGAAATGAAAATCCCAAAGATCCAAAACGCCACCGACCTTAGATCAAAGCTCTACGACACCCTAAAGGAGATCGCTCACAGCGAAGACCCTCACGTCATCACCCATAAAGGGGGCGACGAGGTCATCATGCTCTCTAAAAAACGCTACAACAAAATGGCAGAAGCTGAGGATGAAAACAGAGTGTTAAGAGCCATAGCTGAAGGCATCGAGGCCTTAGATCGCGGCGAATACATTAGCCATGAAGATGCAAAAGCCTTTCTTCGTGGACTCAAAAACAGATGAAGCTCATTTGGACAAAGCCTGCCCTTAACCGCTTAGAAGAAATCTACGACTACATTGCGCGTGACAAACCAGAGGCAGCAGCTGACTTCATCGACCGCCTCATCACCGCAACCGATCAGCTAATTGAGTTTCCAGAAGCAGGAGCTCTTACTCGTGAGGCAAGAGGTATTCGACATCTCGTCATTGACGGCTACCGAATACTTTACGAGGCAAATAGCGAGCGAGTGGTTGTTCTTAACGTCATCTCTCCCGGGCTGAATTGGCCCTAAAAGCTCATCGGATTCCGGACATAAAACGGCCTCGTTATGCTTAAAATGGGAACACCCCCCCTGGCTGACGCGTGAGCCGAAAT
>MWWI01000243.1_pt1 | contig 11931 bp, 24 predicted proteins | sample 1047321 | NCBI WGS metagenome assembly MWWI01 (sample SAMN06349966, study PRJNA376086) | soil metagenome | isolation source: FI-1 sample Antarctic (ecotone) soil | place: Antarctica | reverse complement strand
TTTTTTGCAACCCACGCTTGAAGCTGTTGAGGTGTGGTATCTTTATTTTGCATCATTTTTTCGGTAGCGCCACCAGCAAACTGACCAAAACCATGAGTCCAAATAAATGAAGCAACTGCAATTTTTTGAGGAACAGACCACCACGAAACATTGATAAAAGAATCTATTCGCAGTCTTGAGTAATCACTATAAAAAAGTTGCATAACCTTCTCATCACTGATTGTTTGACCCAGAGCCAAATTATCACCCATAAGAACCTTATGGCCGATGCCAACAGTAGGAATACCCTTTGAATCTTTGTACACTCTATTTAAAACGCCTTCCCGAATGGATAAATACCTAATTAAATGCATTTTAAAAGTCTCCAAATTTCTTGAAGACGTCCAAAACTTTTGGTAAACTGCTTTTTGAACTGATGTTAACGCTGCCATTTAATATTCTCATTTTTTTTCGCTCGTGTTCGAGTTTCATCTCCCTGGGCAAAGCGAAAATTATATAAGTGACAAAAACAATGGTTATGAAAGGAGCCAGTAAAACAACGAAACATAAAACAACGATTAACAAAATCCCAAACAAAAGATATTTTACAAACCCAACCGCTTTTTTATCTTTCGTTGTTGTTCCGGAGACAATCTTTTCCATTGCTTCTTTGTATATGGTTTTTGATAGGGTCGATACTGATTTTTTTTACGCGCAACATTAAAAGTTTTTGCCCTGCCATCATCCCGAAAACCAATTACCCGAGAGCCAGCCATACCGCGCACCCGAAGTACATAGGCTGCATCATTACGCTGTTGCTGTGAATAATGCGACCTGGGCGAATTAATAATTTCTTTTAACTCAGATGTTGGATAATTTATCATATACCGGACGGAATCCAACGCGTAATCAGTCATAAAAAAAAAGATTTTAAGTTATTTAATTATTAACGCCAACCAATTTTGGAACCGGAAAAACAAAATGGAAAATTAAAAGCATAAGGCAATACACGCCTGAATATCGTAGAGCTCCAGCCATCACCATCCTGAAAATACAAGATATTAGACATTCCCGAAACGGTAAGATCTTCCCTATCCAAATACAAAGAAAAATCCAATTCGCCGTATTGTTCAACAATCTGGGTTTTACTCCCAACAACCAGATCATTGAATATAAAATCAACCTTTACAAACAACGGCAATTGTAAAGGAGCAACGAAAGTGTATTTTTTTGTGTAAGTGCCTTTTGGCATAATCTTTAAGGTTTATCTAACCATTTAGAAGAATCTTTCCTATAGTACCATTTGAATGTATCGGAACTTTGAAATTCCGGATCACCAAACGCCCAGCGATAACTTAAAGTCCTGTAGATAGTTTGACCTAAAGCCGGCAAACAATACATGCGGCCCTGCAAAACAAAAGAATCCGCGTATTGTGTTCCGTCCTCATCCTGCCTTTTTATGGTTCCACCAAAGACCAAAGTAAACACCTGGTTATCTTCCGGATCAGGAGGAAAGGTTAAATTAAAATCACCAACAACAACGGAAGGAAAATCAATATATACGGTAAACTTACCGGGAGGACATTGATAAGCACTACCGGAAGTTATCCTAATCCATGAAGTATCATTATTACCGCCTGGATAACCTGCCCCCACGTTCAGCGTATCTATAACGTCCTGCTTAGTTATACTCCCCGGTTGAGTCTTCGAAGCAATCTTAAAGTTTAAAACATCCTGAAAATTTGAAAATTTACCCATAAAATTTATTTAAAAAGGTGAAGCAAATTCAGTGGAAAAAATTCCACCTCCACCAGGCGGTGGAGATTCAAAGGAAAGTATACTTCCATTCGATTTATAAAAAACGCCGTACTCCCTACCTTCGATCAACTCACCAGAAGGGGAAATTCTTATTTGGCCTACATTACCATGACCAGGAAACTCAGTATTTATGAGAGCCACCGGCAGCGTTATAACGGTATCATAATTCACTTGTGTCTCAGCGATAAAATAACCGTCGGCAGTTTTAAATATTATTGCAAAAATGTCCCCGTTATTATTATCTAAAGTAAACTGAAGTTTTAAGGGAAAAATAAACCTTGTAAAAATCGAAGAATTGGCATTTAACCAATACTTCGGCCCAAATTCTTCTTTAACACCGATTCTTACCTGGAAAGAATCGTTATACATGTAAATGTCCTTTTGCAAAGTCGAATCAACAATAACACCCCCTGGTGGAACATCCCCAAGCAAAGTTAAGGTCCCAGCCACAACATTATCAGTAACGGCATCCAGGTTGTTTGTAGCCAAATAAACACCATCAAAAAGAATGTCAAATTCGGGATTGGATGAACTATCAGGATTGGCAAGATCTATGGCCGCCACAGTCTTGCCCAGTAGAGTTAAAACTAAAAAAGGAAAAAGATTTGCTTGCGTACCATTCAAAATAACTTCATTAGGAGCTTTCGAAAACATCCACCTTCCAAACAGAGCCGAGTTTCTAAGACTCCCAACAGCATTGGTAAATTCAAAACCTGAATAAAAGATAGGAACTACGTTATTGACCTCTTTACCAATAGAATTCTTTACAAGTTCACTCAACTTATCATTACTCTTAGCCATAAACCATCCAATTTAATTTTGTAGAAATTTTAGCAATATCAGACGGAGAAAGTTCTTTGTGGAGCCACGCAATTAAATCAATTCTATCATTGTCCAAAATCCAATTGGAGGTATAAGCCCTCAGACCAAAAGCTTTATAAATCATTTTTGCATCCTGCTTATTATTCATTTGAGCAAAAACAGAAAAAATTGCAGTTTCGTCACTACCATCATAATCGGCAGAAAAACCGGATATCGGATTCATTGCTTTTTGCAACCGCTCAGCGAAAATTGATGCCTGGGCATTGGTAATAGTAGCCTTAGATATATCAACCGGAATGGACTTGATTATATCATCCGTTTTTTGAGTATTCTTCTGTTCCTCAGTCTCACCAAAAACCTGATTAAATAAACCTGAACCATTCAAAGCCCTATATGCAGCATAACAAATAACGGCAAGAATAAGCATCGGCAAATAAGCACCGATATTTTTAATAGGAACCATTTAAAAATAATTTACAGTATACCCAAAATGCCGAGACCAAAAAGACCATCCTGTTTTTTTGCCCTTCGCCTTTTTTTCTTATAAACAGGTCTACGCGGAGCCCTGACATAAGAACTATACCTGTCATAATAACCGCCTGATTTCATGTAACGACGCATAAAAAAATTTTTAATTAAAAAAAATTACATCCTTGAAGCAGTTGGAAAAACTTGCCGATTCATTTGCCTTACCTTATGCAGCGGCATTTCATCGGAATCATCATCATCGTCATCGTCATCGGAGTCCAATGAACCGTCAGTTAACAACCAGGTCCGAACTGTTTTTACAGCAAACAGGAAAAAAACAGCCAAACCCAGTTGAACGTACCATTCGTTATCATGCGGGATTAACTTATGATACCACAGTTTATTTTCCTCCAACAATTCCGGATCGTTGGCCTCTTTTTCTACCTTGTTTCTCCACGCAAAAGCCTTTTCCTTCAACTCAGCCCAGCGGCCATCTTCGAAGGTTATGAACTGCCAAAGCAGCTTGAAAATAAATTCTAAAAAATTCATAAAAACTATTTTGATTTTATCAAAGTTTCGACAAACATGCCTACATATCGCATAATCAAAGCCGTAAGTAAAAACTTTACAATAGGGTGAAATTTCATCTCTTTTTAATTTGTATTAAATACAAAGCAGCAAGAGCCAACGCGCCAAACATCAAACCCTTTGTTGAAGTATCAGCCGATGGTATTTCATGCTCAACCGTAACAGGAGGCAGCTTGATACCACCTAAGAATGTCGAAATAGAACCTGAAATCCTTTCCAACAAAGTACGCTTGCCGCCTTGAGTAGGAGTCTTACCCCTTACAAAAACTTCCGGAAGCGTATTATGATAAGTGTCCTCAACCCACATAGAACGCGGAGAAACAATTGGTTGAACTTCTTTTGCCATAAAAAATTTTTAACGTTGCTTTTTTAAAAGCATTAATAGAAGCAAAGCGCCGCCTATCAAGTAAGCGGGCTTGATAGTACCCGACTCAGAAATGGTCAGACCGTCAGAGGTAGAAGGAATAGAAAAACCAGACACCTGAGAACCTTGCGAACTCATCAACCCTGATGAATCCGACAACTGAGCATTTCCGCCACCGAAAAAAGATGCCACAGCCGACAAACCATTACCCACAAGTCCAGTGATCGAAGAAAGAGGATCCAAAGGGATTACACCGTTTTGATAAGCAACAGAATCAGCGGCAGCCTTTACCGTAGCCCTATCTACTTTAGCACTTGAGCGAAGCTGCTGACGATCAGTCTTCGCCCCCTGCCTAGCCTCAATTTTTTTTATCTTGACATCAGCTTTGCGAGCAGTTGCTTTTTTCCCGATTGCAAGTCCAAAAAGACCCATAAAACAATGTTTATCTATACAGCGAAAAAATTACCCAATCTGATTTTGAAGTTTTGCTACATTACGCTCTTGGTGCTTATTCTTCATACGTTGCGACCTAATAGAAGTTACCGCAGTAGGTAAAAAAGTACGGTAGACTATGTAATTTTTTGTAGCCACAACATTCGTACCCCTGAGTTCAATTGTTATCTGCAAAGCATCCAGCTCGGCATTAGGAACATAACGAAAATTTTCCCCCCTGGAGGCAGCAGCTCCGACAGTTTCGAACTGAGTGGCCCTACGGGCCAGCAGCCGCCCGCGATTATCTGAAACGCTCCATTTATCTGAAATTAAAATGAGAGATTCCCATACTTTATCAGCTTCAGAGTTTGATCTGTTTGCTTCAACATTGAGCAACATGATTGAAGTAACATTGTCGCCCAGGGACTCAACCACACGTGAATTGGTTGCCTGTATCGCTTTAGTTTTAATAAAAGGAATTGCTATCTCGATGCCAATTGCTTCCCGATATTCAACATCAACAGAACTTTGTCCAGCATCAAAGGTTCCGTACCATCCGGATTTTGTTGTGACTTCAATATTCAATTCATCGTCAGCCGAAAGATTAACAGGAGAACCTAGATCTAACATCAAAGGGATGATTCTCGCAGTGTCAGAAATCACCAAACTATCTTTTTTAAAAGCATGTGTAAAGCCTCCAAAAAAATTGGCTTCCATAGATAGAAGCTGCAAATTTTCATGAAAAAGAACGTACTCAGAACCCGACCTTGTTAGAATGCATTTCACATTAATTAAATCTAAAGCAACAGTGGCCACATCACCAGCCCCGACTAGATTTAATATAAATGCAAAACGCTGAACAGTTTTCCTGCTCAGCTTCATATTTTGTGTGTCATTATTTCTTAAAGTCATAAAAAAAATTTCAGATTATAAAAAACGGTTTTACTCGAAAAAAAAGTTTACTTGACAATTTTTTCCACCTGCTCTTTGATTTTTTCGTGAAAGAAATAAGCTACAACCATACCTAGAAGCATGTTACCTACATAGCCAAACGGCCTTAAAAGTCTTTTCATAGAAAATATTTTTTTTTGAAGAAAAAAGAGAAGAAATTTTAGATTACTGCACGACGTTAGACTGTTTTAACGTGCGTAGTGTTTTTCAAAAGCATTATTAAAGAACTTTAACATGTAGCTATTATCTAGTTCTGAATATAAACCCTTATATATCGTCAAAAAGTTTCGATTCACTTCACCGAAATCAGTATTAGCTACCTGAAATTTATTCCCGGTCAACATTTTGTATAACTTAACCAGCCTAAAATACTGTGTTTTTTGATATCTGTCTCTTACCTGCTTAGGAGTATGTTTTATAAAAAGATCGTTAAACTCAAGTAACAATCTAACCGTACGTATATGAATAACTTTCTTTTGTAAAACCGCCTGCTCAGCCTTATCCGCAAGTAACATTTTATCCGCAAGGTCAAGATTATACTTTTCTATTTTATCCTGAAACTCATTCCTTTGTGGCCTTACGCCTATCTGAAAATTATCAAAAAATTTATGCAACTCTTGAAGCATTAAAATAATTAAAGACTTCGAAAAACGGCAACGCCCAGGAGTCTCACTCATTGCATTATTTTTATATAATACTTCGCCTGTCTCATCAGTAATGATCTCCTTCATTGTGTTCCTTATACCGTCAATTTTGCGGAAAAATTTTCTTGAATCGTTCAACTCCCTGTTCATGAATAATTTCCACTTTTTTAAATCCTCTTTTTTAAAAATGCCATGTTCTCTAAGGATCTTCATGTATTTATATTCCCTATCATTAAACTCGCGAGTAACCACCTTCCATTTACCGGAACCCTCAAAATGTAATTCCACATTCTCTTTTACAAAATATTTTCTATCAACTGCCAAGTCTCGAGAGGTTACATTCCCTTGCATATCACAAAAAACAACAATATGATTATTAAAAAACTTAGAATTCTCAAGGGTATCGCGTTCGATATAATCAAAAATTTTTTTAAATGCCGCAAATCGACGAGACCAGTATTTATTCATCTTCCTGTTATACAAATATGACATCATGCCTGGTCTAAACTCAAACTCATATCGCAAAATCTTATCTGAATAAGATTGCAGTCGCTGAATTTCCTCGGCAGAATACTGAATGTTTGAACTCAATAATCGCGGTTCTTTTCCGTCCTTAACTGCCCTGGCTGAGAGCTTCTTATTTGCTTCAATTATCTTTTTTGACTGTATCCTTTCAAACTCAGCCCCCTTCCTATAAATCTTTGCTGTAAACCGTTCAGACGGAAAATAAATCGTTTCGTCTTGATATAAAATCTGCCTCCCTGACGCAGTCCGTCTTTGAAATTTCTTATCTACGCCGGCTTGAGCGCGTATGTACTTTTTTACCATGTGCTTATCTTGGAAAAGCTGACAAATAGCAAAATCAAAGCGAAAAATCTCGAGATCATTCCAATCAATACCTTTTGTGCTAGTGTCATCCACCGACATAAGACCAACAAAATTTTGCTTGGCAATCAGTTTAACAACGTCATTTATCACATTCCAGATCAATTGGTACCAAAAATCTACGTGATCATATGGAGATAGGTTATTTACTGAAAAACCCTTATGCCCTGGAGGAGTAACCACCTCCAGAACATTGTTACCGAACAAATATTTCGGTACAGATAAATTAACCTCCATGTAACCCCGCTTTTGATCTATGAAAAAAGGAACCTCATAAATGTGGGTTGGTAACTTCCTTTTATCCGAAAATCTTATCTGATCGGCAGATCCGCGCGGATAGTTCAAAAGGAACTTTGAAACAGAATCAATCACCTCATCAACACGTATTCCATTAGCTGCCATTAATTGCAACCCCTCTTCAGTCTGCTGGCCGATCTGCCATATCATCGGGTATTTTTTCCTTATCTCATGTAGCCTAAATACAATCGTGTCCATGTCAATTTTTTGAGTTTAATAAATCGGCTATTTATCAGCCTTTTTTACTTTGCAAAAATGCAAAATTATTACGACAAAAAAACGCTCTTTTTTTCTGTCATTGTGTCTTGTTTTATGTACGATACTAATCGTAGATTACTAAAGAATTTGGCGAAATATCGCACTTTATATACTTTTTTTATATACGTCGGGGTATTCGCCTCACGATCAAGATGTTGCGCGAGCAAAGGTCATTTTTGGGGGTTCGTGACGCGAACTACTTGTGCTATGTTATATGCGCACAAGGTTTGCCCCTTAGACCGGCCAAAAAATTTCTGCCAAAATTGGTTTTTTTTTAGCAAAATCGGAAAGTTATGTACAAGGACAGAGAAAAATGAATAGCCCTCAAATTGATGTATTAGGGGCTTCTAGGCAGTAAAACAGTACTAGGTAACCATACCCACACAAACGAAGCTGAGTGCCTAGAACGGGCTAGAAAGTGCCCTTACGTTGATATGACTTTATGACCGGGTGAGCGTCCAAAATGAGCCCTTTTTTCATCGAATGAGTGACCTTAAAAGCCGAAAAATTTTTTCCTGTTTCCGGCATTAATTCATCATGTTTTCTTGAGTAAACCGTACTGAGATAATTATCGCCGTTAACCGGCCAGTCTTGCGGATGCCTGAAAGGATTTATTAAATCGTAAATGAATTCATGTAAATCAATACCTGGTTGCACATCATATTCCAGCACCTTCACTTCGCCTACTTCCAAAATTCTTACAGAAGCTTTGAGCGAAAAAGGAAAGCTCATTTTAACATCCATTCTTAAAAGTCGCTCCCGACTGGTACTAGTTTTCATGCTACTTAAATATACAGATTAAAAAAAAAGGTACAACGGCCAGCCATGTAAAAGCGTACAAACGAGAGACCAAATTTATAGGAATATTCTTTTTGTCATTGCTTACGCCGGCCTCGGGAGAACTGTTCCTCCCTCCCGAACCCACCCACCTGAATATGGAAATTTTCTTTTTGTCGGCTTACGCGAGCCTCGGGAGGCCAGTTCCTCCCTCCCGAACCCACCTCCCGGTTTTTTTAGGATATTATACAGGGTGGGAGCCGTTCCACTTTTGGGAACTTTTTTCCAAAAATGAATTGTTTTTAATCTTTTGTTCTTTTTTGGGCATTGAGAAAAAGGCATAACTGCTTGATTGTCAGTACATTGTGACATGTACTATGCAATTATGACATGCTTTTCATAATTGGCACGTACTTTGCATATATACTATATAGGCAGCAATTCAGCCAGCTTATTAAACTCAAAGAAAATGCAGTCAGTAAAATCATCCCAAAACGGGAAAGCAAAACTTACAAAACTTGATGCTGAAAAAATCTCCGCTGAAATAGCGGAAGCAGCTAAACAGCAAGAAGCCGATGACGAACGCGAACTGGCCGAACTTGCGGCCTACGAAAAAAAGCAAGAAGAAGAGAGATCAAAAATACCCCCCGTAGAAGCGTCAGAAATCGCAATAGCGGAAGCATTTAAAGCCGATGCAGAAACTTCAAAGAACTTCGCTGAGCGTCCTATTGGAGACCGTATTGAGAAATTGACACATTTATTTGCACTCATGAACAAATTGGAGGCATTAAGAGAGACCCGTTCAAAACTGCAAAAATTCGTACTTAGCAGCGACAACTCACGAGATATGATAACGCTTCAAGATTCAACAGGTGAAAGTTTTAAGACCGGGCAAAAGCATATCGTTCAAGAGGTGACAAATTTGATCAAAAAACGTGTGGACGAAATGATCGCAGCTACAGAAGCTATGATAACCGTTTAAAAACTCCCATTTATAGAAAGTTATTCCCGAGATGGGAATGGCTTTCTTTTCTAATAATTTTTTCCTGCTTCGCAGGAAAGCAAAAACTTAACTAACCAAAAAAAAGAAAATGAAATTTTATTCAAATTCCGATTCTTTAAAAAGTATTCACCTGGGCGATTCTTTGCCAATAAGCAAAACCAAAGCTGAAAGTTTAAAAAGGACCGGCAAAAGTTATCGCAGCTTTACCAACTGGGCAAACGTTATCCAGGTCGAAATTGATAAAATCGTATGTGATTTATATTATTATGACCGGGGTAACATAGAGATAAGAAAAGGATCTGATTTATAAATACAAAAAAAAAGCAAAATGAACATTAAAAGAACAAAGGACGGCAGCAGGTTTGATCGTGACAGCACTACTACTATTACAGAAATTGAATACACGCGTGAGGATGTCACAGGCAGGGTTTTACTTAAAACAAAAAATGGCAACTACGTTGTGGAACATTGGAGCCAGTATGAAGGAGTAAAGGAGACATACTACAGCATAACGGTAGAAGAAGCAAAAATGATTGTATTAGACAACCTCAGATGGAGCGATGCTTTAGAGGTTTTCCCTGAATTGGCTACAGAATTTAAAGAAGACATTTAAAAAAGAAAAAACAAAACCCTGCTTGAGATCTCAGGCAGGGTTTTTAAAAAAACAAGCAAAATGACATACAGACAAAAAATTAACAACATGATTGTTGCAGTAGGAGAAGCACACCACGATACCCACGAACTGCGAGACGTAGCCGACATTCCAGAGAAGCAACTTTTAAACCTTACCCTGGGCCAGCTTCGCAACAGTCAAAAATTCCTACTCGACCTTTTGCGATTAGTAGAAAAAAGCGATAGGGCTGACATGGAACTTGATTGACATCAACAAAAAGAAATTATGATAACCAAAAAACAGATTGACCTGGAGAAACAAGTCAAAAAACTCGAAGGAATTATCATTTCAAAAAACATCAATATCGAAAAATTGATGCTCGAACTTGAAGAACGGGACGAAATGTTAAAGCAATGCAATGAACAAATGATTTCTTGGAGAAAAAGGATAGACGCAATAATCAAGCACATAAAACATTAATCCATGCAAACAAAGCTTTTTATCGTAAGCTTCCGGTTGAACCCGGAGACAACAAAATATGATGACACCGAAGAGATAACATTATACCATCCGATTGTTAAATGTTTTACAAGTATGCAAAAAAGAGACGCTTTTATTGCAAAATTAGAAGGGAGAAGACTAATATCCAGGACACCAGATAAAGAACACAAAATTGACAAATGCCAATACCAAATAAAGTGTACAACGGTTGATATCGAAAACTTCTCTTCTATCTTTTCTTGCGTCTAATATGTACCTGATAATTTACCAAACAGAAAGCAGCCTGTTTTATTTTAAGGATGCCAATCATGGAAAAGGAAAAAATACAGCCGTATGGGTTGAGGGAATTGAAGATGCAATGGCCTGGGCTAATGAAAAAGATTGCACCGAGATCTTAGAAGTGATACGGGAAAAAGCAAAAAACCCATTAGCCTGGGCAATTGTTTGGATAGATAGTAAAAAGAAAAAAAGGAGGTAGAAACCCCCTTCCAAAAATGACCGGAAAACAATTGGCCAGTTTATTAAACTCCCACACAATTTAAAAATTTATCGTCAAATGGAAAACTTAAATGAAATGATTAATACCGAAACCATCAAAACGGAAATGGTAAAAGCTTACGGCAGCGTGTATAAATATTGTAAGGCTTTTAATATTGGCGAATCGGAAGTATCAGTCTTCCTAACGAAAAAAAGGCCGATATCATTGCGGCAATTAAACAAACATGCAAAAAATCTCAAAATGAAAATTATACTATCTTTTACGAAATAGCCGTTCATAAGGTTAAGTAATGATAATTCCAAATAAAAATACAGCCCGGGGAGTAGAAAAAAATATAATCGGGTACGCGCTGATCGCGATGGCCGGGACGATTATATTTTTATTCGGGCTGTTCATTAACGTAAACAACTACAACCGTAAGTTGATGATGGATGACAGCCAGGAGATGAGACAGCTCATCCGGAGTAACAACCTGATGATATTCGAATTAAAACTGCATTTCCTCAACCAAAAAACCGAACAAGAGAAACTCATTGCAGCAAAAAACTTCACAGACAGCCTGGACACAGCCATGTACATCCGGCTAACAGCAAAAAAGAAATAACTATCCTTTCAGGAAATATATTGCCGCCGCAGCAGCCAGGGCAACGCCCATCAAAGGAAATTTTATATCACCTTGAGACCTTTCAGGAGGTAAGCCAGGCAAAGACCCTTTTTTTACCCCAACTGCCGAAACCATATCGGAACGCTGAAAAAAAGAATCCTTTAAAACAGGATGAAAATAATAATCTCCGGAAGGAGATGACGAATGATAATAATTGCCTGCCTCCCGGTCAGAAGTCGCGCCCCATAGCGACAAATCTGCCCTATTCCTTACCACATTGACCGGAGATGTCAAATCCCAATTTTTTGCAACCCACGCTTGAAGCTGTTGAGGTGTGGTATCTTTATTTTGCATCATTTTTTCGGTAGCGCCACCAGCAAACTGACCAAAACCATGAGTCCAAATAAATGAAGCAACTGCAATTTTTT